>Ga0265316_10004391_pt1 | contig 14054 bp, 14 predicted proteins | sample 4522metaG_FD_202092 | JGI IMG/M metagenome (GOLD analysis project Ga0265316, IMG submission 202092) | Rhizosphere microbial communities from Carex aquatilis grown in University of Washington, Seatle, WA, United States - 4-5-22 metaG | ecosystem: Host-associated > Plants > Roots > Rhizosphere >... | reverse complement strand
CCGCGCCCATCTGGAAACGCTTGCGCACCGGCTTCGGCCTGCTGTTCGGGCGCGACGAGCGGCGGCTGGCGGAGGAATACAAGAAGTCGCTCGGCATCCGCACCCCCAGCGTCGCCACCGTTGTCGTCAGCCTGAGCGGCGGCAACAAGCAGAAGGTCAGCCTCGGCAAGTGGCTGGCGACCAAGCCGGAGATTCTCTTCATCGACGAGCCAACCGTCGGCATCGATGTGCGTACCAAGCACGAGATTCATCAGGTGATCTTCAATCTCGGCGAGGCGGGCACCTCGGTCGTGCTCATTTCGTCCGACATGCCGGAGATGATCCGGCTCGCCGACCGCATCCTTGTGTTCAACGGCGGCACGATCGCCGGCGAAGTCCCCAACAACAAGAACTACGACGAAGTGAGTCGCCGGATCATGTCACTGATCATGGGGCGGGGATCGCCAGCTGGAGCAGAGGCGGCACATGCCGGGTGAACTCGAGGGCCGCCTTGCAATCGTCACCGGCGCCAGCCGCGGCATCGGCCGTGCCTGTGTGGAGGCGCTCCTTGCGGACGGCGCAACCGTGGTCGGCGCCGACCTCGAGGCGGCGCCGCCGCTTTCCGGCAGAAAGAAGCGGCTGCACCACCGTATCGTCGATGTCGCGGATGCCGCGGCCCTGGAAGGCTTCATCCGGGCTGTCGCCGACGAGTTCGGGCGGCTCGATATCCTGGTCAACAATGCCGGCACGCATCCACCGACGCAGCCGATCGACACGATCTCCGTCGAGGACTTCGACCGCCTGGTCGCCATCAACCTGCGCAGCGTGTTTGTCGCCTGCCGGGCGGCGCTGCCGGCGCTGCGCCGGAGCGGCGGCGCCATCGTCAACATGGCAAGCGCGGTCGGCCTCTTCGGCCAGGAGGGCGCCGCGAGCTACTGCGCGACGAAGGCCGGGATTACCGGGTTGACCAAGGCCCTTGCCATCGACGAGGCGCCGAACGGGGTGCGCGTCAATGCCGTCTGCCCAGGGGCGATCCTGACGCCGCTGGCCAAGCTCCAGCATCCCCAGAAGCGTCGCGACAAGATCGGCAGCTGGGCGTGGCTGAACCGGTGGGGCACGCCCGAAGAAGTCGCCGAGCTCGTGCTGTTTCTGGCCAGCGATCGCTCCTCCTTCATCACCGGCCAGGACATGGTGATCGGCGGCGGCACCGAGCTCGGCTACGGGTTCAAGGGGCCGCATTACTACCGCGAGATGGAAACCGCGCCGGTGGTGGGCAAGGTCGGCGGCAAGCGACGGCCTGTCCGCACCTCGGCGCGCGGCGCCTCCTCCCGCTAGGTCGATCATGGCGGCCGCGACATCTCACTGGCAGCGACGCGGCTACAGCGTCGCCGCGATGCGGGATCTGGCGCGGGCGAGGGTGCCCCGGCCGATATTCGAATTTCTCGACGGTGGTGCCGAAGACGAGCGGACACTGCGTCGCAACGAGGACGGCTTCGGCGACATCGATTTCGTGCCGCACCCGCTGACCGGCGTCGGGCCGCGCGACCTCTCGGTCGAACTGTTCGGCAAGCGCCTCGAGCTGCCGCTCGTCATCGCGCCCACCGGATTGTCCGGCCTCTATTGGCCGGACGTCGAACGCTGTGCGGCGCGTGCCGCGGCAGGCGCCGGCGCGGGATTCTGCCTCAGCCACGCCTCCATCTGCAGCATGGAGGAACTCGCCGAAAACAAGGCCAGTCCGCGCTGGATGCAGGTCTTCGTCTATCGCGACCGCACTCTCACCCGGCACTTCGTCGAGCGGGCCGCGGCCGCCGGCTACGACGCGCTCGTACTCACCGTCGACAGCCAGCTCATCGGCAACCGCGAGCGGGACATCCGCAACGGCTTCACCAACCCGCCGCACTTTAGTCTGGGCGAGTTGATCGCCATGATCCCGCAGGCGCCGTGGCTGTGGCGCATGCGCCGCGAGCTGCGTGGCGTGAACCTCGGCAACTATACCCACGCCGGCGAGGTCACCGATCTCTACACGGCGGCAGACAAGCTGCCGGCGCTGCTCGACCCGACGATGAGCTGGGCCGATGTCGACCTGCTGCGCAGCTGGTGGAAGGGGCCGCTGATCGTCAAGGGCGTTCTCGATCCCGCCGAGGCCAACGAGGCAGTCGCGCGCGGCGTCGATGGCATCGTGGTCTCCAATCACGGTGGCCGGCAGCTCGACGGCGCGCTGGCGTCGATCGATGCTTTGCCGGCGATCGCCGAACGGGTGGCCGGGCGCATTCCCATCCTGCTCGACAGCGGAGTGCGTCGCGGCTCCGACGTGGTCAAGGCGATGGCGCTTGGTGCGTCGGCGTGCCTGATCGGGCGGCCGCATCTTTACGGTCTGACGATCGCCGGCGAGGCTGGCGTGAGTCACGTCCTCGAAATCTTCCGGCGCGAAATCGACCGCGTGATCGGCCTTTGCGGTGTCGCGACGATGGCCGGAGTGACGCCGTCGCTAGTCCGGCGGGCGGCGCATCGCTGACCACATCGCGATCGCGCCGCGTTGATCGCCTTCAGCTCGCTCCAAAACCTCACAGCACCGTCGAACCAATGCTTGACGCCTCGTCCCGCGTCGTTATAGCGTAATCGACGCCAATCGATTGGGGACTAGGTTCCGAGCCGACTGGCAAAGCATGCCGGAGGAAGCGCCATGGCGCGGAAAACGACCGGCGAGGGAGGACAACGACGGCGTGCCCGGCGCGGGCGCGTTGCGTCGGCGCACGAGGGAGGAACTGGATAATGCGATTCTCATTGAAGCTTGCGGCGGGCGCGCTGCTCGCGGCGGCGACGCTGGCGGGGCCGGCGAATGCCGACGACAGCAGCAAGCAGCTCTACATCATCGGCGTATTCCACGCCGACGTGTCGAACAGCTTCTCGTCGGTGGTCAAGAAGGGCGTCGAGCAGGCTGGCAAGGACCTCAACGTCAAGGTCGAGTTCGTCGGACCCGACAAGTTCGACGTCGTTGCCGAAGGTCAGTTGATCGAGGGCGCCATCGCCAAGAAGCCGGACGGCATCTTCGTGTCGCTCGCCGACTGCGATGCGCTGAAGCCCGCGGTTCAGGATGCCATCAAGGCCGGTATTCCAGTGATGTCGTTCAATGCCGGCGCCTCCTGCTTCAAGGACGTCGGGTCGCTGGTTCACGTGGCTGAAGACGGCGTCAAGGCCGGCTACGGCGCCGGTCAGCGGCTGGTGAAGCTCGGTGCGAAGAACGTGCTCTGCCTCATCCACGAGGCCGGTAACGCCTTCCTCGAAGATCGCTGCAAGGGCATGGCGCAGGCCGTGACCGAAGCCGGCGGCAAGATCACAAACATTGCGACCAGTCTCGCCGATCCGTCGGTGACCAAGGGCGCAATCGAATCCGCCTTCCTCAAGGATCCTTCGATCGACGCGATCGGCGGCGAGTGGGGCGGCGGGCCGAGCCCGGCCGTGATCGACCAGGCGCTGACCGAGCTCAAGCTGCAGGGCAAGGTGATCGTCTCGTACTTCGATCCGGGCCTCGACACGCTGCAGATGGTCAAGGAAGGCAAGATCGCTTTCGAGACCTCGCAGGTGCCGTTCAACCAGGGCTATCTGCCGGTCGAGTTCCTGGCCGCCTACATCCGTTACGGAGTCCTCCCAGGAGGGCCTGAAGCCGTGGTCGACAACGGCGGGTTCTTCATCGACAAAGACAACGTCGACAAGATCCTGGGGCTGGTCCAGGGCGGTATCTACTGACCTCAGCCCGTTGATCTAACCTGGGCGCGGGGCCGGCAACGCCTGTCCCGCGCCACTTCTCCTGGCGGAACAAAACCCGTGACGCTTGCTGTTCAATCCACCACGCGGCTCCGCCGCATGTCGCTGGCCCACCGCATCGTCGAGCGGCCGGAAGTCGGCGCCGGCATCGGCCTTGCCGTCGTCTGGATCTTCTTTGCCGCGCTCGGCGGCCAGAGCGGCTTCATCAGCGAGCGCGGCATCGCGAGCTACCTCGACATCGCGACCCAGGTCGGCATCGTCAGCACGACGGTGACGCTGCTGCTGATCGCCGGCGAGTTCGATCTGTCGATCGGTTCGATGATCGGCTTCGCCGGCATGATCATCGCGCTGGGCACAACGCAGGGGCACTGGCCGCTGTGGCTGGCGCTGTCGGCGTCGCTCGCCTTCGCGCTTGCCTACGGCTACGGCGTGGGCCTGCTGGTGGTGCGCCTCGGCGTGCCATCGTTCATCATCACGCTGGCAGGGATGTTCCTGCTGCGCGGCGCCACGATCGGCTTTTCCCGCACGATTGCCCAGCAGCCGTATATCGGCGGCGTCAAGAAGGCGATTGGCGATGACCCGCTGCAGTATCTGTTTTCCGGCGATTTCGTCGGCAGTCTCAACCTGAGCTTCGTCTGGTGGGTGGTCGTCGTGGTGGTCGCGACGGTCGTGCTCACCAAGACGCGGTTCGGCAACTGGATCTACGCCTCCGGCGGCTCGGCCGCGGCGGCGCGCGCCTCCGGCGTCCCGGTTAACCGGGTCAAGATCATCCTGTTCATGGCGGTGGCCGCATCCGGCTGGCTGCTGGCCACCATCGAGGTGCTCAGCCTCGGCTCAGCGGATTCCTTCCGCGGCGACGGCAAGGAGTTCGAGGCGGCGATCACGGCGGTCATCGGCGGCACCTCGCTGAGTGGCGGCGTCGGCTCGATCGTCGGCACGGCGATCGGCGCGCTGACGCTCGGTGTGGTCCGCCAGGGGCTGTTCTTCGCCGGCGTCGACTACGACTGGTACCAGTCGGTGCTCGGGCTGATGCTGCTCATCGCCGTTCTCATAAACCACTTCGCGCGTCGCAACGTGAGCCGGAGCTGAGCCCATGCCCACTCCCGTAATCGAGGCACGCTCGGTATCGAAGTATTTTGGCTCCGTCATCGCGCTCAAGGACATCAGCCTCGCGGTTCATGCGGGCGAGGTCGTCTGCCTGCTTGGCGACAACGGCGCCGGCAAGTCGACGCTGATCAAGATGCTGTCCGGGCTGATCAGGCCGGACGAGGGGACGATCGCCGTCGACGGCGAGCCGGTGGTGCTGCGCTCGCCGCGCGATGCTTTTGCGCGCGGCATTGCGACGGTCTATCAGGATCTCGCCGTCCTGCCGCAGATGAGCATCGCGCGAAATTTCATGCTCGGCATGGAGCCGCTCAAGCGCGTAGGGCCGCTGGCCTTCTTCGACGAGACCAAGGCCGGCGAGATTGCCCGCGAGGAACTCGCCAAGATCGGCATCACGGTCAACCACGTGCGGCAGAAGGTGGGCACGATGTCGGGCGGCGAGCGCCAGTCGCTCGCCATTGCGCGCGCGGAATATCGCGGCGCCCGTCTCCTGATCCTCGATGAGCCGACCTCGGCGCTTGGCGTCAACGAGGCCGCGATCGTCCTGCGCCATATCATCCGGGCGCGGGCGCGGGGTCTCGCCGTCATCTTCATCACGCACAACGTCCACCACGCGCTGCCCATCGGCGATCGGTTCTTCATCCTCGATCGCGGGCGCATGGCGGCGAGCTTCCCGCAGGCCGAGGCCACCGAGGCGCGGCTGAACAACCTGATGGGCGGTGGCGAGGACTTCGATGCGCTTCAGCGCGAGCTTGCCGAACTCGCCGCGCAACTGAAGCAAACCGCGGCACGGGCGTAAGCGCGACAATGTTGACGCACGGACGCAGCGAAGCTTACAGTCCCAATCGATTGGCGAAGACAGAATTTGTTGCGAATGCAGCGATGAACGGTGAGGCAAGATGACGGGCGAAACGACGGCGACCAGGCCACGGGAGGCTGAACGCCAGGCGAATTTCCTGCCGCGCGATCAGTTGATTGCGTTGCACCGCACGATGGTTCGCATCCGCGCGTTCGAGGAACGGGTGGCGAAGGACTACATGGCGCGCAAGCTGCCGGGGTTCACGCATTCGTACGTCGGCGAGGAGGCGGTGGCGGCAGGCGGCTGTGCGGCGCTGGCTCCCGGTGACCTCATCACCTCGACGCACCGCGGCCACGGCCACGCCGTCGCCAAGGGGGTCAACTTCAACGCCATGATGGCGGAGCTCTACGGCAAGGCGACCGGCTCGTGCGGCGGCCGCGGTGGCTCGATGCACATCGCCGATTTCTCGCTGGGCATGCTCGGCGCCAACGGCATCGTCGGCGGCGGCTTCGGGTTGTCGGCCGGCGCGGGCCTCGCGGCGCAGTTCCGCAAGACGACCGACGTCACGCTCTGCTTCTTCGGCGACGGCGCCATCAACAAGGGCACCTTCCACGAGTCGCTCAACTTCTCCGCCGTGCGCAAGCTGCCGGTCGTCTTCCTGTGCGAGAATAATCAGTACGCGCAGTACACCGCGGTCGCCCGCATGACGCCGCTCAAGGATCTGTCGATCCGCGCGGCGGCCTACGCCATCCCCGGTGTCGAGATCGACGGCAACGACGTGCTCGCCGTCTATGCCGCGACCCGCGACGCGGTCGATCGCGCCCGCAACGGCGGCGGGCCCAGCCTGATCGTCGCGCACACCTACCGCTTCTACGGCCACAACGTCGCCGAGGCGGTGAACTACCGGCCGAAGGAAGAGGTTGAGGCGCGGCGCAAGGAAGATCCGATCCCGCGCTACGAACAGTGGCTGCAAACCAACGGCGTCATGGATGGCGCTGCCATCAAGGGCGTGTGGGACGAGACCAACGACGAGGTCGAGAAGTCCGTGACCTTCGCCAACGAAAGCGCGTATCCGGATCCCGCGACCGCTCTCGACGACCTGTTCGCCGATACACGCGCCAGCTGGAGCACCCTCTGATGCCTCTTCTCAGCATGGGTCAGGCGACCAATGATGCGATGCGCGTCGTCATGCGGATCGATCCCGACGTGATCGTTCTCGGCGAGGATATTCGCTGGGGCGGATCCTTCGGACAGTTCCGCGGCCTCTACGAAGAGTTCGGCGAGCGCGTGATCGATATGCCGATCTCGGAATCGATCATCGTCGCCGCCAGCGCCGGCGCCGCCATGCGCGGCATGCGGCCGGTGGCGTCGATGAGCTTCGTCGAATTCTCGATGGGCGCCATGGACGAGCTCGTCAACCAGGCGGCCAAGCTGCGCTACATGTTCGGCGGCCAGACCAAGGTGCCGTTCGTGTTGCGCTGTGCCGACGGCACAATCCGCTCAGCGGCGGCGCAGCACTCGGAGAGCTTCGAGGCGCTTTTCGCGCATGTGCCCGGCCTCAAGGTCGTCGCTCCTTCCACGGCCTATGACGCCAAGGGGCTGCTCATCGCCTCGATCGCCGACGACAATCCGGTGATCTACCTCGAGAACAAGAAGATCCAGCCGACCAAGGGCGAGGTGCCCGAAGGGCTCTACGAGGTGCCGCTGGGCAAGGCGGCGGTGCGCCACGAGGGCACCGACGTCACCATCGTCGCCTATTCGATCCAGGCGGTGAACGGCGCCGAGGCGGTGCAGCAGCTCGCGAAGGAAGGCATCAGCGCCGAGCTGATCGACCTGCGCACCATCGTCCCGCTCGATATCGATACCGTGCTCACCTCCGTCCACAAGACCCGTCGCGCCGTGGTGTGCCACGAGGCGTGGACGTTCGGCGGCTTCGGGGCCGAGCTCGCGGCGCAGATCCAGGAGCAGCTGTTCGATGTCCTGAAGGCACCGGTCCTGCGCGTCGGCGCCAAGCACGCCCACATCCCGTTCGCACCCAACCTCGAGCGCGCGGTGGTTCCGGCGACGGAAGAGATCGTGGAGGCGGCGCGCCGTCTCGTCAGGCAGCCAGACCGGAAAGCCTCATGAAGCATCCCATCCAGATCCCGAGCCTCGGACTGGTCGAAGTCGTGACCATCACAGGCTGGCCGCAACCGGCCGGTGCACGCGTCACCAAGGGGCAGACGGTAGCCACCGTTGAGACGGAGAAGTCCGAAGTCGAAATCGAGTCTCCGGCCGATGGCGTCCTCGAAGTGACCATCGCTGCCGGCCCCGATCTCGTTTCGGCGGAAGCGGTGCTCGGCTACATCGACGACGAAGCGTAGGGCGGCTTCGCCAGTGCTGGCGGATCATGAGCCTCTCCGTCGCCATCGTCGCCGATGATCTGACCGGGGCGCTCGATTCTTCGACGCCGTTCGTGTTGGCGGGCCATCCGGTTGCCGTGGCCGTGGAGGCCGGTGCGACCGACGAGGCAATCGCCACCGGCGCGACAGTTGTCGCCGTCAATACCGCAAGCCGCAGCCTGCCCCCCGGCGAGGCTGCCGCGGTTGTCGGCCGCTGTGCCGAGGCACTTTCGGTAGCCGGCGCGCTCGTCGCCTTCAAGAAAGTCGACTCGCGTCTCAAGGGCAATGTCGCAGCAGAGGTCGACGCCGCGCTGACGGGCTTTGGGCGGGCGAGGGCGGTGGTTGCTCCAGCCGTGCCCTCGGAAGGGCGCACCGTCGTCACCGGGCATATCGTCGGACGCGGCATCGCGGAGCCGATCGATATCCGCGCTCGGCTTGGCGCTCTTGCCGCCGCCTGCGAAGTGCCGGATACACCCGACCAGGCGGCGGTCGACCGCGTTGCCGGGCGGCTGCTCGCCGATCGAGGTTTGCTCGGCGTCGGCGCGCGCGGATTGGCGCTGGGTCTTGCCCGGGCCATCGGACCGGGCGCGGACACACCGGCTCAGTTCACGCCGCGTGGACGGATATTATTCGCCATCGGGTCTCGCGATCCGATCACGCTGGCGGCGGTGGATCGTCTGATGGAGGAGTGTCCGGATGCGGTCTCGGTGCTCGCACCCGACGGCCGCGTCCCCCGGCCGGGCCGATCCGCCGCTAGCGTTACCGTGCTCCGCACGACGGAGGGCAGTGGCGCGGCGAGCGAAAGCGAAGTCGCGGCGCGCTTTGCCGAGGGTGTCGTTGCCTATCTCGACGCGTTCGAATTCGCCACCGTCGTTCTGTGTGGCGGAGACACGGCATCGGCCGTCCTCCGCGGGCTCGCGGTTCGCGTCGTTCGCCCGCGCGGCGAGATATTTTCGATGCCGTGGTTCGAGGTGACGGCGAGCGGCCGGGCGCTGATGGTCGTGACCAAGTCCGGCGGGTTCGGGGCTCCCGACGTGTTCGCAAGGCTGGCAGAGAAATAGGCAAAGCGCCCGCCCAGGATGCGGTGTCGGGGGCGTCGAGGCGCTACGTCAATTGCCGCCGGTGGCGCCTGATCCCGGGGCGGCATTGCCGGACGGGCCTGGCGAACCGATCCCGAGGATCGGCATCTCGACCGCCACCGTGCCGGCATTCTTGAACTTCAGCGTCACCAGTATTGTCGCGCCCTGCGTGAGCGGATGGGCGAGCTGGACGAACATGAAGTGCAGCCCGCTCGGGTCGAAAGTGACGGTGCCGTCGGCAGGTATCGGCACGCCGTCCGGCACCGCGCGCATCTGCGCGACGCCGTTCACCACCGCCATCGAATGCAGCTCGGTTGACGCGGCATCGGGCGTGCTGGCGCCGAGCAGCACGTCGGGCGTGGTGCCGTGGTTGGCGATCGTGAGATAGCCGCCGCCAGTTGGCGCGCCGGGGGGCGTGGCCCGCGCCCACGGACTGCTGATATCGAGCGAGCCGACGGTTGCGTCAGCCAGCGCCGGAGAGGCGGCGCCCATCATCACCATGACGGCGATTGTCAGGTATCGGCGGTGCATGTCGTCTCCTGCCCGCAGGCAATCTGTCTCTGCGAGACCGGAGCAGACTACCGCGTTAGTGCTGCCTCGTTAAAGCGGGCGGCAAGCGCCTCCGGCACCGCAATGCGAATGCCCATCCTCAGATCTCGGCGCCGACGTGCGCCAGCTCGTCCCAGTCGCTGCGCACCGGCGGCGAGATGACCGTCATCGTATAGGCATCCCCGGCGCCGACGCATACGATTGCGTGTCCCATGCGTGCGTCGAAGTAGACGCTGTCGCCGGCGCGCAACCGCACCGGCTCGTTGCCTTCGGTGTAGACGTCGACGGTTCCCTCGACCACGAAGAAGAATTCTTCGCCCGGGTGGCTGATCAGGTCACCGAATTCCTCGATGCTGCGCGCCTTCACCCGCGACAGCATCGGCACCATGCGGCGCCCGACAAGATCGACGCACAGATATTCGTGCGCGTAGTTCTGGCTTTCGTGCAGCCGGCCGCCGCCGCGCCGCGTTACGCTCAAGCGGCCATTGACGGAGCCCATTGTGTGCGGCGTGAAGAACTCGGCCAGGTCCAGCTCGAGGCCCTGCGCCAGCCGCGCGAGGTTGTGATAGGTCAGCGCGATCTTGTTGTTCTCGACCTTGGACAGGGTGGAAACAGCGAGGCCGGTGCGAACGCTGACCTCCGCCAGCGTCAGCCCGCGCGCCTTGCGGACGTCGCGCAGGCGATCACCGAGCTGCTCGCCGCGCGCCTGCTTGTCCGCCGCCGCATCCGCGACCGGCTGCTGAACCGGCAAAGCCTTGCTGGGCATGGCGCGTTTCCTTTCCGCAATTTTGGCGTGGCCTATATCACGAAAGGTGCGCCCGTCGAGGGGCGTCATCATGCCGGCGACGTTTGGTGGTGGGCTTTCCGAACAGAAAAAATCCGCATCGCTAGGCGCTATAACTGCCACCTAATGTTTCCAATCAGAAAAAAAGCTGGACTCATGTTTGGTTTTCGGGGAGGCTTTGATGACGGCTGCTTCTGGCTGCCGATCACAGGGGAGCACGGCGAGCGATCGGGGCGGGTGGCAGTTGACCCTTACCGTCGCACCGGGGTTTTCCAAAAGGAAAGTCCTGAATTCGGCACGTGGGAGAGTTTTTGATGAGCTACAGGCTGAAGCTGCTGGGGTTGGCACTGGCCGCGCCGTTGGCGTTCGCGACGGTAACCGCCGCGACGGCGGACGACCAGGTAACGATTCGCGTGATGGACTGGCAGTCGGGCGGTCCCGACTTCTGGAAGAAGACCGACGACCTGTTCATGCAGAAGTACCCGAACATCAAGGTCGAGCACGAGTTCGTCCCGTACGGCAATTATTTCGATCAGGTGGGCGCCTATGTTGCGTCCCAGGACGGCCCTGATCTGATTCAAAACGAGCCGGGCGGCAACGTCTTTGACCGCAAGGACAACTGGACGCCGCTCAACCAGTACTTCACGAAGGACGAGTTGGCGGCGTTCAACGGCACGGCCGCGCTGTGCACCGACTTCGATTGCAGCAAGGAGATCTGGGGTATCCCGCACACCAACCAGGGACACCTCATGTACTACAACAAGGAAGTGTTCAAGGAAGCCGGACTCGATCCCGAAAAGCCGCCGCTGACCTACAAGGAACTCGGCGACGATTGCGCGAAGATCAAGGCCGCCGGCAAGGATTGCATCGAGCTCGGCGCCAAGGACTGGGCCTTCCTGTGGACGTGGCTGGAACTGTCGGTCCAGGTGGCAACGCCGGCCGATATGAAGGCGCTGCAGAGCGGCACCCAGAAATGGACTGAGGGTGCCCACCTCGCGGCCCTCAAGATCTTTGCCGATATGGTCAAGAAGGGCTTCTTCAATCCGGGCGCGGCGGCAACCACCGTCACTCCCGACATGAACGACGCCTTCGTCGGCAACAAGGCCGGCTTCGTCATGACCATCATGTCCGACTTCATGAATTGGAAGTGGTGGGGCGACAAGATGGGCTACGACAAGTTCGGCGTGCTCAAGTTCCCGGTCATCGCGGCCGGCGACATCGATGGCGTCACGCCGGGGCCATACGCGGGCAAGTTCAACCCGTACGGCGGCATCGGCTACAACCTGACGACCTGGAGCAAGCACAAGCAGGAAGCCGTCGACTACATCAAGTTCGTGACCAGCCCTGAGACGCAGACCCGCTACCTGGTCGAGGGCGGCGCCATGCCGGCCAACCGCAACGTCGACAGGGACGCGGTCGCCAAGATCGGCTCGCCGCAGCTCGTGCAGACGCTGGCCTGGGCGAACGAGGATGGCAACTTCCCGGCCTCGCCGCACCTCTATCTCTACGCCGCTGAACTCGACGAGCTCAGCCGCGGGGCGCAGCTCCTGCTCGCCGGCTCGACCACTGTCGATCAGATGGCCGCGTCGCTGCAGCAGGTGCATGACGCGCAGGCCGCCAAGCAGTAGGCCGCAGGACTCAGCCAGCGGGAAGTGCATGCACTTCCCGCTGGTGTCGCCCGACCTGCCGCCGCAAGCTGCCGGCGCATGAGCCTAGCCTTCACCCGGAAAAAGATGCGTCGCCGAGAGCCGATACAATGGTCGGGGTACGTCTGCTTCCTGCCCGCGATGGTGCTTGTCGGGGTGTTCAAACTCTACCCGCTGGCTTCGGGCATCTTCTATTCCTTCACCAACTGGCGCGGCAGTCCGAACTGGCACCTGATTGGCATCGCCAACTACACGCGCATGTTGAAGGACCCGGCGTTCATCGCAGCGATGATCAACGCGGTGAAGGTCCTGATCACCTTGCCGCTCTGGGTGCTCATCCCCTTCGTTCTGGCGTTTCTGATCTTCCAGGAAACACCGGGCTGGCGCGTCTTCCGCGCGGCGTTCGTGTTTCCCTACATCATCGCGCCGGTCATCGCCGGCTACATCTTCAGTTTTGTCCTTGGCCTCGACGGGCCCGTCGATCAACTGCTGCGCTCCGTCGGTCTCGACGTGCTGGCGCTCCAGTGGTTCGGCGACGTGCGCACGGCGCTGTGGGCGCTGGTTGGCGTCGCGCTGTGGAGCTACTTCGGCCTTGGCGTAGTCATTTATCTCGCCGGCATGTCGAACATGCCGAAGGAGGTATTCGAAGCGGCAACCATCGATGGCGCGAACTGGCGCCAGCAGGTCATGCACATCGGCATTCCGATGCTGCTGCCCACGATCGGCTACTGGTCGGTGATCTGCACGGCAGGGATGCTGATCTGGTTCTTCCCGTACATCTACGCCATCACCAATGGCGGACCGGGCTACGCCAGCATGCTGCCCGAGTACTACATCTACCAGGTCTCGACCCGCTACGCGGAGCCGGCCTACGCCTCGGCCATGGGCGTCGTGCTGTTCCTCTACATCACCGCCGTGTCGCTGGTGCAGATCCGGTTCATGTACTTCAACAGCAATACCGGCCGGCGCGCATGAGCTTCGTCGTCCGTAATGCGCGCCCGATCCTGGTCTTCCTGATCCTGACGCTGGTCGCGATCTCGACGATCTATCCGCTGTTCTTCGTCTTCAACACGGCGCTGAAGACCGATGCCGGATTCTCCGCCGACCGCTTTTCGCTTGCCGCACCGGCGACCTTCGACAACCTCGTGCTGGCATGGAATCGCATGGACCTCGTCCATGCGGCTTGGAACTCGGTCGTTACCACAGTCGGCGGCGTCGTGGTTGCCTGGGTGGTGTGCCTTCCGGTCGCCTTCGCCGCGACCAAACTCCAGTTTCCGGGGCGCAATCTACTCTTCCTGCTGATCCTGGCTTCGATGCTGATCCCGATCCAGACGATCCTCTATCCGTTCTATCTGGTGGTCCGGAACTTCCACCTGCTCAACCAGCAGGCCGGGCTGATCGTCGCCTTCGTGACCTTCGCCATCCCGCTGACCACGTTTCAGATGTCGGCATACCTGCGCGGCGTGCCCGACGAGCTGGTTGAGGCTGCGCGCATGGACGGCGCTTCCACCTTCCAGATCCTGACGCGCATCATCCTGCCGGTGTGCAAGCCGGTGATTGCGGTGACCGGCATCATCAACTTCATCTGGATGTGGAACGACATCCTGCTGCCCGTGCTCATCATGCAGGCGCCACAGAGCCGCACGCTGATGATCGGCGCCGGGCTGCTCAAGGGCCAGTGGGGTTCCTCCTCGACGCTGATCTCGGCCGGCCTCGCTCTCGCGGTCGTGCCGGTGCTCGTGATGTTCCTCATCGCGCAGCGCCAGATCATCCAGGGCATGACCATGGGGGCGGTGAAGTGAGCGGCGCGGGCGCGGCGGCGCGGCATCCTCATCGCATTGGCCGGCGCACGCGCGTCAAGCCGGAGGCGATTGCCGGCTATCGCGATTGGCACCAGCGCGTGTGGCCCGAGATCGTGGCGCTGACCCGGCAGGCCGGTATTCGCAACTACACGATCTATATGGACGG
>Ga0265316_10004387_pt1 | contig 14061 bp, 12 predicted proteins | sample 4522metaG_FD_202092 | JGI IMG/M metagenome (GOLD analysis project Ga0265316, IMG submission 202092) | Rhizosphere microbial communities from Carex aquatilis grown in University of Washington, Seatle, WA, United States - 4-5-22 metaG | ecosystem: Host-associated > Plants > Roots > Rhizosphere >... | reverse complement strand
ATTGAGATCGTTGTCGCCCGCCGGCGCGACTATCCTTTGCGGCGTGAGGGTGATTTTTGGACGGTGGGTATTTTACAGATGGGGATATCGTCTTCCTATATAAGGAGCTTGATAAAGCGGCATTTCGGCGTAAAATATCTCGTTACCGACAAGGTGGCGCGGTATATCGAAAAACATAAATTGTATAAATGAAAGGATCACACATGATTAAATTCGGCACCGACGGATGGCGGGCGATCATCGCCGAAGATTTTACTTTTGCAAATTTAAAGATTCTGGCTCAAGCGACTGCCGATCATTACAACAGCTTGAAAAAGCACAACAAAGCGGTGATCGGTTTTGACCGACGGTTTCTGTCGCAGGATTTTGCTAAGGCTGTGGCTTGTGTTTTTGCCGCCAACGAGATCAAGGTCGTCCTCTCGGCAACCGATTGCCCTACCCCGACAGTGAGTTTTGAGTGCCGTTATACGGGATACGATTTCGGTATTATGATCACGGCGTCGCATAACCCCTTTCGCTTTAACGGCTATAAGATCAAAACGCGCGAAGGCGGCGGCGCCGATTCGCAGGTGACCGGAGCGGTAGAAAAGTATTTGCATAAAAATAAAGTCAAAGAGTTGGATTTTGATCAAGCGGTTAAGGCCGGAAAAATAAAGGTAGAAAATTTTACCGGGCTTTACGTAAAATTTTTGCGCAACTATGTCGATATCGCCAAGATCAAAAAACATAAATTAAAGGTATTGGTCGATACGATGCACGGCGTCGGCAACGGTTACGTGGCGCAAGTTTTGGGCGAGTGCGGTATTAAGATCGATTACATCCATAACGACTATAACCCCGGCTTTGAAGGGGTAAATCCGGAGCCGATCGCCGCCAACTTAAAAGAGTTGATGGCTAAAGTGAAAAAAGAAAAATATACCTGCGGCCTTGTGCTTGACGGCGATGCCGACCGTATTGCCATGGTCGACGGTAAAGGCAATTATGTCAACGCGCAAGTGTTGCTGCCGCTTTTGGCGATCCACATGATCAAGAACCGCAAAGAAAAAGGCGGTATCGGTAAGACAGTGGTAGGGAGCAATTTGATCGACGATGTGGCGCTGGATTTAAATGTCCCCTGTTATGAGACACCGGTAGGATTTAAATATCTTTCTAATTTATTTAAAGAGGGGGTTATCTGCGTCGGCGGTGAAGAGGCGGGAGGCATCGGTTTTAGCGGTTATATCCCCGAGCGCGACGGGTCGATGTCGTTTCTTTTAGTATTGGAAATGATGGCGTACGAGAAAAAGAGTTTTGACCGGTTGTTGGCAGATATGTATAAGAAATACGGACGCTGGTATTACTCACGCACCGCGATTTCTGTTAAAAACGTCAAGAAGGGCTTAAATGAAATGAAACTGCCCGCCGATATTTTGGGTAACAAGGTCGAGCGGGTCAATACCGCCGACGGTATTAAACTTATTACCAAAAAGAATTGGTTGATGTTCCGCCAATCCGGCACCGAGCCGATCGTGCGCGTTTATGCCGAGGCTAAAAGCGAAGTAGAGGCTAGGCGGCTTGTTGATCTCGGCGCTAAAATGATCTATGCACTATAGGATCGTAGTTTTTTTTCTTTGGCTGATTTTTAAAATTTTCGGGCGTATCGAATATAAGGGAAGAGAAAATTTCCCGCCGCAGGGCACGCCTTTTTTATTTTGTTCCAACCATGATACTTATCTGGACCCGCCGATCTTAGCCGTAACTTGCCGGCACCGGCTGGGCTTTTTAGCCAAAGAAGAGCTTTTCGGCAACAAAATTTTCGGGTTTATTATCCACTCCTTAGGGGCGATCCCTTTAGACCGCAACGCCGGCGATGTGCGCGCGATTCGCGCCGCGTTAAAGATACTTAAAACCAACAGGCCGATGGTGGTCTTCCCTCAGGGTACGCGCGGTCGGACCCTTTACGAATACGATGCCGGGGCGGGTTTTTTAGCTAAAAAAGCTAATGTTCCGGTCATTGCCGCGCATATTTATGGTGCAGAAAATATTTTGCCTAAGGGAAAAAAATTTTTATCTTTTTCCAAAATAAGAGTGGTAGTCGGTAAGGTAGACAATATCTTTCCAGCGGATACTTACGAAGAGATCTCCGCCAAGATCATGGCTAAAATAAGGAGTTTGTAATGAGGTTAAAAATATTTTTTGTCTTTGCGTTATTCCTGACGGGAGCGTTTTCTTTGCGTGCCGAAGAGCGTGTCTTAAATTTCGATAGTGATATCAAGATCAACGCCGACGCTTCGCTCGATGTTAATGAAACAATGAAAATAGTTTGCGAAGGTAACCGTATCCGTCATGGTATCTACCGCGAATTTCCTACCGATTACCGCGACCGTTTCGGCAACAACTATAAGGTTGATTTTAATGTGCTATCAGTATTGCGCGACGGATCACCCGAAAATTTTCATATCGATAATACCTCTCACGGTAAGCGTGTATATATAGGGAGCAAAGACCGTTTGCTGGAAAACGGCGAATATACTTATTCCCTGGTTTATCATACGACACGGCAATTGGGATTTTTCAAGGATACCGATGAGCTCTATTGGAATGTTACCGGCAATGATTGGGAATTTACGATCGAACATGCGACAGCTCTGGTGCATTTGCCGCCCGGGGCGCGTCTTTTGGCGCGCGGCGCTTATGTCGGAGCCAACGGTTCGCGTGAGCAGGATTTTACCGTTAAACAAAAAGATGATGCAATTGTTTTTGAAGCATCTCGGCCGCTTTATCATAATGAAGGCTTAACGATCTATGTCGATTGGCCTAAGGGATTTGTTACCGCGCCGACAACACGGGATAAATTTATAGATCTTCTTAAAGATAATGCTTCCGCCTTGGCCGGTTTGATCGGGATAATGATACTATTTTTGTATTATTTTTTTATGTGGGTAAAAGTGGGTAAAGACCCAGCGCAGGGCACGATCATTCCTTTATATGAGCCGCCCAAAGAATTTTCTCCCGCCGCCTGCCGCTATCTGCTGAAAATGGATTACGATAATAAGGATTTTGCCTGCGCGCTGGTCGATATGGCAGTTAAGGGTTATTTGACGATCGAAGAAGACGAAGGCGGATATATTTTGAAAAAAACCGGTAAAACAGATGAAAACCTTTCGGCGGATGAAATCGCGATCGCCGAAACATTATTCCGCCTTTCCGATGCGATCGCCCTTGAGCAGGAGAATCACACACGTGTCCAAAAGGCTTTGGCGGCGTTTAAGCGGGTTTTGCAGGCGAATATCGAGACGACTTACTTTTTAAGCAATAAAAAGTATTTTATTCCCGGTGCAGTTTTATCACTTATTGTGATCGCGGTTGCGGCGGCGCTCTCCGCCGGTTCAAAATTGCCGATTGCGCTTTTTATGTCGGTTTGGCTTTCGATCTGGTCGATCGGGACCTTTGCCCTGGTTTCTCAAACGGTAAGGCTATGGAAGGGCGCGGTTAAATCCGGGGCAAAAGGCGTTGCCGCATTGGGGTTTACCGTTTTTTCAGTCCCGTTTATTCTGGGCGAGATTTTCGGCATCGGGATGTTTTGTTATGCAACTTCGGTTGTCGCGGTTTTAGTTTTGGCCTTGGCTATTACCATGGATATTATTTTTTATCACCTTTTGAAAGCTCCGACGATGCGCGGGCGGGCGATGCTGGACAAGATTGAAGGGTTTAAGCTTTATATTAATACTGCCGAGAAAGATACGATCGAGTATGAGATCAAAAATAAGTCACCCCAGGGCTTTGAGAAGTATTTGCCTTACGCGATGGCGCTGGATGTGGAAAAAACCTGGAGCGATAAATTCGCCGCGGCTTTAAACGCCGGGCCCCAGGGCTATGCTCCGGGCTGGTATCGCGGGAATAATTTTACTACCCTGGGGATGGCTGGGTTTTGTACGGGATTAGGGGTATCGCTGGCATCGGCGGTGACTACTTCGGCAATGGCGCCGGGTTCCAGCTCCGGCTCGGGCGGTTCTTCCGGCGGCGGGGGCGGTGGCGGCGGCGGAGGGGGCTGGTAAGCATGGCGGTATTGGGTTATCTGGCGGAGCTGCTTCCTTTATATAAACAAAGCGATAAAAATATTTATACAGGCTTGGTATATTTAAAAAAGCTTATAGTGAAAGACTTTGAAGGTGTTAAAGCCGGCCGACCGGTTAAAGACGAGTTCAGCGGTAAAAAGATCTTCGCCATTCATCAGGCTTATGCGCCAAAAGACCCGGCCCAGGCTGAATTTGAAGGCCATCGGGCTTATGTCGATATCCAATTTATTTTTTCCGGCAGGGAAATGATTTATCTTGCCCAGCAGAAAGATTGTCGCCGGGATACGGTTTACGATAAAAAGCGGGATATTCAGTTTTTTAAAGCTAAAACATGGTCGACGCTGGTTTTAAGCCAGGGCATGGCCGCGATATTTTACCCGCAGGATATTCACGCTCCGTCGTTAAACGCCGGTGCGAAAGGGATGGTAAAAAAGAGCGTGGTCAAGGTTGCCTTGGAGCGTTAAACCGCTTTCGTTCAAGGCCTCTTTTTGTTGTTGACAAAGACCTGCCTTTAGGCGATAATTGAGAAAATTTTTTAAGGAGGTACGTTAAAGGTATGAATAAAGTTTCCAGTGAGTTAGAGAGCATTTATTTCGATTCGATCAAAGAATTAAACGAGGGTGAAATCGTTTCGGGGCAGGTCATCTGCGTGACCGACCGCGACGTTATTGTCGACGTAGGATATAAATCCGAAGGCGTCATTCCCCGCGGAGAATTTGAGGGGATGGACCTTTCTAAATTAGGGACGATCGAAGTTTATGTCGAAGGGATCGAAGACGAAGAGGGCAGAGTCAACCTCTCTTTTCGTAAAGCGCGCGAAAGCCGCGGCTGGCGCACCCTGGCCGGCCAGCACAAAGAGGGCGATATCGTCGAAGGTTCGGTGATCCGTAAAGTTAAAGGCGGGTATATGGTCGACGTTTTCGGAGTCGAAGGCTTTTTGCCGCAAAGTTTATCGTCGTTTAAAAATATGGAAGACAGCGAAGTGATGAGCCGGCCGTACTCCTTCCAGATCGTTAAGATGAGCAAGGCTAAGGAAAATTTCATCATCTCGCGTAAAGACGCGCTGAAGATGGAAAAAGAGCAATCGCGTAAAAAAGTCTGGGAAGAGATAAAGATCGGTATGGTGATGAAAGGGCGCGTCAAAAGCATCACTAATTTCGGCGCGTTTATCGATTTAGGCGGCGTCGATGGGTTGCTTCATATCGCCGACATGAGTTGGAAAAAGATCACCCACCCTTCCGAGATCGTCGCGGTGGGCGATGAAGTCGCGGTTTTGATTTTGAATTTCGAAAAAGAAAAAGGCAAAATCTCATTGGGTTTAAAACAGATGACTGCCGATCCGTGGACCGAGATCGATAAGAAATATTCGGTCAATTCTACGATTACCGGGCGTATCACCAATATTCAAAATTACGGAATTTTTGTGGAGCTCGAAAAAGGTATCGAAGGGCTTATCCACATCAGCGAGATCTCATGGACTAAAAAGTTCATGAACCTGCACGAAGCTTATGCCATCGGCGATACGGTGGAAGTAAAGGTCATCGGCGTCGATCCGGCGGAGCGCAAAATTTCCTTGAGTGTGCGCCAGCTGGAAAAAGACCCGTGGGAAGATATTGAGGATATGGTGGCGGTTGATTCGCAGATGCGCGGTAAGGTAGTAAGTTACGGTGAAAAGTGCGCTTATGCCGAACTGGAAAACGGGTTAGAGGGCGTGATCTACGGCGAGGATATTTCCTGGACTAAAAAAGTTGTGCGCGCGCAGGATATTTTAAAGCGCGGGCATGCTTATGATTTTAAGATCTTAGGCATCGACCGCGAAAACCGCCGTATCATTATCGGGCTGAAGCAGTTGCAGGACGACCCGTGGCCGCAGATCGTGGAGAGGCTTCCTATCGGTAAAGTGCTCGAAGGCGAAGTGGTCAAAGTGGCGAACTTCGGTATTTTTGTGAAGATCGACGAAGAGCTTGAAGGCCTGGTTTTTGCCGGCGAGATCGATAAAGATGTGATGGATAAACTTAAACCTCAGGATAAGCTCCAGGTAAAGATCATTAAGATCGACGCCGGGGCCGCCAAGATCGGTTTGTCGGCGAGGCTGGATGCGCCGGTATCCTCTCAGGAATAAGCCGATTGTGGTGAGGCTTTAAGTGGATAAAAACTTAAACCTGCATCTTAAAGTTTTTCAAGAAAACAGCGTAGATTTTATCTGTGAAGCGGAATTAACCGAGAAGCTTAAAATAAGCCTCTCGGCGGATAAGCCGCTTAAGCTTAAAATAGGATTTGACCCGACTGCCCGCGACATCCATTTAGGCCACACCGTACTGTTAAGGAAATTACGCAAATTGCAGGATTTAGGCCATGAGGTTTGCCTGATCATCGGCGATTTTACCACCAAGATCGGCGACCCTTCGGGGAAAAGCGCTCTTCGGCCGGTTTTAAGCGATGGAGAGATCAAGGACAATGCCGCAACCTACACTGCCCAGGCATTTAAAGTTTTAAATCCCGAAAAGACCAAAGTTATTTTTAACGGTCTTTGGTATTTTAATATGCCGCTCGCCCAATTTTTATCCCTGCTTTCGCATTATACCGTGGCGCGGATTTTAGAGCGCGACGACTTTTCCAACCGTTTAAAAGAGGGCAAGCCTTTGAGTATGCTGGAGGTGATCTATCCGCTGGTGCAGGGTTATGATTCGGTTTGCCTGGAAGCCGATGTCGAATTCGGCGGGACCGATCAAAAATTTAATCTCCTGGTGGGGCGTGCTCTTCAGGAGACTTTTGGGCAAAAACCCCAATGCGTGATCACGATGCCGATTTTAGTTGGCCTTGACGGCAAAGATAAGATGTCGAAATCCCTGGGCAATTATATCGGGGTCAGCGAAAATCCCAAAGATATGTTCGGTAAAGTGATGAGCGTTAGCGATGAAACAATGTGGGAGTATTACCGTTTATTGACCGATTGCGATATTGAAGCGGCGAAAAAACTCCACCCTAAAGAAGCGAAATTGCGTTTAGCGCAGGAAATTGTTAAATTTTATCACGATCAGGCAGCGGCAGAGCATGAACGCGCCGAGTTTGACCGGGTCTTTTCCCAAAAAGAGCTTCCTGCGGAGATGCCGGTGTATAATGCGCCGGCGGCGGCGGTTGATGTAATAGAGATTATCGCGATGTTGAACCTCGCGCCTTCTAAAAACGAAGCCCGCCGCCTTTTACAGCAAGGAGCGATCTCTTTTGCCGAATCGGGCGAAGTGATCAAAGACGCCAAGCTTATCATCTCCGGTACGGTGGTGCTCAAGATCGGTAAGCGGAAATTCGTAAAAATTGTTTCAGGTTAACAATGTCAAGAATACTTTTAATTTTAGAGGCCGGTTATTGCGGGTGGCTGGTTTGGGCTAAGTTTATGCTGGAAAGGCTGGCGGTGCCGGCAGAGCAATTGGCTACTGTGGCGGCGGCCTGCGGCGTTTTTCATTGCTTGATGGCGATTTTTTATCTTTTACGCCACGATCGGCCGCGTTCATTTTACCCTATAACCGGTTTCGCGGTTTATGGAATATTTATTTACCAAGTCTTTCCTAAAGATATGGTGCAGGCTTGCACCTTCGGCGGTATCGGCCTTATCCTGCTTGCCATACAAACCATATACGTAGCCTTCGAGGCTTAAACGGAGGTAATCATGGAACAAGAAAAGATCGATCCGCGCCATGCGGCGATTCTGAAAATTTTAGCGCAGGATTTACGCCGCGTTTACGGCGACGAGCTTGTGTCACTAGTGCTTTACGGCAGTGCCGCCGCCGGCGACTTTGTCGACAGACACTCCAACCTGAATCTTCTTGCGGTGCTTAAAAATTGCACGCCGGAAAAGATAAAACTTGCCGGCGACCCGCTGCGGCGTATTAAAACGGCTAATCTGCTGATATTAAGTGAAAATGATATTGCTGCCTCAACCGATGTTTTTCCCATTGAATTTTTAGACATGCAGGAAAATTATTGTTTGCTCGACGGTCAAGATATCCTGAAAGATGTTCACGTAGATATGCGTAATTTGCGTTTTCAATGCGAACATGAACTTAAAGCCAAGCTTTTCCGGCTGCGCCGCGCTTATATGATGGAGCGCAACAATAACGTTTTGGTGCGATTGCTCTTAGTTTCGTTTACCTCGGTCATCCATATCTTACGCAGCGCCTTACGGATCAAAGGCAAAACAGTTCCCTATTCCAAACACGACGCTTTACCGGTTATTGCCGGAGAGTTTGCGATCGATTTGCCGCTGTGGGAAAAAATCCTGGAGGCACGCGAAAAACGGTTACGTTTGGGCAAAGATACTGCCTTGATTTTCGCCGCTTTCGTGCGCGATTTAGAAACGGTTGCCGGGATTGTAGATAAGTGGTAATTTTCATGCGTAAATTGTTTCTTACCTTAGTATTTATTGGGGCGGCGGTTTTTGGCTATGCCGAAAAAGTGCCCCAGCCAATCGGCTGGGTTAACGATTTTGCCCAGGTTTTAGACGCCGGCACAAAAGATAAATTAAATACTTTAATTACAGAGTTAGAAGAAAAAACTACAAGCGAGATCGCGGTGGTCACGATCGCTTCAATTGCGCCTTACGATGAGAAAGAATACGCGCGGATGCTCTTTGACCAGTGGCAGCCGGGGAAAAAAGGCAAGGATAACGGCGTTTTGGTGCTTTTAGCGGTAAAAGAACGGCGTTGGCGCATTGAGACCGGATACGGCGTCGAAGGAATTTTGCCGGACGGTTTGTGCGGTGATATCGGGCGCACTTATATGGTGCCTTACTTTAAGCAAGGTGATTATTCGCAAGGCCTTTACCGGGGCATCAATACCATCGCCGGCGTGATCGCCAAAGATGCCCATGTGACTTTGACCGGCGTCGTGGATTACGGCGTACCGCGCAAGGAATCGTTGCCCGCCAACCCCTTGGCGACGCTTTTTATTATAGTCGTTTTTATCATTATTGTAGTATTAAGGAGTTCTTTCCTCGGTTATGGTGGCGGCTATTATGGGGGTGGTGGTTTTGGCGGGAGTAGCGGAGGCGGCGGTTTCGGCGGGTTTGGCGGCGGCGGTGGTGGCGGCGGCGGCGCCGGAGGCGGATTTTAATATAAAAGGGAGGAAACGATGAAAAATATTTTAATCGGGTTGGCGGTAATCGTCGCGGTGGTGGTCTTATTCGTGGTAATGCCCTTTATCGGGGCGTATAACGGCATTGTCAGCAAGCAGGAAACGATTCCGGCTAAGTGGGCGCAGGTAGAAAGCCAGCTGCAACGGCGCAACGATTTGATACCGAATTTAGTGAATACAGTTAAAGGCTATGCGGCGCATGAAAAGGGAGTCTTTGAGGCTGTGACCAATGCCCGTTCTGCGTGGGCTAAGGCCGGAACACCTGAAGAGAAGATCAAGGCCGCCGGGGCGATGGATGGCGCGTTGTCGCGGTTGCTCCTGGTCGCGGAGAATTACCCTACACTTAAAGCTGACGGCACGTTTTTACGGCTGATGGATGAGTTATCCGGTACGGAAAACCGGATTGCGGTCGAGCGGATGCGGTATAACGAAGCGGTGAAAGATTATAATATTGCGGTGCGCACTTTTCCGGGGAATATCGTAGCCGGGATGTCGGGGTTTAAGCCGGCCAGTGAATATTTTAAAGCCGAAGAAAAAGCAAAAACCGTTCCCGAAGTTAAATTTTGATCCTGTACGCTGGACAACGGGCGAAAGATGCCGGTATATGAAGAGAAAACAATTAAGCCTAGAGCTTTGCACCGCCGTTCTCATTTCTTCGGTAGTGTTCGCTTATATTTGCTTTCGGGCTGCCTTTATTTCGATCTCTCACGATGAAGCGTTGACATATTTGATTCACGTTCATAGTAATTGGGGAGAGATATTCTTTCACCCAAAATTTTTTCCCGCCAATAACCATTTGCTTAATACCGTTTTGATTAAAATATTTACTTACTTATTTGGTGATTCAGAATTTATTATTCGAATCCCGGCGCTGGCAGGGTGTGCGCTGTTTATAATAACTTCTTATAAGATTCTTCGGCTATTTTTAAAAAAACTCAAGCTGGCTATCGGTTTGATTTTATTGATAACTAACGCCTTTCTTGTAGATTTTTTTTCCTGCGCGCGCGGCTACTCGCTGGGGTTGGGATTTTTTTGGGCGGCATTGTATTGCTGTTTCAAAAGGGCTACCGCTGCTGATGAGGATAGCCTCAAATATAATATTTTGGCGGTAGCGGCGCTTACCCTTGCCGTATTATCGAATATGATTTTTATAAATATTTACTTAGCAGTTACCAGCGCCCTTATTTTTTTAGAGCTGCGTATGATTTTGTTCGGCAGCTGGCAGACTTTTTTGCGTTGTGCGCGGCAATTTACAGCGCGCATAGTTTTACCCATGGTAATAAGCGGTTTTTGTTTGTGTGCGATTTACAATCCAACCGCTTTGAGATTGATTCAGGCGGACTCTTTCGGTACGGCGGGCCAAAGCGGGTTTTGGCAAGATACGATCGGCAGCCTGGTTAAATGCATCTTACAGGATAAAAATTATGCGATTCCGGCATTGGCATTCAGCGTAAAGGCGTTTATTATTATTGTTTTGCTGGCGTCATTAGCGGCGATAACTTATTCGGCGGTAAAGAAAAAAAATTTTCCGGCGATGCGTTATTTGTTCCCAACAGGCTTTGTATTCATTTTTATCGTTATCGCCGTCAACTTGGAGGCTATTTTTTTCAAGATCGGATATCCCAGGGATAGGGCGGCTATTTACGTTATTCCATTATTTTTACTTCTGCTTTTATTGTTGTGGCATACTTTTGAGTTAATTTCCCCGAATATTTTATTTCGTCCGGTTAACGCCTTATTCTATTGCTGTGCACTATTGATGATCGCGCACAATCTGGGTTCGGCGAACCTCGATAATTTTTATTTGTGGAAATACGATGCAAAAACTAAAGCCGCCGTGGGTTTGATCGCGCATGCAATAGCAGAACGACAACAGGGGCTTGGGAGAAGATATAGGACCGGCATAAATTGGCTTTTTGAGCCGAGCATGAATTATTATATTTTTGTCAACAAGACCAAGCAAATAGAGTTTACGACACGCGCTGGGCCCGAGGGTGTTTATGATTTTTATTATATTTTGGATACGGATAAACCTGCCATGGAAAAGTATAATTTAAAAGTGATTAAAGTTTTTGATTTATCAAAAACATATTTAGCCGAACCTATAAATAATTTGCGATAACCGGAATTTTTGAGTTTGTTATAATGATTATTCCGGGCAGGATGAGTGGCTGTTTATGGTAGAAATTCTGATACTTTTTATATGGTTGGTATTGTGGGCATTATTGTGCGGGGTCGGCCTATTATTTTTCGGGCTGATCGGCTTTAGCCGCCGCCATGCGGAAGATTATTTAAATTCATTTTGGGTCGGTTGGTGCTTTCTCCTCTTCATCCTGCAATTGTGGCACTTATTTTTTCCGGTCGACCGGCTTATAGTCGTTATCATTGCTTTGGCGGGTGTTTTCGGCTTATTCTGCTCGCGCCGCGGCATAATCGAGATATTAAAAATTACTCCCGGCTTTGGCTGGGTATTATTTTTCCTGATCTTGATGATGCTTTTTCCTGTGGCCAACGGTGCATTGCTGCCGTCGCGCGGCTACGACGATGGGTGCCTTTATGGTATGCAGATTACGCGTTGGTTTAATCAATATCCGGTTGTGCCGGGTTTGGCCAATCTGCACGGAAGGCTGGCTTTTAACAGTTCTTATTTTCTTTATACGGCTTTTTTAAACGTTATATATGAAAATTTTTATCGGTTGGCCAACGGCTTATTATATTTGGGATTTTTATTGCAGGCGGGTTTAGGAATTTTACGGATTTTTTATGCCAAGAAGGCCGTTAAGCTTGGATGGTTGTTCCAGGCTTTGCTTATTTCTCCATTGTTGATAATCGATCGGAGGATCGATTTTTCGCTTCTTTCTTCGGATATTCCCGTATATTTTGTCGGGATGTTGACGGCGATCGGGTTGTTGGACTTGTTGGAAAATAAAGGCCGCGATAATGGTTTGGATGAACGGCGTAAATTATTTTATATCTTTACTCTTTGCCTGGCGGGGATAACTTTAAAATTAACTTTTTTTGCCATGGGCGTAACGACTATGGTTATCGGCGGCCTTTTGACTAAACCGGGAAAAAGTATATTGGCGCGCATAAGTATATTGACGATAGCCGTTATTCTGCCGTGGGTTACGCGCAGTATTATTATGTCGGGGTATCCGTTTTATCCTGTACCCATTTTTCCTTTTACGGTGGAATGGCGTGTCCCCTTGGCGTCGGTAAAGGCGCAAATAGCCTCGATCGTCAGTTTCGCGCGTACGCCGGGCATTCTAAATTGGTCAAAAACATTGAACGATTATAGTTGGCTTAAATTTTGGTGGGCGCAGCGGTGTGCGTTTTCTTTTGTTTCCATGTTTTTACCTTTATATTTGGCAGTTTTGGGGCTGTTGGGGATGTTCTGTTCCCGGTGTATCAATGCAAAGCCGGTGTTGGGGCGCAAAGTATATTTATTTTTGTTGCCGGCGGCGATAAATTTGGTTTATTGGTTTTTTTCCGCTCCGTCAATACGTTTTTGCGGCGCAACTTTTTTTGTACTGGGTATGGGGATTTTGGCGGCGGGAATATATGAGCTGATGCGAGGGGAAAAATATTTTGGGACAAATATTATTATCGCCGCCCATCTCTTTTTTTGTTTAAGTGCTTTTTATTCTTTACCTATATTAAAAAACAGCTTTGGTTTTATGGGGTTTTATGACGAGCCTAAACCGGTAGTCGTTGAGTTTGCCGCTGCTTCCGGCCTTAAGGTATATGTTCCCGCAAAAGATAACAAATGCTTTGGTTGTGATTTGCCGTGCACTCCGTATCCTCACCCCGGCTTGTCTTTGCATTCCCCGAAGGCGATTCGGGATGGTTTTAAGATGGCGCCCTATGACGAAAACGATAAAACGGTCGGCGTACCCCAGGAGGGGGCAGGCAGGTGAACCTTGGCTTGATACATTTTTCTTGCAATTTACGGGGCGGTTGGCTATAATAACCGCTTATAATTCAGGGGTTCCAAGCGTTTCAGTGCATTAATTTTGCTACCGATTTCCGGTAGGTCTTATTAAAGGAGGCATCGTATGGCAGTAAAAGTAGCGATCAACGGGTTCGGCAGAATCGGCAGGATGGTATTTCAGGCCCTTTGCGACCAGGGTATTTTAGGCAAAAGCGTAGATGTGGTGGCGGTAGTCGACGTTTCTACCGACGCCGATTATTTTGCTTACCAGATGAAATATGATTCGGTCCACGGTAAATTTAAACATACGGTAACAACCGAAAAAAGCGATGCTTCTAAAGCGGAGGCCGATGTTTTGGTGGTTAATGGGCACAAGATCAAATGTGTCGCGGCGACCAAGACCCCGGCGGAACTCCCTTGGAAAGCTTTGGGTATTCAGATCGTGATCGAATCGACCGGTTTATTTACCGACTCTGAAAAGGCAAAAGGCCATTTGGACGCCGGTGCAAAAAAGGTAATTATCTCCGCGCCCGCGAAAGGCGAAGTAAAAACGATCGTTATGGGCGTTAATGACGGAGAATATGATGCCGCGAAACACGCTATTATCTCCAATGCTTCCTGCACCACCAATTGTTTGGCTCCCCTGGTGCATGTTATTTTAAAGGAAGGGATCGGCATCGAGACCGGACTAATGACTACGATCCATGCTTATACCGCAACACAGAAGACCGTCGACGGCCCGTCTAAGAAAGATTGGCGCGGCGGCCGTGCAGCAGCGATTAATATCATTCCTTCGACCACCGGCGCCGCGAAAGCCGTAGGCGAAGTATTGCCGGCGACTAAAGGCAAATTGACCGGCATGTCTTTCCGCGTGCCGACCCCGGATGTTTCGGTTGTCGATTTGACTTTCCGCTCGGTGAAAGATACTTCGATCGAAGAGAT
>Ga0265316_10004385_pt1 | contig 14066 bp, 14 predicted proteins | sample 4522metaG_FD_202092 | JGI IMG/M metagenome (GOLD analysis project Ga0265316, IMG submission 202092) | Rhizosphere microbial communities from Carex aquatilis grown in University of Washington, Seatle, WA, United States - 4-5-22 metaG | ecosystem: Host-associated > Plants > Roots > Rhizosphere >... | reverse complement strand
TCGTCAGTAGCTGCCCCGGCTGCCCGGCTTCCGAGTGCGCCGAATGGCATTCGCCGGCGTGGTGGACATGCCTGGTGTCGATGTATCCTAGGCCAAACCAACATGACGTCGCCCTTTCTTGGTCCGACCGCGGGAATTTTGGTCATCGGTGAAGAGATCCTCTCGGCCAAGGTCGAGGAGGAGAACGCCCGCTATCTCGTTCGCGAATTGCGCGAGCTGGGCGTTGCGGTTCGCCGTATTGACATCATCCCCGACGAAATCGACGAGATTGCCGAGGCTGTGCGGGGCATGTCGGGGCGCTACGACCACGTCTTCACCTCGGGCGGCGTTGGTCCCACCCACGACGATGTCACCATGGCGGCGGTGGCCAAGGCGTTTGGGCTGCGCCCGGCGCGGAACTTGGAACTGGAAGCCAAGATTCGTTCGGCCATGGGATCGAATCTGCACGAACGCGACCTGCGCATGGCTGACATTCCCGATGGCGCCCGGTTGCTCTACGGCCCGGATGGCAACCGCGCGCGCTGGCCGGTGGTGGCGGTGAAGAACGTCTATGTGTTGCCCGGCGTGCCCGAGATTTTTCGGCTCAAGTTCGCGATGATGCGCGAGCAGTTCCGCTCCGGCCCGATCTTGAGTCGCGCGGTTTACTCCAGCGAGGGCGAGGGCCTCATCGCGGCGACTCTCGACGCGGTGGTGGCCGAGTTTCCTGGCGTAGCGGTCGGCTCCTACCCTCGGTTCGATGCCGCCGAATACAAGGTCAAGATCACCGTCGACGGCCGCGACGCCGCCCTGGTGGAACGCGCCACTTCACGGATCGTCGAAGGCCTGGGCCGCGCTGTCATTCGCACCGAGTAGCGCTCCCGCGCGCCGCCCAGTCTCTGCTATAAACGCGGGCGTGTCTGACCTACCCCCTACCGTCAAAGGAATGAACGACATCCTCCCGCCCGAGGTGTCGAAATGGCAATTCGTCGAGGAAAAGGCGCGCTCGGTGCTGGAATCGTTTTCCTACCACGAGCTGCGCACGCCGATTCTCGAATACACGCCGCTCTTTGTGCGGTCCGTGGGCGAGGACACCGAGGTGGTCGAGAAGCAGATGTACACCTTCTCCGACCGCGACGGGCAGTCGGTGTCCATGCGACCCGAGGGCACGGCCTGCGCCGTGCGCGCCTACATCGCCCGCTCGCAGTGGACGCGCGAGCCAGTCACCCGCTGGTATTACCTGGGCCCCATGTTCCGCCACGAGCGCGCCCAGCGCGGTCGTTTGCGCCAGTTCCATCAAGTCGGGGCCGAGGTGTTTGGCCTGGCTTCGCCAACCGTCGACGCCGAGATGATTGCCATGCTGGTGGCGATGCTGGCCGAGATGGGAATCAAGCCCGCTGATCTCGAAATCGCCATAAACACCCTGGGCGAGCCCGAGGAACGCGAGAGCTATCGCACCGCCCTGCGCGGGTACTTTTCCAACCACCTCGACAAACTCGACGAGGGCTCACGCCAGCGCCTGCAGACCAATCCGCTGCGCCTTCTTGATTCAAAGGATCCTGAAATCCAGGCACTGGCCGCCAACGCGCCGGTCTTGCTCGACGTGCTGGGCGACGCATCCAAGCGCCACTTCGAGGCGGTGCGCGGCCACCTTGCCGCGCTTGGCGTGCAACCTGTGGTGGACACCAAACTGGTGCGCGGGCTCGACTATTACACGGGCACCATCTTCGAGGTGAAGGCCAAAATCGGTGATCTCGGCTCGCAGAACACCCTGGGCGGCGGCGGACGTTACGATCGCCTGGTGTCTTCCCTTGGCGGTCCCGAGATGCCCGCCATCGGCTTCGGCATGGGCATCGAGCGCGTGCTTCTGGCCCTGGCCGAGCCAGCCGAGGATTTCGAGCCGGTGTTGGCCCTGTTCATCGCGGTCCTCGGCGAAAAGGCGCAGGCATGGGCCTTGCCAGTGGCGCACCGGCTGCGTATGGGCGGCGTTCGCACCGAGGTGGAGCACCGTCCAGCCAGCCTGAAGGCGCAGCTCAAGCGCGCCGACGCGCTCAAGGCCCGCCTGGCGCTTATCGTCGGCGAGAACGAGCTACAGAGCGGAAAGCTGGTGCTGCGCGATCTCGCCACCCGGCAACAGCACGAAGTCACCGAGGCCGAGCTGGACGCGAAGATCCGGCAACTGGTAGATTTCTAGTTACGACCGGCGAATTCTCGACGACAGTTCGAGCACGGCGCGGCCGTGGCGGAAGACGCGCACGGCGCCTGATGTCTGCGAGACGACCACGGCGATGGCCTCGGTTTCGTGGGTCATGCCAGCGGCGGCCATGTGGCGCGATCCCAAACCGAGCGGCACGCGCACGTCCTTTTCCTCGAAGTTGAGATAGCGACCCGCGGCCAGCACCACGCCGTCTTCGCGCAGAACAAAGGCACCGTCGAGCACGGCAAAGGCGCGCAAGGCGCGGCGCACTTCCGGGCTCAACATGTTGCGCTCGTCTTCGGAATAGCCCTGGAATGGGTTCAGGCTGAGCGGTCGCGATTGCTCCATGACCTTGTTGGAGTCGCCGATGACGAAAAGCGCGCCGACCGGACGGCCTTCCCAGCCTTCGACGCCGATGGTGACCGCCAGATCGATGAGTGCTTCGAGAATCTCGGGCTGCACGCCTTCGGAGCGCAGGAAGCCGAATCCCACGTCTTCTTCGTCGGGACCCACATTGACCACCAGGATCGAATCGGGTTTGCCCACCGGACGCGCCGACAGCAGGGCCACCACCACGTCGCCCTCGGAATACAGGCCACGCGCAATGCCGCTGACCAAGGCCAGCTTCAGCTTTTCCGCACGCCCGAGGTCGTACTGAGGCAATGGAATCACCGGCACGCCCGCTGCTTCCACCACCGCGCGCTGGGCCTCACTGACCACGGCCTGCACCAGCTTCTTGCGCGCCCGGGGTTTGCCGCGAAAAACTTCCTCGGGCAGGGGGATGTCGCCCACGTAGAGCAGATGGTCGAAGGTTCGCTTCTGGGCCAGCGAGATTGCGACCTTGATCAGTTCTAGATGATTCTGGCTCGCCTTTGCCATGGGGTTGGTGTGCTCTCCTGAAACAATATGCTACGCCAGCCCGTCGCGCGCGGCCAAATTTTGATCCACGTGCCGGCGGTCAAGGACGGTGCGGGATTGGTCGTCAATTGTGACTGGACACATTTGTGGCCACATATAGACTTGATTCATGAAGCAAATCGCGGCGGCCCGGTTCAAGGAGCAGTGTCTGTCGTTGCTCGACAGCGTGGATGCCGAGGGTTTGGTCATCACCAAACATGGCAGGCCTGTGGCCCAGCTATTCCCCATGCGGCCGATTCCCGCGCATCTCATCGGCAGCTTGAGGGACAAGGTCCGGGTCAAAGGCGATCTCCTGTCGACAGGAATCAAGTGGAATGCTGAATCTTGATACGCACATCGTGATCAACGCCATGACCGGGCAGCTTCGCCCGGCCGAAGTTCGGCTGCTCTCAGCGGATCACTGGGGCATCTCCGACATTGTGCTCTGGGAGATCGGCAAGCTCAGTCAACTGGGTCGCGTCGAGATCGACCTCGACGACGCGGATGTAGCTCGTTTTCTGGGTGCGCTGCACGTCTGGGCCATCACCCTCGACGTCTGCCGCGCCACCTGCCGTCTCGATTTTCACAGTGATCCGGCCGACGAGCTTATCGCGGCGACGAGCATCGTGCACAAGGCTGCACTGCTGACCCGGGACCGCGTTATCCGCAAATCGAAGCTCGTGCCCCTGGCAGGATGAGTTTCACCGGCGTGCGTCGGTCTGATCCCGGCTGGTCACCTGGCCGTGTTTGTCCGCAACCAATTCGATGAAGCGGAGTTCGGGCAATTGCGCGAGCACGTCGTCGAGATCCGGGGACTCGTCCCGCCGGGCCAGGCCGACGATGGTCTGGCCGCCAAAACGGTAGGCACCCGCTGGCGGCAAGGGCGGCTTGGCGAGCAAAAATCGGGTTCGGTCGGCAAGGGCGTCAGGCATCCAGACGAACGATGCCGGCACGTCGGGGATCACCAGGACCCGTTGAGGCACCTTCACCCCGGTTAGCTTGACCGCCAGGTCCAGATCCTTCACCGCGTTTCGTACCAGGAAGATCGTGTGGCCTGCCTGCGCGCCCTCGGCCACCGCGTCGCTGGCCGCGGCCACCGTCGCCCGGTAGCGACGAACCTGGTCCATGCGCGTGGCGGTCGAGGCCAGGCCCAGGGCCGCCAGGAGACTGACACCGACGACCGAGCCGATAGCGCCACGCCTCGCCAAGACAGCAGCCAACATGAACATCAGCCCGACTGCCGGCAGATAGAAGTAGCGTGCGCCCACCACCCAACCCGCCGCTGGCAGCGGCAAACAGGCCAGCACCGTCCAGGCCACCGGAAACCACGCACGGCCTCGCGCTCTCACCGCGAACGCCCCAGCGACAAGCAAGGCAAGTCCGCCGGCGAACCACGCCAGCTCGTCGGGCAGCGGGGCATACGCCGTGACGGCGTGGACCAAACCCGCCATCATTTGCAGACCTCGCCCCCACCAGGGCGCCTGTGGATCATTCGTGCCGCCCAGCCCAGCCAGCACCACCAGCCGAACGATCAAGTAGCCAGCCGCCACAACCAGATGCGGAAGCACCGGCCGAACAAAAGCCCGCAACCCTTTTCCCCGGCCCGCCGGGGAGCCAGTTCTTGCCCAAAGTGCCGCCGCCCCAAGAGCCGGCAGCACCAGTGCCGTTTCTTTCGAGAAATACGCCAGCGCCGCCAGGCCGACCGATGCCATCTGAAAAACCAGGGTTCTCCGCAGCAGACAGACCAACGCCGCCAAGGTCGCGAATGTGGCCAGAAGATCGGTGTTGGCAGCAAACCACAGAGCCGCCTCGCGCTCGGCCGGCGCCACCAAGAACAGCGCCCCGGCTGTCAGGGCAATCCGCAGACGGAACCCAACCCCACGTCCCAGCGCCACTACCAACGCCGCGCTTCCCGCGTGCAAGGCAAACCCCGCCAAGGCAAACGGCCATTGCGCCCCCTGCCCCACGCGGTCGAGCAACCACCAAAGCAACATCGACACCGGCCGGTAGTATTCGCCGCCGTGCATGTCGCGCACGAAGGCGGCAAGCGGATTGGGCTCCAGCCGCGCAAAGGCCAAAAACAGGTAGTCGTCACCCACAAAAGTGGTGGCGGCGGCGAAGTCCCAGGCTACGAGCCCCAGGAGCAGCGCTGCGGCGATGACGACCATGGCGCGCATTTCAAAACAGAATGTCACGAAAGTCCGCTCGCTGCGCATCCGTCAAACGCGCTAACATCGCCGGCATGTCGACCGTGAAGCAAGCAATCGAAATCTTCGATTCCGGCCTGAACTGCGCCGAAGCCGTGGCCATGGCCGGGATGAAACGGTTGGGTCGGCAGGATGACCTGATTCCGCGCGTCGCCACTGCGTTCGGTGGCGGGCTCAGCCGTGCCAAGTCCGTGTGCGGGGCGCTCACCGGCGGCGTGCTGGTGTTGAGCGCGGCCTTTGGCCGGGACAAGCTGGGCGACGACCGCGAGGTTCTGGTCAAGAAGGTCCAGTCGCTTGTTGAGGGATTTCGCGCGCGCTTCGGCAGCGACAACTGCTTCACCCTCAGCGGCTCGGATTTCAACGATCCGGCCGCGGGCGGCGTCTATCGCGAACGCGTGCATGCGCAATGCCGCGGCTACGTGCAATACGTATGCGAGCGGCTCGACGAGCTGCTGTGACGGTGACTGGAACCCCGCCCTCTTCCGCGGTCGAGATTCGCTTTCGCGCGGGCACGCTTGAAATCGCCGGGGTTCCTGCGACCTTCGCTGGCCTGCCTTGTGCCTGCGTCTGGGACGAACGCACTGCCTGTTTCCGCGCGCCGGCTGCAGCCTATGCCGAGCTTATTCACTGCCTGCGCCGCCTGAAGATCGAGTATTCCGATCAGGCCAGAGGATACGAAACCCTGGCCGCGGGTGCGGCTGTCCGGCGCGAGCCACGGCCCTACCAGAACGAAGCGCTTGCCGCCTGGAAAGCAGCCGGCGGGCGCGGCGTGGTGGTTTTGCCCACGGGGGCCGGCAAAACCCTGGTGGCCCACATGGCGATCGATCTGCGTCGGCGCAGCACCCTGGTGGTCACGCCGACCCTTGATCTGGTGCGCCAGTGGTACGACGGCCTGCTCGCGACATTCGGCGCGCCGGTGGGAATCATCGGCGGCGGCGAGTACGACCTGCGGCCGCTCACTGTCACGACCTACGACTCGGCCTATCTGCACATGGAAAACCTGGGCGCGCGCTTCGGCCTGTTGGTCTTCGACGAATGCCACCACCTGCCCAGCGCCAGCTATTCGCTGGCCGCGCGCCTGGCCATCGCGCCGTTTCGCATGGGATTGACGGCCACCCCGGAACGCGACACCTGGGCCACAAACGGCCAGGAGGCTGTCGACGGCGGCGGCGACGCGCTTGCCGAACTCATCGGTCCCATCGTGTATCGCAAGGACATCGTGTCGCTCTCGGGCGACTACCTGTCGAGCTACGAAACCGTGCGCGTCGTCGTGGATCTCTCGCCGGCTGAACGCGCGGAGTACGCGGCGGAACGGGCGCTCTACCGCCAGTTTCTCGACGACAACGGCATTTCCATGGGTCACCCGCGCGGCTGGACCGAGTTCATCATCCGCTCTTCGCGCAACGCCGACGGCCGACGCGCTTTCGATGCCTACCGACGCCAGCGCGCCATCGCCTTCACGGCACCGGCCAAGCTCGATTACGTGGAACGGCTGCTGCACCAGCATCGCCGCGACCGCGCCATCATCTTCACCCAGGACAACGCAACAGTGCACCTGGTGGCCCGGCGCTTTCTCCTTCCCGCCATCACCCACCAGACGCGGGTGAGCGAGCGCAGCGAAATCCTCGACGGTCTGGCCAAGGGCCGCTACACCGCCATCGCGACGTCCAAGGTGCTCAACGAAGGCGTGGATGTCCCCGAGGCCAACGTGGCTATTGTCATGTCAGGCAGCGGCTCCGTGCGTGAGCATGTGCAGCGCCTGGGCCGCATTTTGCGCAAACGCGACGGCAAGCAAGCCATTCTGTACGAATTGATCGCGGGCAGCACCAGCGAGGCCTTCACCAGCCAGCGGAGGCGCGAACACATTGCTTACCGCTGAACTCGTGCATGTAAACCGGCGGGGTGACCGCCTGGTCGTGATCCCGGTGTCCGATGCGGAACGCCCGCGCGCCCTGGAACTGGCCACGGCGTACATCGACCTGGCCCGCGCGCATGTCGGCCAGACTCGTGGCACCTTCTTGGAGGCCTGCGACGCCGTCGACGCGGAACCGCGCGAGCAACGCCTGGCCCGCGGGCTTCTGAAGCTGGTCGTCGACCGCTGCGACTTCGAAGAGGATGCGGCCCACGACCCGATGGAATTGCGCCGCGCCCTCTTCACCCGCGCCGCCACCGCCCGCCGTGAGGCTGATCATGCGAATTTTGATCGCGCCGCCATCCTGGCGGCCAGCGCCGCCGACCACGGCCTATCCAGCGACACCGTAGAACGGGCACTCTTTGCCGATCTGCCCGACGCCCACATTCTGCGCGAGGCGCGCCTGCTTTCACCCGAGGCGCTGCTGGCGGAGCACCACCTGGCCCAGCACCAGGCGGTTTTGCTACGCGCGAGCGCTGTGCGCGCAACCGTGTGGAGCACGACACCCTTTGCCTACCGCCGGCTTTTCCACAAGCTCAAATTCCTCCGGCTGCTCCATCGCATCGAGAAACTGCCCAAGAATACCGGGTATCGCCTGCACATCGACGGCCCCTACAGCCTGTTTGAATCTGTCACCAAGTACGGACTGCAGCTCGCCCTGGCCTTGCCGGCGCTCATGGCCTGCGATCGTTTTGCCATAGAGGCTGACCTGCGCTGGGGCCGCGACCGGCAACCCCTGCGCTACACCCTGCGCGGCCCGGCGGCTGAATTATCTTCCCACGGCAAGGGGAAGCCCGATGACGAACACGCGGCCGCCAGCGAACTTCCCGATGAGGTGGCCACCCTGCTTGCCGATCTCTGTACCCTGCCCGGCCCCTGGCGGCCCAGCCCGTGCGGCACCATTCTCGATCTACCCGGCATCGGCCAGTGCATGCCCGACCTAGAATTCGTGCACCAGGAAACCGGCCAGCGGGTCTACTTGGAAGTCATGGGGTTCTGGAGCCGCGACGCCGTGTGGAAACGCATCGAACTAGCCCGCCAGGGTCTGCCGCAACCCGTGGTCTTCGCCGTGAGCAAACACCTGCGCGTCAGCGAAGCGGCGCTCGACGACGACCTGCCCGCCGCCCTCTACGTCTATGCCCGCGTCATGAACGCCCCCGCCATCCTCCGCCGCGTGCAAGAAGTCGCCTCCCGGGTGGAGTGTCCCACCCGCGACTGATGGAGTATGCGGCCACTGGCTGCTAGTCTGCGTCTCCTTCTCCTAGGAGTTCTCACCATGCTGTTCCGTTCCCTCAGCGGTTTCCTGTTCGCCGGGGTCCTTGTCCTGTCGCCAAGTTGTGCCAAGAAGCCGCCCACGGGCGGGCCGGGCACCTACCGGGGTGTGCTCGCCGGCGTGAGCGAGATTGGGATCGTCGACGTCACGGTGGAGGCGGCGGAGATCGGCCCTCTGCCGGCCAGTGGCACCCTCAGCATTGGTGGCACCGTGATGTCCCTTTCTGGTAGCCTCGACCAGTCCAAGTCTACCCTCTCGCTTTCGTCGACCGAGGGCTACAAGCTGACCGGCGACTCCCGACCGGCGTACAGCTCTGGGACCTACGAAGATCCGCAGGGCGGCCTCGGCAATTTCGGTCTGTTTCTGGTAACCGCTGACCCCAGCTCAGTCCAGCTTCTCTGCGGCAGCTTCGTCTGGACAGCCCCCACCGGCACTTCCCCCACGGCATTCGCCGCTGCGGTCACGCCCGCGGGAGCCGCCATGTGCGTCGGCCCCGGCATCGCCTGGGTGGGCACCGTGAATAGCAGCGGCAACCTTGTTTGCCAACAGGGCGGCGGGCTGATTGGCGGCAACGTCAACGCGGACGGCGGCAACAAGTGGGGCCTGGGCGTCGACAACGACGGCAACGGCAACTGGGGCACGTGGACGGTCGCGCCCTGTGGCAGCGGCGTAGCTGGCGGCGGCGTGGACGCGGGTGTTGATTCCGCTCCCGATTCTGCCGTGGACAGCGCAGCCGCCGACGCCGAGATCCCTGATGGCCCCGTTCCCGTCGTGGATGCCGCCGCAGACAGCCCGGTAGCCGTTGTGGATGCTGCCGCGGACAGCCCGGTAGTCGTCGTGGATGCGACCCCGGATAGCGCGCTTCTCACCGCGGATGCCTCGGTCGACTGAGCATCAGCTATAGCGTTTGCGAACGAGCGCCAGGACGGCGTCCTTGGAACAATGTTCGCAATAGCCAAACCGCGATTGCAGTGTCTCCAGGGTCCGGCGGGACGCCGTGACCGCTTCCGCTTCCATGCGGCCCGGCCCGTCGACCAAGTAGACGAGAATGTCCTCGTTGATCTTGCGGACCAACTTCTTGCGTTCGGCAAAGAACGCCTCGCGCAGTTCGGCCAGCGGGCGCGGGAAGATCTGCTCGTAGTCAGGCTTCTGGTTCGGGTGGTCGAGCGACCAAGCGCCCACTTTGGCGATGATCTCGCGCCGGAAATCGGCGGCGCTTTCTCCGCTGCCCTGCACATGCAGCGACCGCTCCACCTCGGTCATCAGCTCCTCATCCGCATCCTCGTACTTGCCGGTGACAGGATTGTGATACCGCTCGTGCTTCACCCAACAGGATACCTGGGTCAGGTAGCGCTCGAATTGCTCCAGATAGCGGCGTTCTTCGACCAACCCCATCGATGTGCGCACCTCATGGTCGATGCGATCGATCAGGCGGTCGTGCAACTGGTCGATGAACTTTCGGTTGTCGTGGAAATCCCCGGGCAGCGGCTCCTGGCGCAGGAACTCGTACACGCTCACGGCGCGCACCAACTCCTCCAGTTCTTCCAGGACGGCGAAGGGAGACACGCACTTCCAGCGCGGGCTTTGCGCGGCGTTCATCAGCAGCAAGGTCATCTCGCGCGGCGAGGCGCCCGAGCGGCCTTCGTAGTGGGGATAGCTGTCGGACTCGTGAGCAATCGCCTCCACGCCTGCGAGGAGGCGTTTCTGTTCCTCGGGTGAGAAGCCGTTCGGCAGCTCGCCCGCATAGAGCAGCGCCTTGTGTCCCGGGTCCAGCCGCCCGACCAGTTCCGCCAGTTCCGTGGGATATTTTTCGGCATTGGGCTTGCGCATGCGGGTCAGCACTGCCCACAACGCCGCCACCCAGGTCACGTGTGGGGCCACGTGCCGGTCGGCCTGGGCGCCAATCGCCTCGCCGATATGCACGTCGTAGATCTGCTGTTCCAGCCGATAGTCGAGCAAATAGGGCGCGCGCACCAACTCCATCCGTCCCTTGAAAGACTGAAATTCCGGGCTTTCCTTGAACGCCGCTAGGTAGTTTTCGTTGGAAGTCGCCAGGAACACCGTGTCCACCGCGATGTTGGCCACCGCCAGCGACGTCATTCCGTCCTCCACCACGCCAAGCAGGTACTTGAACGCGTCGAGCGGCCGCTTGAGCATGTCGTCGAAATCCAGAAGGCCGCGGTTGCCCTCGACCAACTCGCCGTGAAACTCGAAAAGCGAGAGCGACTGCAGGGCGGGCGGCAGCGTCTGCAACGAGCGGTCCATGGTCATCTGGCGGACCTGGGCATCCACCGCCATTTGCGGCTCGACCGTGGCCACTGCCTGGCGGTAGCGGCGCGACACGAAGAAACGCTCCACCTGCACGTGGCGCAGCACCTTGGCCAGGTCGCCCTGGTACGACACCAGCAGCGCATCGAAGATCTGACGGTTGCGGTGCGAAAGATCGCCGTCAAGCAACGCCCGCGCCGGTCGAAGACCAGATGCGATCCGATCCTTCAGCTTGTCGTCGATCCAGGCGCGACGCTCGGCACGCGGCAGCAGCAGCAGGGGATGGTCGCGCAGCTCGTCGACGATCTTGGACTCGACCAAATCGTCTTCCAAGTAGGCGTAGCTGTCGTCAGGCCCTACCCGTTCGGCCGAACCACCGCCGCCGAAGCCGATGCCACCCTTGCCAATACGTTGCGAGGGAAAGATCCAGTTGAATCGGTACAGAGCGCCCTCGTCGAGCGCGGAGTAGTCTTCCATGGCCCGCTGCAAACAGGCGACAAAGGTGGACTTGGCGCTGCCGTTCGGGCCGTGCAACAAAATGAGTCGGTTGGTGCGCCCCTGCCGGGCAAAGTTCGACAACAGACGATAGACAGCGGCCTGCACCTCTTCCTGGCCTTTGAGACTGTCGCGGCCGGCATCCCACGGACAATCGAAAAGCCGCCAGCGGGTCACCGAACCCCGCGCCCCGCGCACGGTCAAGGTGCCGTAGTGATCGAAGACATCGCGCAGATACTGCGCCGCCGAACGCACCTGGTGGACAGCATCGGTTTCAAAGAGGGTCAGGTACTCCGCAAAGGACATGACCTGCCGGTTGCGGGCGTAGGCCTCGCGCATGCCCGCGGTGATCTGACCCAACCAGGCCTTGGCATCGAACGTCGCTGACATCGCAAATTTAGGATATCACGCCCATCCTGCCCCGCACGGGTTCGGGCTAAGTTCCCTTGCGCCGGAAGCTGCGGTATAGATTCGTCCAAACCTCCCATGAAGAACCCTTGCTTATCGACAATCCTTCTACTTGCCGCTCTCGTGCCCGCGGCGATTGCACCGGCGGTGGGTGCCACCGAATCAAAGAAGGGAAACAAGCCCGCTGGTGCCGCCGCCAGCGAAGGCCCGACCGGTGACGGCAAGCTACCGTCAAGCCCCATGGCCGAGCTGAAGAAGTCCGATAGCGCCCTCAAAAAGCTGTTTGCGCGGCGGGCGCCATCCTGGTCGCCTGAGGCCAGCGCCGAACGAACCGAGATGCGCAAAATCGTAGGCGGCTTCCTCGATTTTGAAGAGCTGTCCAAGCGATCGCTCGCCCGCCACTGGGACGGGCTTTCGGCCAAACAGCGAACGGATTTCGTATCGACGCTGCGCGATCTGATCGAGCGCAGCTACATCAGCCAGGTTCACGGATCGCCAAACTACGACGTGGCCTTCGACAAGGAAACCATCAACGGCAAGGAGGCCGATGTGACCGCCACCTTGCACTCCATGGTCCGTGACAAGAAGGTGGACGTGGCGATGGAATACAAGCTCCTGGCCAAGGACGGCCGGTGGCTGGTCTACGACGTGGTCACTGACGAGCAAAGCATGCTCGAGAACTACCAGGCGGAGTTCGGCAAAATCATCAACAAGGAATCATTCGAGGCGCTGCTCAAGCGCATGAAGAAGAAGCTGGAAACCAAGGAGTAAGGGCCCGTCAAGAAATAACCTTGCCATCTCGCCGCCGATCTATCCCGCCTGGCTTCGTTGCTCCTCGCTTACATACCAACAGTATGCGCGCTCGTCGCGCCTCGCCAGGCGGGCGCCTCGGCGGCGACCTGACCACCCTGTTTCTTGACGGGCCCTAAGGCCGGGCCAATCGGATCCGCTGACGGCGCGCGCTGAATGTGACAGACTGAGACCTTCCCGTGCGCAGCTCCAGATTTCTTGCTCCCCTGCTCGCCTTGCTCAGCGCCCAGACTGCGCTGGCGCAAGCCAAATCCACGTCCGAAAATCCGTCGGCGCCGACGGGCAAGAACGCGGCTGGCGCACGCGCTGCCTCCGCGCCCGCATCGGGCGGTGATCGGGTCCCGGATCCTGCCGCGGCACCGGATCCTGCCCCGGGTCCGGCCACGCCGGCTTCCACCTCAAGGGGTGCCCTCCCCACAACTGGCGCCATCGCACCGCCGCCAGAGAACAAAGTCGGCCCCGGGCGGACCCTGCTCCCGGTACCCGGCCGCCCGGAGGTACAGTACCCGACCACCGCACGCGTTGCCATTACCGAGTTCCAGGTCACCGGCGAGGAGGCATCGCGTGCCTTGGCCATGCGACTGCAGGATGGATTCGTGGTGGGCATCAACCGCGCGGCGCCCATTTACGCTATGGATTCGGTTGATGTCGCTCGCTACATCGACATCTTCCCCGAACTGCAGAAGTGCCAGGGCTCGATCTGCATCAAGCGGTTGGGCCAGCTACTCGACGTCAGCCACATTCTGCGCGTCACCGTCGCGGTGACCGGCAACAGCTACGACATGACCGCGCGCCTCTTCAGCACCGACGGTCTGTCGCCCGCGGATGTGCCGATCGACACACAAACGCGGTTCTGTCCGGTGTGCACGGTCGACGAGGCTCGTCAGAAGGTCATCCAGCTTGGCGACGCCATCAAGAACCCGGTCGAGGTCTGGCTGGCCCAGCAACGCCCGCCCCCGCCGCCGCCACCACCGGCGCCGTCCTGGCGCCGTCCTCTGGCCGCCGCGAGCATGGCCCTGGGATTCGCCGCCATCGTCGCGGGAGGTGCCTTGGTGGCGAACGCCAACCCAGGCACCAGGGCGTGGCCCGCCCTGGGTGGCGCCCTGATCGGGCTGGGCGCCAGCGTGGCCGCGGGCAGCCTCTACGTGCTCATCGCGGTGCCCACTGATCCGGGAAAATCGCCCTCGAAGATCGCTGTCGCCGGATCGTTCTAGTCAACTCACCGGCGGCGCGCCCAAGGTGCATCACCGGCGGCGGCGACGGATGCGAAGCGCGAAAAGTACAGCCAGCGCCGGCAAGGTGAGTGCCCAGAACCCGCTGGGAGTGCCAGCGCCGAGCGCGCAGCCGCTTGAAGTCTTGCCGACGCTTCCGTTGTCTGGGCTCGCGTTGGCGTTGATGACTGCGGCGCACACGCTGTTGCTGGTGACGCTGGCCGTGGCCAAGTCGTTGCGTCCGTAGAGCGCCAGGGTGGCGCAGTACTCGCGGTCGGGTTCGAGCACGGCGGAACCTGTCAACGATTTTGAGACTGCCGACTTGGGAATTTACGCTCGCGTCTCCTCTGTTGTGGTGGGGTGTTTCGGTGGGTTGATCCAAACGGTTGTTGGTGGGCGGTGCGGGGTGGGG
>Ga0265316_10004384_pt1 | contig 14067 bp, 12 predicted proteins | sample 4522metaG_FD_202092 | JGI IMG/M metagenome (GOLD analysis project Ga0265316, IMG submission 202092) | Rhizosphere microbial communities from Carex aquatilis grown in University of Washington, Seatle, WA, United States - 4-5-22 metaG | ecosystem: Host-associated > Plants > Roots > Rhizosphere >... | reverse complement strand
CCCTCCCTAACCCTCCCCCTCACCCCTCGACAAGCTCGGGGTGACCCTGAGTATTACCGAATGGGTCAAGGGGAGGGAAACTGCACTTATAACCGATTACTTTTGTATCTTATATACCGCCAGCACGCTTTGGTTGAATTGGTTGCGGTATTCCAATGACAGATAGGCGTTGGGGTGGTATTGCTTAAATTTTACGGTGTCAAACATACTGCTTTGGGTAAATACAATTTGGTCAGCTGATGTTAAGCCGGAAAGTTCCCAGGCGTGTTCCGGGTCAACCTGATGATACGGCACGTTGCATGGCTGGCTAAAATTGCCCTTGGGGTCGGATGTTAAATAATCGGTTGTCTGAATAGAGTATCCGTCTAAAACTAAATAGATGTGCTGTTTTGTTGAACCGTAGCCAGCGGCAACGGATTGATTGCAATGGGCAACTAAATACTGGCTCACCGGCGTTAAGTCCGCGCGGAAAGAATAAAAATATTCCGGGCTGTTAGCCGCGTAAACAAAATACAAAAAATAAGTCTGCAAAATTAAGGCAGCGAAAAAACACACGGCCAAAATTTTAAAGGAAATTTCCACAAGTTTTTGGCGCGGCGGGGTAAAATAATTGTCCCCGAGCCGCGGAGAATTTTTGTAGTATGTTAAAACGTGCGTCCATAATCTTTTGTGGTATTTTAGGATTAACTGCACAAATTCATAAATCGCCCAGGCGGTAATAATAAACACGGGCGCGATAACTCCGGCACTGCGCAACCCGTGCGGAATTCCCTCGGCCGTGGCAATTTCGGGCAGAAGCATACCCCAAAACCATCCGGTGAGCAAAAAATATTGCCAGTATTTTGCTCGTTTTAAGGGAGCAAAAAAATACCAAATTCCAAGCAGGCTGATAATTATCAAACCAACTCCAAAAAACGGGCTAATGAGCGGCGAGAGAAACGCGTAGCCGGAAATATTTTGCCGCCAGTTTAAATCGCCGTGGATAAAGAATCCTACAATCGCAGTTTTTAAAACAGTCCACATAACCGCGGCTACCACAGATAAAGAAGGTTTACCGGTTAACTGCTGGCCGTTGACTAAATAAAGGGACTGGTTAAACACGCTCACCTGTCCGCTCCGGCCGATAAAAAAATCAAAGTTGTGATAAAAGTAATTCGCTATCCAGGACACAAAAACGCAGAAGGAAACAAGAAACACGGAAAAGAATTTCCAGTATTTTTTGATCACTGCCTTAAAATCGTGTTTTTTTATTGCAGCGATTAACGGCCATGCCAAAATCATAAATAAAATAGGCGCCATTATACGGTAAGCAATGTAGGTGTAAAACCCAAGGGCAAAAGACGCGCCGAGCAAAATCGAAAACCAGTATTTGGCTTTTTGGGATTGCGCGTGGTAAACCCGCAATAAAAAATATAAAGTCAGCGCGCCAAAGAGGGGAGTGAGGTTGGCCCTAAGCGCGGTGCGCGACAAAACAATATGCCAGGTGGACACGGCCATTAAAAAAGCCGCGAGCAGGCCGATGTTTATCGCGCGCTTTTTTTTACGCTGTTCATCCGGCTCGTCCGAGATCAAAAATAATCTGTAAGCCGCAAAATAAACCATTACCACGGCTAAAACGCCGATTAGCGATGAGACGACGTGCATTTGCCACTGGCCCTTGCCGAACATCGCGGTGCTGGCCCATTCCATATAAAAAAACAGGGCTTCCCTGCCGTTGCCCCGTTCATAAAACGGCTGAATATGCCCCTGTTGCATCAGGTTTATGTCCAGCCCGTTAGCCGCTTCATCCGGAAACAACCCGCCCGGCATATTTACAATTTGATAAAACCTAAAAAATACCGCCAAAAAAACTATCAAAATTAAATAAACTTTTTGTTTCCCGCTCATAATATTTGTTTTTACCTTAATTTTGGTTTCAGATGATGAATTTGATGATGGAATTTAAGCCTATTTTTTGCTATAATTGAACAGCTAATTTAAAATACTAAAAGCTTATAAAAATGGCTCTTATTAACGCGGAAAAAATCAGGACTTGGCTGTCAAATATTTGGTTTCTGTGGACTTTGTGCTTGATTGTAAACATTATAACATTTTTGTTCATTTATTTCAAAATTCACCCCGGCAATAAAACGCTGGCTTTGCACTACAACGTTTTGGTCGGGGTGGAATGGTATGGCAAGGGCAAAAATTTATATTTGATTCCGGGCGTGGGTCTGGTAATTTCGGCGGTAAATTTTACGCTTTACAGGTCTTTAAGGGATGATACAAAATTTTTATCAATATTAACGGCTTTCGTAAGCATCTGCGCGCAGGTAATTTTACTTGCCGCGGCTTTATTTTTGTCTAAAGTTAATTAAAGCTACAAAACTACAAATTTAAATACACTACAAATGACTACAAAACCGGGTCAATTTGTAGTCATTTGTAGATTAGTATCAATTCGTAAATTTGTAGTATGTTTAGAAAACGAACCTTTGTAGAACGTTTGTGGGAAATTTTGCCCGGACTGCAGTTCTGGATAGTTTTTTTTGGCTCAATTTTACTTTCGTATTATCTGCCTGTTTGGGCGGCATTGTTTATTATTTGTTTTGATTTATATTGGTTGCTTAAGGCTATTAACGTCGCCGTGCATTTGCTGGTCAGTTACCGAAAATTTAAATTTGTCGTTACGGTAAACTGGCTGGATTACGTAAAAAAACTTAACGATCTTCCCGGTTTTGTGGAATTTTTAAAAACCAACGTTAAAACGGCCCGGACGGCGCGGGCAAAAAGTTTTTTTAAACAGGATGTTGCCAGAATCCAGCAGTCCATTGCCTTGGGAGTTAAGGGCGGGGATTATTTAAATTATTATCAACTGATTTTAATTCCTTTTATAGACGAAAGTTTTGAGGTTTTGGATTCAACTTTTTCGGCTTTGGCTGCCAGCCGATATCCAAAAGAAAAAATGATTATGCTCTTGGCCGGCGAAGAGCGTGCCGGGCAAACGGCCCGCCAGGTCGCCGAGCAAATAAAAAATAAGTATCAGGAGAATTTTCACAAATTTTTTGTCAGCTGGCATCCCGACGGGATTGCCGGCGAAATAAAGGGTAAGAGCGCCAACGCGAGCTACGCGGTGCAATCAATTTTGCCCGAGCTGGAAAAACTGGAAATAAAAACCGACCAGATTTTGGTTTCCAATTTTGATTCCGACACCATCATCCATCCCCAATATTTCGCGCGGGTTATGTATGAATTTTTAACCGTGGACAAACCCTACCAAAAAAGCTACCAGCCCGTGGCCATTTACAACAACAACATTTGGGACAGCCCGGCAATTATCCGCGTGGTTTCGGTTTCCAATTCTTTTTGGCAGTTTACAGAGAGCGGCCGCCCCGACCGCCTGCGGACTTTTTCCTCGCATACTATGACTTTGCGGGCGTTAATAGAAGTCGGTTTTTGGAAAAAGGACATTGTCAACGAAGACGGTTACATTTACTGGCAATGCTATTTGCATTACAACGGCGATTACCAGGTCGCGCCTCTGCTGATTCCCATTTCCCTGGACACCTGCCTGGCGCCCAGCACCTGGCAGACTTTAATCAACCAGTATAAACAAAAGCGCCGCTGGGCATACAACGTGGAATATTATCCGCATCTGGTTCCGGCTCTGCTAAAATCCAGGGCGCCGTTTTGGGACAGGATGTATAAGCTGTATCAATACGCGGAGGGGAATTTTAACTGGGCAACGGCGAGCATTTTAATTACTTTGCTCGGACGTCTGCCTTTGTATTTGGGCGGCGACGCGTTTAACCAAAGCGTGGTTGGCTACAATTTGCCAAAAATTACGGTTATTTTGCTTAACATCGCTTTGGTGTTTTTGATATTCAGTGTTTACATTAATATGGTTTTGTTGCCGCCGCGGCCAAAAAAATACAGCGTCTGGCGATCTGTTATGATGTATGTGCAGTGGATTTTTGTGCCGATTGTTTCCGTAATTTTTGGCAGTTTGCCGGCCGTGGAAGCGCAAACCCGCCTGATGTTCGGCTGGTATTTGGAATTTTGGGTCACTCCCAAATCGCGCAAAGGGGAAAACACCGGCCTGACGATGAAGGAGATGCAGACGACAAAAATGTAAACTGTATTCCTGGGTTAGGGAGGCGGACAGCAAAATTTGTTTTGCCCATCGCGCCTTGCCTTCCCTAACGTTTGCTTTTTAGGTAACGATTTTAGGCAAGGCGACTGAGGCAAAATAAATTTTGTCTGGCCGCCTCCCTAACCTTATCTGGTTAAGTACGTTAATTGTATAGTAATAAAATATGCCGTCACTTATTAATGAATCAGAAGTCATAATCAAAAAATATCCAACCCGTTCGGCCGCGGTTATTTTGGCATTGTTGGTTTTAATTTTTATCAGCCCCGGGTTTTTTCAGGGGCGCTATTTGGCGCCGGTGGATACCACTCACTATGTGGCGCCGTATTTGGACATAACCACGCAGATGCTGCCGTGGTGGAATTTATCAAAAGAAATTATCCGCTCCGGGCATTTTCCGTTTTGGAATATTTTTTCGGGCAACGGTTTGCCGCTAATGGCCAATATGCAATCGGCCGTGTTTTTTCCGCTGACCTGGCTGTTTTACGTTTTTAACGTCCGCTGGGCGCTTTTGCTTTACAGCTTTGCCAAACTGTTTTTAATGGGATTTTTTACCTATCTGTATTTAAAGGAACTTAAGCTAAACTATTATGTTAGTTTGATAGGCGCGGTAATGTTCGCTTTTTGCGGCGCGAACGTAATTTGGTTTTTGTGGCCGCTGACATCGGTAATTCTGATTTTACCGTTGTCGTTTTTCGTTATAGAGCGATATTTTAATACCAACGGTATTAAAACCGCCCTCTGGCTTGCTCCAATTACAGCCCTGGGATTATTTGCCGGGCATCCGCAGACTTTCTTTTATATATTTTTGACAATTTATGTTTACACGGTTTTTAAATGTTTTACTTCCGGCCTCGCGATCAGGCAGGCGCTAAAGGAGCTGGCGATTATATCAGGTTTTTACTTCTTGGGTCTTTTGATGTCAGCCATTGCCGTTCTGCCGTTTTTGGAATATTTAAAATTGAGTGCTAATTTAAATTACCGAGCCGGCTTTGCGGAAAATCCTTTTTACCTTCAGCCGCTGATGTTTATCACAAATCTGATTCCGGATTTTTACGGCAATACCGGCGTAAAAAATTTCAGCTATCTGCTGGTGCCGAATTACGGCGAAGTCGCTTTGGGCTATATTGGCGTCAGCGGATTAATTTTATCGCTGTTTTCCTTTGGCAAAAAAATTCGCAAGGAAATAGTATTTTTTGCCGCAATGTCTCTGCTTGTTTTGGCGCTGATATATCACGCTCCGGTGATTTATTTTTTAATCAACAAACTGCCGGGCTTTAGCTTAAACTATAACAACCGCCTGCTTTACGTTTGGACATTCTTTTTAACGGTGTTGGCCTGTTTTGGCCTGCAAAATTTAATTGATGGTAAAATCAGTGTTAAGCGTGTTAATTATACCTGGCTCGGGTTTGGAATTTTTGGGCTGGGTTTAATCGCAATCAACAGAATTGTTACAAAGTCCTGGAATTTCGCGCACAATTTGGACTGGCATACCGTTAGCCTGTGGCAGGATGTGATGATTGCGGCGTTTTTGGCGAACGTGGCAATCGCTTATTTAGTAACGAAAAAAATCTTATCACCTAATAAGATTGCTTCGTCGCCGGACAAAGCCCCGGCTCCTCGCAATAATATGCTCATTGTTTTATTTATTTTAATTTTTATTGAAACCGGAATTCACGGAATGATTTTTACGAAAACTTCCACGCCTGCCAATTTTTACCCCAGCGAGCCGGCATTAAACTTTTTAGCTGGCCAATACAAAATTAACCAGGGCCGGGTATTTACCTACGGCGACAATCTTTTGCCCAACATCGGCACCTGGTATGGAATTGACGAGCTTAACGACCACGATACTATTTATTTAACCAGCAACAAAAAACTAAAAACCTATGTGGGCAATTATAATTATTCCCCGGAATACATTTTTGACGAGCCGAACTTGAACGCCTTAAAGTTTTTGTCGGTCAGATATCTTTTGTATCCGCCGGCCGAGGGAATGGCGATGCTCAAAAAGCATCCGGCCGATTTAGCCCTTGCTTTTTCCGACGCCAATTATGTAGTTTTAGGCTTAAACGGCAGTCTACCCAGGGCTTATATGCTTAACGCTTCGGATTCGGACGATTTAAACAGGCAGTTGGCAGATCTTATCTCCACCAGTGGCGTAAAGAATCCAAAATCCTATTCGATTAAGGCGGTTAGCAGTTTTCAAATTGCCCAAGACGGCACGGAAAAAATATCCTATAATATGACAGGCGATAATTATTTGGTAATGACGGATAATTATTATCCCGACTGGGTCGCCGGTTTTTCTTCCGGAAGCCAGGAAAAAGTTCAGGACGCTTTTGGACTGAGAGCAATTAATCTTGCGCCCGGACAGGGAAGCGTGGTAATCGCTTATAAGTCAAAAAGTTTTCAGCTTGGGCTGGAAATAAGCGCCGCCGCTTTATTGGCGTGGATTATTTTATTAGTTTTTATAAAAAATTAGTTTTATGAGTTATCTGATACTTTTTATTTTTGCCGCCGTTCTTGCCGCGGCAATCACGCGGCCGGTAAAAAAACTTGCGGTTCGGCTTGGTGTTTTGGATATTCCCAAAGCGCCGCGCAAAACTCACAAGGCGCCCACTCCGCTGTTGGGCGGACTTGCGATCTATTTAAGTTTTTTGTTTGCGCTGATTTTTTATTTGTTTTTTGGCCATCCTGATTTTAACATTGTGCCGGTTAAATTCTTTTTGGGGATTATTTTTGGGGGGTTAATTTTGGTTATAGGCGGAATTTTGGACGACAAATTTAATTTGCCGCCAAAAATTTTGTGGCTGTTTCCGGCCGCGGCTTCTTTGGTTGTTGTTTGGTCGGGCATCGGCATAGGCATTACCCAAATCAGCAACCCCTTCGGCACCCCAATTTACATCGGTTACACTTTGCACTTTGCACTTGTCACTTGTCAATTGTCAATCGTTCTCGTCTGGCTCTGGATGATGGGAATGACCTTTACCACCAAACTTTTGGACGGGCTGGACGGCCTGTGCGGGGGCATCGGTTTAATCGGATCGCTGACAATGTTCGCGCTGTCGCTGACGGCCAAAGTCAACCAGCCCATAACGGCCAGCATCGCGATTATATTTGCCGGCGCGCTTTTGGGATTTTTATTTTACAATTTTAACCCGGCGTCCATTTTTTTAGGGGAGGCGGGGAGTACGCTTATAGGTTTTATGCTGGGCGTGCTGGCAATAATTTTGGGCGCCAAAATCGCCACGGCTTTGCTGGTTATGGGCATCCCGATTTTGGACGTTGCTTGGGCCATTGCCAGAAGAATATTTTACCGCCGCAGTCCGTTTTCCGGGGACCGCCAGCACCTGCATTATCGGCTTTTGGATGTCGGTTTAAGCCAGCGCCAGGCGGTGCTGGTTTTATATGGAATTTCCGCTGTTTTTGGCTTTACGGCCGTGGTTTTACAAAGCCGCGGCAAACTCATCGCCCTGCTGATTTTAGTCCTGGTTATGCTGATTATGGCCATTTCCGTGGTTATTCTCTACAAACGCCAGCATCCGCATATCCCAGACAATCATTAAACAAGTTACAAGGGGAATCCTTGTGCGGCACAAGGATTCCCCTTGTTTTCTTGGGCCACCCTTATTGACGAAAACGTTCAAAGCTGATAAAATATCCAAGTAACTCAAGACTATAATCTTAAATCTTAAATCTTAAATCTAATATGCCATCAATCATCGCGACCGGCGGAAAACAATATTTGGTTTCAACCGGCGATAAAATCCAGGTAGAAAAACTCGCAGGCGATGCCGGAGCAACCTTAACTTTTGATAAAGTTTTATTCAGCGACGGCAAAGTCGGCAAGCCCTACATTTCCGGCGCCACTGTTACCGGTAAAGTTTTAAAACAAGCCCGCTCTGCCAAAATCCACGTCCTCAAATACAAAGCCAAAAGCAAGTATCGAAGGAAAATAGGAGCCAGACAAGCTTATACAGAAATAGAAATAACAAAAGCATAAAAAAATTCCGCCATAAGGCGGAATTTTTTATTCACTAATAAATTTAAAACGCGGCTCGGGTACTCCGTTAACAATGACACTTTCTTCAAACATCTTAATTGGACGAATCCATAACTTGCCTTCGGGATTATTGTAAAGCGCTTCGTAAATAACAAACTCTTCTAAAGTTTCGCTGTGTTTTCCAATTCCGATAACTTTATATTTATTTCCTTTATTGTGCTGATAAATTCCGGGCTTAATCATTTAATATTCCCTCCGTCCTTCCATCGCCCTCATTAAAGTAATATCATCCGCATACTCCAAGTCGCCGCCCATTGGCAGGCCGCGGGCTATGCGGGTGATTTTGACAGGCTTATCGGCTGACCCGCTTATTTGCTTATTGGCTTCCCTGATAATTTTGGAAAGATGCATTGCCGTGGTTTCGCCTTCCAGCGATGGGTTTGTCGCAATTATTATCTCTTTGACCTGTGACTTGTCACCTGTCACCCGTAACACCAAACTCTCCACTTCCAAATTCTCCGGCCCAATGCCCTCCAGCGGATTTAAAACTCCGCCAAGCACGTGATAAACTCCGTTAAACTGCCCGGACTTGTCTATCGCCTGCGCGTCCAGCGGCTCTTCCACCACGCAAATCAGCGACTGGTCGCGCTTTGGGTCTGTACAGGTGTGGCACGGATCGCTCTCGCCCATATTGTGGCAAATTGAGCAAAAAACAATGCCTTCTTTAACTTTGGAAATGGATTGCGATAAACTATCCAAATCAATATTATCTTCTTTAAGCAAATAAAAAGCCAACCGCTGTGCGGTCTTTGGTCCAATGCCGGGAAGTCGTCCGAGTTCGTTTATAAGTTTTTGTAAGCTTGTGGGAAGTTTGGTCATAAAAAAGTAATTGGTTGTAGGGTATGGCGGCCGGTACGGTATTTGGTAAAAAGTTTTAAGTCACTGACAACCAACTACTTACTACCATACTGGCCGCCACAACTAAAAACATAAAACTTTATTACACCGGTTCCTCCGCCGGTACCATAGAACCCATAACGGCGCCGGGCGAAACGTCAAAAGTGCGGTCAAGATTTTTAAACGAGGTCTTTTCCTGGTCAAAATACAAATCCACCTGGCCGGTGGGGCCGTTGCGGTGTTTTTTAATGTGGATTTCCGCAATATGCGGGCGTTTGGAATCCTTGCCTTTATACATTTCCTCGCGGTAAATAAACATCACCACGTCAGCGTCCTGCTCAATGGAACCGGATTCGCGCAAGTCCGCCAACTGCGGAACTTTGTCCGGCCGGCTTTCCACGCCGCGGGATAATTGCGACAGCGCCAGCACAGGCACGTTTAATTCGCGCGCCAGCATCTTTAGCGCGCGGGAAATTTCGCTTACTTCCTGCACGCGGTTGTCCTGGTTTCTTCCTTCCATCAATTGCAAATAATCCACCACAATTAAGCCAACGCCGTGTTCCGATTGTAACCGCCGCGCCTTGGTGCGGATTTCCATAATGTTACTGCCGGCCGCGTCATCTATAAAAATAGGGGACTCGCTGAGTTCGCCCATGGCTTTGCCAATGTGGTCAAAGTCGTCCTCGTTTAAATGGCCGGTGCGGATTTTCCACAAATTTACATCGCTCTGCGAAGAAAGCAAGCGGTCAACCAGTTGGTCTTTGCTCATTTCCAAAGAAAAAATTCCCACCGGGACTTTGGCGTTTACGGCAATGTTGCGCATAATATCCAAAGCCAGGGATGTTTTTCCCATAGATGGCCGCGCGGCCAAAACCACCAGGTCGGATTTTTGCAGGCCGCCGAGCAGGTTGTCCAAATCTACGTAGCCCGTGGCCAAGCCCCGCAATTTTCCTTTTTCGCGGTGGAGCTCGTCTATCCTCTCAAAAGTCGCGTGAAGGATGTTGCCAATGGAAATAAAATTCTGTTTTAAATGTTTTTGGGAAATGTTAAAAAGTTTTTGCTCGGCCACATCTAAAATGTCTTCCATCTCGCCCTCTTCTTTAAAAGCGATGTTGGAAATTTCTCCGGCCGCGGTAATTAATTTTCGCAGGGTGCCTTTTTTTCTTACGATATACGCGTAGTGAGTTACGTGCGCGGCGCTTGGCACGGCATTAACCAATTGGGTGAGATAAGAACTGCCGCCGACTTTGTCCAGGAGCTTTTTTTCTTCCAGCCAGTTGGTGACGGTTAAAATGTCGGCCGAGGTATTTTTGGCGTATAAATCCAAAATCGCCTCAAAAATCAATTTGTTTTTTTCGTCGTAAAAATGGTCGGCGCTGACAATGTCGCCGATTTTAATAATAGCGTCCTTGTCCAGCATTAAACAGCCGAGAATTGACATCTCCGCGTCCAAATTCTGCGGCGGAATTCGTTGAATTGTATTATTATCAGGCATTTTAGCGCTCCCTCTCCCTTTGGGAGAGGATTAGCTTGCCCTGCACCGGAGTCAGACGACTGGTGCAGGGGGTGAGGGTTTAAAGGTATTATGGTGTTAGTATTATAACCGCTTTTCCCTCTTTGTAAAACCCCAAAAAATAGGCCGTTTCCGGCCTATTTCCTGCCTGCCGGCAGGCAGGTGTGGGTATGATGGGGAATACAGGTGCATAGCTAAATATTGAGCTTTTTCTTGATTTTTTGCCCATCCGGCGTATCCATAACCTCGTATCCCAAAGCTTCTATCTGTTTTCTAATTTCGTCAGATTTTTTAAAGTCTTTTTGGCCTTTTGCCAGCTTACGATCGTTAACCAAATCTTCGACACCTATCGGCACTGCCTCATTAACCAACTGATTCTTAATCCCAAAAACATCACCAACTATTTCGGTGCTACTTTTTACTTTCCAAAATAATCCAAGAGCCCCGGGAATATTTAAATCGTTATCAATAGCCTCAAAAGAACTGCCGACTTTTTGTTCAGTTTTGTCGCTCGGGATAAAGCCAAATATTTTAGAAATAGCCATGTGTGCAGCCTGCACGCTTTCCCAAGTAAAATTTTGTTGGGCGCGATAAGAAGAAGCCAACATTGAATAACGAAAATCCTGACCCGTGGCACCCTTAGCCATAACTTCCTTAAGCGTGTAAAAATTCCCCGCGCTCTTGGACATTTTTTTGCCATCAACAAGCAAATGTTCGGAATGGAACCAGTGATGGACAAAGTTTCCTTTTCCGATAAGTGCCTGCGACTGGGCGATTTCGTTGGTGTGGTGGGGGAATATTAAGTCCACGCCGCCGGTGTGGATATCGGTAGGTTCGCCTTTAAAGCCTATCTGATTTATCACCGAGCATTCAATATGCCAGCCGGGGCGGCCTTTGCCGAGTTGCGGATGATCCCAAAAAATTTGGCCGTCGGTATTTTTGTCCCAGGCTTTCCAAAGAGCAAAGTCCGACAAGTTTTCTTTTTCATATTCGTCTACGGCAACGCGAGCGCCGACTTTTTTTCCTTCCAAAAATTTATTGCCTACTAATTCACCATAATCGCCAAAATCTTTTTGATATTTTTCAATGCTAAAATATGTGCTTCCGTCCTCGACTTTGTAAGCGTAACCCTTATCAATTAGGCTTACGATAAAATCCTGGGTCTCCTTGATAACATCCGTAACACGGATAAAAGTAATTTCATCTTTTAAAACATTCACCTCTCCCAAGTCTTTTAAAAACTCGTCCAAATAAAATTTGGTATACTCGCGCAGATTTTCCACCGTGGCATCCTGGCCGAATTTCGCAATGGCGCCCTTAATGGTTTTATCATCAATGTCCGTAATATTCATAACCCATTTGGGTTTGTAGCCGTCATATTTTAAAGTCCGATACAGCAAATCGGCCATAATATAACTGCGCAAATTGCCAATATGCGCGTAATTATAAACCGTCGGCCCGCAAGTATAAAGGTTAATGTGGTCTTTTTTTGGGACTTCTTCAATTTTCTTTGTCAGCGTATTATAAAGTTTGAGCATAAAGTTATTTTAGCAAATAATTGATAATGGGGGAAACGGCTGGCTGGGGTTTGCGCCAGCCGTTTCGGTGATGAACATATGCGATTAGGACTTCTTCTCTCCCCCCGTCTTTTGTTTGAGGGGCGTCTTTTTCTCTTTTTCGCCTTCTATGGTTTTCGCCCCCTTCGGCGGAAGTGAATCCCGCTTGTAATCGTAACCGTCCATATCACACATTGTGTTTCTCTCCTTGTAATTTTGGTTTTTGCGTAAACAAAAACCCCTCTTTCAAGAGGGGGCTAGGTTCAAGGAAATTAAACAAAGTTACATTCAACCCAACCCGCTCTTGGAAGAGGAGTGGGCACAGCAGGCCAGGACAAAATTTATATTACTATGTTGCATATAAAAATGATACCTGATGGTTAAAATTTTGTCAAAAAAGTTATCAAACAATTACATCAACCAGCTCAAACCCAAACAAAAATAGCAACGATTGCCCTAAAAATAAGGGTGAGCTTTTCTCACGGCCGTGAGAAAAGCTCACCCTGTAAATTTTGTAATTTTAAGGTAAGTTAAACATTTTTTTTAAATCTGAATCGTCGTCCATTTCCTCAACTTTCATAATCCTGACAAATTTTATCAGGCCGGTTTTTTGTAAATAACGTATAGCTTCCCGATTCAGGGAATAGGGACTTATAAACACGCTGGCCTGGAGTTTTATAAAATGGTTTTGTTTTAAAAGATTCCTAAAATGGTCCCGAATAAAATGGAAATCTTCAGGGATATCAAAAACCAAAACTCTCCATTTGCCGTCCCAGCACTTTTCAATTTTAACCTGTGCCTTAGCCAGCAAAACTTTTAAAGCGCCCTTTTTTGTTAACTTGATAAACTTACGGTTATTTTCTTCAACAATTTTTAAAACTCCTCTTGCCTCAAGCCCCCTTAAACAGTCGCGGTATTGCCGCCTTTTTAATTGTCCCTTCCGGGCCAGCCAATCATAATGGCTTTCAAGTGGTGTTAAAGGCGCGTCCAGGTCTAAGGCACTGAGAATTAAAAAAATTATTGGGTTGTTACCAGCGATGCTCATAAGCTTTTGTGAGCCTCGCGGGCTTCTTTGTAAGGTGATGTTTTCTCACGGCCGTGAGAAAACATCACCATTATTTTTTTATTCAGTTAAGTAAATTTGGCTGATTTTCGCAAATTGGAAGTTAGCTTGCCAAAATTTTTAAATGGCGTTCGCGGAGTTTTTTTAGGTCAAAGCCGGCCTGTTTGCCTTCCAAGATTTTTGCCAAATGGATGCCGCCCATAAAGTGCGGGGAAATTACGTAATCTATGCCTTCTTCATATAGGGCTTTGGTTTCGGCTTCGTCCTGCGCGATAAAAATGAGTTTGGGCTTAACCCGCCGGCCGTCGGTTGCGCGACGGATGGCGCGGAGCAAAGACATATTATCCACAAAATCCGGTACCGTGGAAATTATCATTTTGGCGTTGGGCAAATTTGTCTGCTCCTGAATGTAGCTGTCGGTTATATCGCCGCAAACCGCCAAAACACCCCGCTCCAAATAATGCTCCACAATCTCGGGATTAAAATCCACCACCACAAAAGCGGTTTTTTGATTTTGCAAAGTTTCTATTAAGTGATGTCCCAGTCGATGCGCGCCCACTAAAACAATATGATTTTTTAAAATAACATCGCGCAAATTTTTTTCCGCCGAACCTTTGCGAAAGTCAAAAATTTTAAGCAGGGGATGAAGTTTGTCGTAAATTTTTGCCGCCGACATAATTATGTAAGAAGAAATCGCGATGGTTATGATGCCGATTAAGGTTACCAGCGAAACTTCTTTTTGCGACAGCTGGCCCGAGGCGTAAGCCGCGCTGGCCAAAATTAGGCTGAATTCGGAAATCTGACCCACGGTCACGCCGGCCAAAAACCCGGTGCGCGGTTTGTAGCCAAACAGCCCGAGCAGAATCATTACAATCAGCGGGTTGCCTATTAAAACAAACAAGG
>Ga0265316_10004383_pt1 | contig 14067 bp, 13 predicted proteins | sample 4522metaG_FD_202092 | JGI IMG/M metagenome (GOLD analysis project Ga0265316, IMG submission 202092) | Rhizosphere microbial communities from Carex aquatilis grown in University of Washington, Seatle, WA, United States - 4-5-22 metaG | ecosystem: Host-associated > Plants > Roots > Rhizosphere >... | reverse complement strand
GCGGTCCGCGCCGCCTTCGGTAACGATGTAGACGACGTGGGCGATGGGCGAAGGATCGCCGGGGCGCGCGGGGATCGGGCTGCCGGCGCCGGTGCCCGCGTCCTCGAGCATGGTGTCGCGGTAGGGGGAATTCTCCAGCACGGTTTCGGAATAGCCTGCGAGTTGCTCTTCGTCCGGCGCGCCGAGGAACGATGCGGAGTTGCCCAGGCCGTTCAGCACAACCAGGCGGTTCCCGGCGAGAACGCGGACGGCCGTGGGATAACGGCCGCTGGGAATGAAGCCCATGGGGCGCGAGAACGCCTGGGAGACGTCGGCCACCGCGATCGCGTTGGCGTCCGAGCAGGCTATGTAAAGGCGCCGGCCATCGGGCGTAAGAGCCAGAGCGCTGGGGGTCATACCGGCGGGCTGCCAGGCCGTCATCGACACGTTGATAGTCTCGATGACCGCGAGATCCTGCGCCTCGGTGACGCCGACGACATACACGTTGTTCGTGTTCGCGGCGGCAACGAAAAGACGCGCGACCCAGGACGGCTTGTCCGCCGGGACCTCGTAAGCCGGCTGGCCGGCCCGCCACACCATGTCCGTTGGATGCGCGCCCAGGCGGATCTTATCGATGAGGGCGCCGTTTGCGGTTTCGTGGTGGTAGACCGCTCCATCCGCCCAACTGGAAACGAACAGCGACTTGCCGTCGGGATGGAACAGGATCCGGTAGGGCCGCCTTCCGGTGGCGAAGCGCTCGGTGACCGTGCCCGATTGCGGGTTGATGACGACGATGGAGTCGCGGAATAAATCCGCGGCGTAGAGCAGGTGGCCGGCGGGATCGAAGGTCACGTCGCCGATGAAGTCGCGGACGGTGCGCTTGTCCTTCGGCACCACGGCAAACGTGCGGGCGGGCACCAGCGCGCCCGCGGAGAAGTTGAACTCAAAGACGGCGGCTTCCGAGCCTCCGCCCACGTAGACGTGGTCGCCCTGGGGCGAAAACGCGAGGCCCAGCCAGGCATCGGCGACCGGAGTGCGGCCGAGCTCCTTTCCCGTGGCCGCTTCGAGCACGCTGATCGACGGCGGCTCGAGGCCTCCGTTCAAAACCAGCACGTACTTGCCGTCGGGCGAGACGGCGGCCGACATCGGCAAGGTGGAGAGCGGCGTTTCGATGCCGGCGGGGCGCAGGCGCCAGCCGCTGTTGAGAAGAGTGCCGCCGTCCTGGGCCATCAGCGGAAGCGACGCCAGGAGGATGGTGAGAAGACGACCAGGATTCATTCCGAGAACCTTTGAGCGATCGGGAAGCGGCGGCCGATGCCGAAGGCCTTGGTGGTGACCTTCAGGCCCGGCGCCGCCTGTTGGCGCTTGTACTCATTGCGATCCACTGTGTTCACAATCCCTTTTACGAAGTCGATCGCGAGGCCGAGTCGGGCTGCGATCTGGCCGGGCGTTTCGTACTCCTCGACATAACAGCGGAGAACTTCGTCGAGCGTTTCGTAGGGCGGCAGCGAGTCGGTATCCTTCTGGTCGGGCCGGAGCTCGGCGGACGGAGGCTTTTCGAAAACGCTCTCCGGGATGGCGCCGGGGTGGCGCTGGTTGGCCACGCGCGAGAGCTGGTAGACCAGGGTTTTGGGGACGTCGCTGATGACCGCCAGGCCTCCGCACATGTCGCCGTAGAGGGTGCAGTAGCCGACTGCCAGCTCGCTCTTGTTGCCGGTGGTCAGCACGAGGCAGCCGTATTTGTTCGACAGCGCCATGAGCAGGGCGCCTCGGATTCGCGCTTGCAGGTTCTCTTCGGCCACTCCGGGCTTCGTGCCGGCGAATAGGGGCGCGAGGGTGTCGAGGTACTTGTCGTAGACTCCGGTGATGTTGGCCACTTCAAAACGCATGCCGAAGTTTTGGGCCAGGGCGCAGGCGTCGGTCAGGCTGCCTTGGGAGGAATAGGGGCCGGGCATTCCGACTCCGAAGACGTTCTCGGGGCCCACGGCGTCGACGGCTATTGCGGCGGTTAGCGAAGAATCGATGCCTCCGGAGAGGCCGATCAGGGCTTGGCGGAAGCCGCATTTGTGGAGGTAGTCGCGGGTGCCTAGGACCAGGGCTTCGTAGACGGCGGCGGGCTCTTGGTCGAGCGGGTCCGCTCCCTCACGGTCGCGGTTCGGTGCTGGGGACTCGGTGTCGACGAGGACTAAGTCTTCTCGGAAAGAGGCGCAGGAGGCGATCAGGTTGGCTTGGGCGTCCAGGGCGAAACTGGAGCCGTCGAATACCAGCGAGTCATTGCCGCCCACCTGGTTCACGTACACGAGCGGCAGTCCGAAGCGCCGGGCGGTGTTGGCGAAGATTTCGCGGCGCTGCGCGCGCTTGTGCATGTGATACGGCGAGGCGTTGATGCTGATGAGAATTTGCGCACCGGCGCGCGCCATGTCCTCGACCGGGTCCTGGCGATAGAGGCGGCGCTCCCAGAACTGCTTGTCGTTCCAGGCGTCCTCGCAGATGGTGAGGGCCACCTGGCGGCCTCGAAATGCGAACAGCGACTCGCGCTCGCCGGGGACGAAATAGCGCGCCTCGTCGAAGACGTCGTAGGTGGGCAGCAGCATTTTCGTCTGGCGAAAGACGATTTCGCCGCCGTCGATGACCGCCGCGCAGTTGGCCGCGCGCTTGCCGGTGGGGGAGTGCGAGCGACCGGCGTATCCACAGATGACGGCGAGGCCGAGGGTGGCGGTTTCCTTAGCGAGCCGGTTCAACTGCGCTTCGGTGCGGTCGAGGAAGCTCTCCTTCTCGACCAGGTCGCGGGGCGGGTAGCCGCAGATGGCGAGCTCCGGAAAGACGGCGAGTTCGGCGCCGCGTTCGGCTGCCTCGCGCGCAGTGCGGAGGATGAGGGCGGTGTTGCCCTCGAGGTCGCCAACGGTCGTGTTGATCTGCGCCAGTGCGATCCGCATCTGAACTTTTATTGTAACGAGCGGCTGGTGGGGAGGCTCGGCGGGCGCAGGCAAGGCCGTTGACGGGCACTGTCCGAAAGATTCTGGATTCGCCTTCTCTGCGGCATTCTGCTGGTCGTTACCGGCGTCTCGTACTTCTTCAGGCGGCCCGAGCCGCTGAACGGGCAAAGCAAGACCGCGCGGGCGCGTACTCGGACTTGAGGTGGACATTTCTCTTGACCCTCACGAATCCGACGACGGTGCTGTCGTTTCTCGCCCTCCTGGCGGCGCTCGGCATCAGCGATCGAAGGCGGTGGTGGTTGACCGTGTTTCTCATCGGCGGGATCTTCTGGGGTTCGATGGCGTGGTGGAGTGTGCTGAGCAGCATCGTGAAGCACTTCCGCGATCGGTTCAGCGCCCGCATCCTACGATCGATGAATCGCTTCGCCGGGCTGGCGATCGGAGGGTTCGGCATACCCGCATTCGTCCTTAGGCTTCATCGGGCTCGCCGAGGTTGTACAATCCCAGCATGCGACGTTTCAACGTCCAGGCAATCCTAGCGGTGTTGGCATCCGCGACGGAGGGTAGCGATTTCGTACTGTACGTTTTGTCCGCCCCGTTGGGCACGGTGCCTGACACCACGGAATACAGGACCCTATGAACGACCCACAGGAACCCAAACGGTTGCCCCGCCTTGTGCGATTTGAAATAGCGCCGAAGAGTATCGTCGCCCTGATTCTCACAGGGGTCGCACTTTGGATGCTCGGCCAACTGGTGGCCATCCTCGTTGTCATTCTGTTCTCCCTTATCCTGGTGGGCACCCTGAATCCCTTTGTGGGCTGGCTCGAAGCACATCGCCTGAAGCGCGTGTGGGCGGTGACCCTAGTCTTCGGGGTGTGCGCTCTGCTGATTGGCTTCATCGGCCTCCTGGTCTTTCCACCCCTGTGGGACCAATTGTCCAGTCTCGTTGGCAACCTCCCCGCAATTCAAGGGAAATTGGCCGGCATGCTGGAAGCTCGCCACTTCACGGCGCCGATCGCGGGGATCGTGCGCAACTTCACGGCCAGCAAGGCTCTGACAAGCGCGAATGCGAAATCGGCGATTGCCATTTCCCTGAGCGTCATAGAGGGAGTGGGCTACGCGGCGGCGGCGGTGGTGCTGGCCATCTACTTCATTTACGATTTTGAGCGCACGCGGGGGTTTCTCTATGCGTTGACGCCGCGCCGCTATCATCTTCGTCTGGCGCGAATTCTGCTCAACCTGGGACCGATTGTGGGCGGCTATATGCGAGGGCAGGCGATCACGTCGCTGGCTATCGGTGTTTTTACCTTCGGCCTCCTGACTCTCTGCGGGGTTCCGAATGCTCTGGTGTTCGCCGCCTTCGCTGGACTCACGGACGTGATTCCGTTTATCGGAGGGTTTTTAGCCACGGCGCCGTGCGTGGTTGCCGCGCTCTCGCGCGGAACGGTGATCGCGACGATCGTTCTCCTTGCGATGGTTGGGTATCAAGAATTCGAAAGCCGGGTGGTCGTTCCGAAGGTTTACGGACGCGCTCTGCGACTGCCGTCCGCTGTCATCATCCTCGCCCTTCTGGTGGGAGGGAAATTGGGCGGCATCGTCGGAGCGCTGTTGGCGCTGCCTTTGGCGGCCGCCCTGCGGATGCTCACGGAAGAACTACGGTTTGGTTTGCCCGGAGACGACACCGACGACAGCGCTCTGAAGCAGCGTGACGCCCAAGCGGAAAAGGCGTATGCGAAACAAAGCGCCGGCGCTTCACCGGAAGAGGCAGGCACGGTGGCCATCCGAATTGCCGACCAAATTCGGGAAGCCGACGGGGTGGAGCCTAACGACCTTCCTGCCGTCCCGATCACGGATGGGAAGACAGAGTAGTGGAGTGCGGCGCAAGTAACGTCCTGTGTGGAACACCCTGCCGAGGTGAGTGCGTCCGCCACAAGCTTCTTTGGCGGTCAGAGAACGCCATGCAGATTGACAGTTGTGCGCAGGCCCGTGGCGCGGGCTTCAGCCTGCCGTGTCGGCACTCCTGCCGACACCTTGGCGTCGAGACGAGTCTCGACGCGGCACGCATAACCAGGCAACTGTTGCGAACAGCCCTTCCAGCCGCACCCAGCCCCCACGAGCCGTTGCTCCTGGCCCGGCGCGTGGGGGGAGTCGGAGGTCGGGACAATATCGGTTTCGTGCGACTCAGCCGAGAAAGTAGAGCCGGAAGGCTCGGCCGGTATTGGACTAGGATGGTTCCATCTGCGTGCAGCTGCGGTTCGAAGCAAGCTGAGCGGCCGGTTCGGAGGAGCAACCTATGAGCTTTCACTTCGCTCTCATGACGTTCGCGGCGCTGCCGCTCCTGGCGGCCGTGGCTGCGCAGTTGAGCGTTGTCGCATCCGTAGACCTCAGCCGCTATGCCGGTAAGTGGTACGAGATCGCGCGGCTGCCGAATCGGTTCCAGAAGGACTGCGCGTCCGACACCACGGCAACCTACTCGCTGCGTCCGGACGGAAAGATCACGGTCGTCAATCAGTGCGTTACAGCGCAAGGCAAAGTCAAGTCGGCGACCGGCACGGCGCGCCCGGCTGGAACGAAGGAGCCCAACTCGAAGCTGAAGGTTACGTTCTTCTGGCCTTTCAGCGGCGATTACTGGATCATCGATCTGGATCCCGAATACCGCTGGGCAATGGTGGGAGAACCGAAACGGCAGTATTTATGGGTATTGAGCCGGACGCCGCAGTTGCCGGAGGGCACGCTCGACCGGCTCATCGCGCGGGCGAGAGAACAAGGGTACGATGTCAGCCGGCTTCTGAGGACTCCGCAATCTGGGAAGTACTGATTCAAACTGGGATTACATGGCGGATGCGATTGCAGTTGAGGCAGAAGGGCCGGCTGACCGAGGCGATGAAACCGACGCGGCCGCATCCATCGGCGTAGCGGTATTCGGTGGCGGGGGCGCGGGGGTCGGCGTCCGGAATCTCGATGAGGGGGGCGATCTCGCGCGCTAGGGTTCCGACGATCTCGCCGGCCGTGAGCACGCTGGCGGGGTCCCAGATGCCCTGGGCAGTTTCACGTGCAGCATCGCTCGCGCGCCCCTGGTAAGCTTAACGAGCCAATTCCGTGCCCGGAGGCGTTGTGCCGACATTGCCGAGACTTGTCATTCCGAGCGTCGCGCTGTTTCTACTCACCGCAGCGGCCATGGCAGAGCGGGGTGAGCCCGAACCCGTCAAGCCAGTCGTTTCCGGCGGAATTCGGTATTCCGCCGAAGGCACCGGAGTGGACCAGTACGTTGTCGCCACGGACGCAGCCACCTGCAACCTGCTCTGGAAGACGAGAATCTTCCGCAACGAAATCTCGCCGCTGATGGAGACGGACGTACAGTGGGTCTTCATCAAGGGGCTGCGACTCGCTGGCAACTTCCTCTACGTCACCGACGAGCGCTCGTCCCTCTACTCGCTCGACCTCGCCACGCAGCGCGTAAAGGATCTCTCGTCCGATCCCGCTCCTGGTTCGTCCGCAAACCCCGAAGCCTCCGTCTGCCCGCCTGATGAGACGTTGCCGGGCCTCCAGATATTCACCTGCTTTGTAGGCTACTCCCAGGGACAAGCCGAGACGAAGCTCGCCGGTGTCACCGTCAACCGCACCACTCTTTCGGAACTGAAGGAGCGCATCGCCGCTCCCGTGCGCTTTAAGAGCTACCCGCTCCCCGACGCCGTCTCCTCGATGGCATGGGACCAGGAGGGCTCGCACATCTATGTGTCGTTCACCGGCCAAACCGCTCGCACGGTGGTCGTAAGCGGCAAGCCCAGCGCAAGACTCAAAACCGGCCGCGGTCTGGCTCTTGGCCAGCCGGTAGACGACATCGAGCGGATCTACGGTCCCCCGCTCTACCAGTGCGACGACTGCGACAGTCACATCCAGCAATGGAAGGACGGAACGGAACTGCGCATCCGCGCATCGGCGTCCGGCCAAGTCACCTCGATGGAGTTGATCGCGAGCGTTCATTGAACTTGGAGGACTCATGGCCACAGTGACCAGAGTCGTCGTTCCGCGAGTCGCGCTGTCGTTCGGCGGGGGCACAGGCAGGATGCGAAGTTGCACGGAGGCGGGTCTGGAGACCCGCTGCAGGACTGGAGTCCTGCCCCACTAGCCCCCTATGGAATACATGGGGCGGGGCGGGGGGACGAAGCGGGTGGTGTTGATTTCGTGGCCTTCCCACTTGGCTTGGACTGTGGCTTGGATCGCTGCGGCGATTTCGGCGTCGGGGACTCCGCCGCGGAGGAGAGATCGCACGTCGGTTTCTTCGATGGCGAAGAGACAATACCTCAGGTGGCCGTCGGCGGTGAGCCGGATGCGATTGCAGTTCAGACAAAACGGCCGGCTGACCGAGGCGATGAAACCGACGCGGCCGCATCCGTCGGCATAGCGATATTCGGTGGCGGGGGCGCGGGGGTCGGCGTCCGGAATCTCGATGAGCGGCGAGATCTCGCGCGTGAGCGTTTCGACGATCTCGCCGGCCGTCAGCACGCTGGCGCGGTCCCAGATGCCTTGGGCGTCGAGGGGCATGAACTCGATGAAGCGGACTTCCATGCCGTTCTCGCGGCCGTAGCAGGCCAGCGGAACGATGTCGGGCTCCACCAATCCCTTGACCGCGACGGCGTTGATCTTGATGGGGTGGAAGCCGAGGCGGCGGCAGGCGGCGAGGCCGGCCAGGACGCGCTCGAGCTCGTCGCGGCGGGTGATGCGGATGAAGCGCTCGCGGTCGAGGGTGTCCAGGTGGATGTTGATGCGCCGCAGACCCGCGGCGTAAAGAGCCGGCGCCTGATCCTCCAGCAGCACTCCGTTGGTGGTGAGGGCAAGGTCCTCGATGCCGGGGAGGGCGGCCAGGCGCTGGATGAGATCGGGCAGATCGCGGCGCACCAGGGGTTCGCCTCCGGTGATGCGCAGCTTGGTGACGCCCAGACGCACGGCGATGGCGACGAAGCGCTCGATTTCCTCGTAACTCAGGATCTCGGCGCGCGCGACGTAGGCGGGGTCGCGCTCGGGCATGCAGTAGAAGCAGCGGATGTTGCAGCGGTCGGTGACGCTGACGCGGAGGCTGTTGTGCGAGCGGCCGAAGGTGTCGCGCAGCACCGTCGTCATCGGGTTCTCAACCGAGGGCCAGCATCCTCTCGAGCGGAACCAGCGCCCGGGCGGCGATGTCGGCGGGAACTTCGACGCGCGGCGAAAGCGTGCGCAGGCAGTCGCGCAGCTTCTCGAGCGTGTTGAGCCTCATGTAGTGGCACTCGCTGCAATTGCAGTTGTCGTTGGGCACGAAGTAGAAGCGCTTCTGGGGGGCGAGCTTTTCGAGCGAGTGCGCGACGCCGCTCTCGGTCATGACGATGAACTCTTCGGCCGGAGCGTCGACGCAGTAGCGGATGATGGCGGTGGTGGAGCCGATGAAATCGGCCTGCGCGAGCACATCGGGCGGGCACTCGGGATGGGCCGCGATCAGCGCGTCCGGGTGCGCGGCGCGAGCTTCGGCCACGCGGCGGGCGTTGAAGGTGGCGTGGACGATGCAGGTGCCCTGCCAGATCTTCATGTTCGCGCGGCCGGTTTGCTTCTGGACGTAATTGCCCAGGTTGCGGTCCGGGAGAAAGAGCACCGTCTTTTCGGGCGGAATGGAATTCACCACCTGGACGGCGTTGCGCGAGGTGCAGAGGATGTCGCTCTCGGCCTTCACTTCGACCGAGGTGTTGATGTAGCTGACGATGACGTGGTCGGGATGCTGGCGGCGGTAGGCGCGCACAGGCTCGACGGCGCAGCCTTCGACCAGGCTGCAGCTGGCGGCGCGGTCGGGGACGACGACGACGCGTTTGGGATTCAGGACCTTGGCGGTCTCGGCCATGAACCAGACGCCACAAAAGGCGATCACGTCGCCCTCGAACTCGCGGGCCTTGCGGGCGAGCTCGAGGCTGTCGCCGATGCAATCGGCCAAATCCTGGATCTCGGGTTCCTGGTAGTGGTGCGCCAGCAGGACAGCGCGGCGGGCGCGCTTGAGGTCCTGGATCTCTTCGGCTAGTGTGGCGGTTGCCAGCATGGACGGACTGACTTCATTGTAACAGCGGGTTGAAGCGCAAAGGCATTCAGGCCGCCGATGAACGCCGATGAACGCAGATAAGAGCAGCAATGATTTATCGGCGTTTATCGGCGTTCATCGGCGGCTAGTAATGTCTTGGATGTTCGCGGCCTTATCTCAGTACCCTTCTGACGCCTGCCCCACTGGGGAGTGCTCAGCTGGTCCGCTTGGCGGGGGCCGCGGGGGCCTGGGCGACCGGATGAGTCTGCGCGGGTGGGGCGGCCTTCGAGGGAGATGGCTTGGTTGCCGCAGGCTCGGCCTGGGTTCCGGTCCGGCTGAGGATGACGACGTCCACGCGGCGGTTGTGCAGGCGGTGCACCTCGGTGTCGTTGTCCTCGATGGGATGGGTGTCGGCGTAGCCCACCACGGCCAACTGATACTCGGATACTTCGAATTGGGTGGTGAGGAGCTGGAGCATGGCGATGGCGCGGGCCGAGGAGAGCTCCCAGTTGTTGCGGAAGCGCGCGTTGTGGATGGGGATGGAGTCCGTGTTGCCCTCCAGGCGCACGGAGTTGGGCAGGCGCTTGATGGCGTCCGCGATCTTGCCGATGCTGGAGTAGGCTGCGGGGTTGACGGCGTCGTCTCCGATTCCAAAGAAAGCGGCCTCGGTCAGGCTGACGATGAGGCCGCGCGCCTCGAGGCGGATCTGCAGCTTGCCGGAGGCGATCTCCTGCTTGAGCTGCTGGTCCAGGTACTGCATCGAGGGGAGCAGGTCGACCACCATGAGATCGTCCTTGGAGACCTTCGGGAGTTCGGTCTTGGAGCCTCCGGGGCCCTTCTTCATCGCATTGCCGACCCCCTTGTCGTCCACCGTCCCTCCCAGAACCGCCGAGACGGCGGCGCTGACGCGGCTTTCCGTGAGCGCCTTGGCCACGCTGTCGGAAACCTCCTTGGCGCGGGACCGGTCCGACTGGGAGGAGGCGAACATGACCACGAAGAACGCGAACATCAGGGTGATGAAGTCGGAGTAGGAGACCAGCCACCGCTCGTGGTTGGCGTGTTCCGCAGGCTTGGCTTTGCGGCTCATTGCGACCCTGCCGGAGCGGCACTCGGCGCGGCAGGCGCGGCTGGCGGCGCGGCCGCGGCGGCGCCCGCCTTCTGCTTGCCGGGCTTCGCGGCCTTGGGCGCGGCGGGCTCCAGGTAGGCTTCGAGCTTGGTGCGGATCAGCTTGGGGTTGAGGCCCTCGACGATCCCGGCCACTCCTTCGAGCATGAGCTCTTTGATCTGCATGGCGGCCTGGGTGCGGGCTTTGATCTTGGTGCCCACGGGCAGAAAGACGATGTTGGCCGAGGCCACGCCGTAGATGGTAGCCACGAACGCCACGGCGATGCCGCGTCCGACTTCGTCGATGTTGGCCAGGTTCTTCATGACCTGGATCAGCCCCAGCACCGCGCCGATGATGCCGATGGTGGGCGAGTAACCTCCGGCCGCTTCGAAGACCTTGGCCTCCATGTCGGCGCGGCGCTCCTCGACGGCCATCTCCAGTTCCATCATCTTGTGGATTTCCTGGAGATCGGTGCCGTCGACGGCCAGGTTCAGGGCCTTGCGCAGAAACTTATCCGGCGCGGTGGCGGCGTCCTGTTCGAGCGAGACGATGCCGTTCTTGCGGGCCTTAGAGGCATAGCCGATGATCTCCTCGATCACCAGGTTCGGCGCTTGCTGCTTCTCGAGGAAGACCGAAACCACGGCCTTCATGGCGCTGAGCAGCACGCCCAGCGGGGTGGTGATCATGACGGCCCCGAGGGTGCCGCCAAAGACGATCAGGGCGGCGGTGGGCTGGAGGATCTCGCGGATGCTCCCGCCTTCGAGGGTCATTCCGGTGATGATTCCTCCGACGGCCAGAATCAGACCACCCACGGTGGCCAGGTCGAGCTTGGTCCCCACGGTCTTGGGGGCGGCCGGCTTGCCCTGTGCCGCCTTTTCCGCCTTCTTCGGTTTCTCGGCTTGCTCCGCCATGCTTTAGCTCCGCGGATCGGCGCTCCCGGCCGGAGGGCCGGGTTGGGGTGCCGGCATCCATTCGTCGGGCTGCGAGATCGCGCGCCGGAACTCCAGGACGCGGCTGGCTACGTCGTCGGCGGACTCACGAACCATGAACTGGTGTCCTGTGGTCAAGTTGATAACCGTATCGGGGGTCACTTCCACGTGCTCGATGAGGTCCGGATTCAGCAAGAATGGATCTCCGTTGAGCCGCGTCAGCCGGATCATAGCCACAGACCTCCCTGATGCGGCATATCGGCGGTGGGGGGGAAGGCTTGAGCGTGTCTTGAATCCTCGGGAAAATGCACCGCGCACCGGAAGAAGTCCGGCTTGAACCGCGAAACTGGACCGATAAGCTCATTGAGGACGGAAGATCATGCCGGCATGGCTCGGAGACGGAACCGCCGCGGCAGCGGCCAGAATCCTGGCGGCGCTCAGGACCAGAGAGGCGCGGAAGATCGCCTCCGAACTGGACCGTGCGGCCCAGACCTGCCGGACGCCCTTCCGGGATCCCGGCGCGGCGGAGCGCAGCGAGGTACTGGAGGCGGTGATCGGGGAACTGCGGCGGACGGTGGACGAGCATGGCGCCGAGGCGGGTCTCGAGGCGCACACGTGTCTGTTGACCCATCTGGCGGGCTTGTGAGCCTCGGTTTCTATTTCAGGAGAGCGAGGATCGCAGCGAGCTCGTCGCGGACCGTTTGCCAGTCGGCGGTCCGCGGCTCGAACAGTGCGGGTTGCGCGGGCGGTGCGGGGTGGGAGCGGCCTTCGGCAGCCAGGGCGCGATCGCGGCGGCCGGACTTGGCCGTCGTTTCCAGGTGGCGCCGGGCTCCCTCGATGGTAAACCGCTTCTCGTAGAGCAGTTGTTTGATCTGAAGCAGCATCTCGACGTCTTTGCGCCGGTAGAAGCGGTGGCCGGAGCCGGACTTGTTTGGGGCGAGGGCCGGGAACTCGGTCTCCCAGTAGCGCAGAACGTAGGGCTTGACTCCCACCAGACGGCTGACCTCCCCGATGCGGAAGTACAGCTTCTGCGGAATCGCAGCCTCGAGCTCGCTGCTGATTTCAGGCTGGTTCATTGCCGGCAAAAGACGGACCTACGCCATCCTATGGTTAAACGGTGGCTGGCGTCAACCGGGCCCTCCGGGGGGTGGCGGCACCCGACGGCGATGGTCATCCGGCGGCTGCGTCCGGGGGCGGCGGCGTTCTGCTGCCTTTTGCGCCCGGGACTCAGGCGAATGCCCGATGGGGGCCGGCGGCGCGACCGCCGTTCTGTGTGGACAGGGGGTTCAATGCTTAGAGCAATCCTCATCTCGCCGGACCGCGGCCTGGCGGAACAACTGGCCGCCGCTGTCGGTCAAAACAACCAGGTGGGCATCGCGCGGGCTTTCGACCGCTACCCGGCGGATCACGAACTGCCGCGCATCATCCGCGCCCATGCGCCACAGGTCCTGTTCGTGGACGTGGGCAGCCTGGCGGACGCGCTGCGGATCGCCGTGGCCATTGGTGAAGCGGCCCCGGGGACCCAGATCGTGGCCTTCGACCGCGCCTGCGCCCCGAACACGCTGCTCGACCTGATGCGGGCCGGCATCCGCGAATTCGTGGCCGTGCCGGATTCACTGGGGGAGTTGGGGAACTGTCTCGGCCGCGTGGAGGCGGCGCTCGAGCGGACGCCGGCGCACATCCCGGCGACCGAAGAAGTAATCGCATTCCTGCCCGCCAAACCCGGCGTGGGGTGCTCGACGGTGGCGCTCAACACCAGCGTCGCGCTGGCCGCCCAGTCGGGGACCCGCGTGCTGCTGGCGGATTTCGACCTGAACTGCGGCATCATCGCGTTCCTGCTGCATCTGGATTTCGACCGCTCGCTGGTGGACGCCGCCGAGCACGCTCCGCAGCTGGATGAAGATTTGTGGCCGAAACTGGTCTCAAAGGCACACGGCCTGGACGTGCTGCCCTCCGGACCGATCCGGCCGGGATTCCGTATCGAGTTGCCTGCCTTGCGGTACCTGCTGGAGTTCGCGCGCCGCAACTACGACGTGGTCTCGGCGGACCTCTCGGGCCTGATGGAGCGCTATTCGGTGGAGCTGATGCAGGAAGCCAAGCGCATCTACCTGGTTTGCACGCCGGAGCTTCCAGCGTTGCACCTGGCGCGCCAGAAGCTGGATTACTTGCGCAGTCTGGACCTGGAGTCGCGCGTGTCGCTGTTGGTGAACCGCTCGCAGAAGCACGCGCTGGTAACCAGTTCGGATATCGAGAAGCTGATCGGACTCCCGGTGGCGATCGAGATTCCGAACGACTATCGCGGAGTACACAAGGCGCTGCAGGACGCGCGGCCGGTGGATGCCGGCTCCGAAATAGGGAAGCGGTTCGCGGAGCTGGCGCGCCGCATTCTGGCAAAGACCCCGGGCGCTAAGCCGTCTAACCGCTTCGTCGAGTACTTCTCGCTCAGCCCGGCGCGCTACTCGTTTGGCGCGACTAAGGGCGGGTAGGGCACTCCCCGGAGAACTGGGCGGGTCTGCAGACCCGCTGCAGGACTGGAGTCCTGCCCCACGGTGACACGGATGGCTAAATCTTTTTCCTTTCGCTTTTAACGACTTGCGGGCGGCATCCCCAACCTCCGACCAGGCGGGCGGTTTATTGTGAAGGCAATCCCGGCCTGGGCACGCCGGGGAGCCGAGGCTGCGGGCTTGTCTGTGGAGGACATCGTCCCGCGGCCCCGGCGTTACAATGAAGTTCTTCATCGCGTGTCCATCCGAATCGGCGTCCATCCCGTGCTCGAAGCGTTGCGCGCGGGGCATCCCATGAACCGCGTCCTGATTGCGAAGGGCGCCGCGGGGCCCCGCATGCAGGAGATCGTCGAGTTGTGCCGCGAACTGGCGGTCCCGGTGCGGTTTGAGCCGCGGGACATGCTGGACAGACTGGCGGGATCCAGCGTGCATCAGGGCGTGGTGGCGCTTGGCGCGGCCGGTGCGCACGCCGAGCTCGAGGATCTGCTCCCGGGGGCGAAACTTCTGGTTGTTCTGGACGGGATCGAGGACCCGCATAATCTCGGCGCGATCGTCCGCACGGCGCACGCAGCCGGGG
>Ga0265316_10004379_pt1 | contig 14074 bp, 15 predicted proteins | sample 4522metaG_FD_202092 | JGI IMG/M metagenome (GOLD analysis project Ga0265316, IMG submission 202092) | Rhizosphere microbial communities from Carex aquatilis grown in University of Washington, Seatle, WA, United States - 4-5-22 metaG | ecosystem: Host-associated > Plants > Roots > Rhizosphere >... | reverse complement strand
TGTGCACGAGCAGCGCGGCAACCGCCGAGTCGACGCCGCCCGACAGCCCGCAGAGCACCCGGTCGGAGCCGACCTGCGCGCGGATCCGCTCCACCTGCTCCTCGATCACGGCGGCGGGCGTCCACGCTGGCGGTGCGTCGGCGATCTCGTAGAGGAAGTTCTTCAGCACCTCCATCCCATGCGCCGTGTGCACCACTTCGGGATGAAACTGCACGCCGTAGAGCCCGCGTCCGGGCGCCTCGAAGGCGGCGATCGGCGTCGACTCGGAACTGGCGGTGACGATCCCTCCCTCGGGCGGCGCCACGACGGCGTCTCGATGGCTCATCCAGACGATCTCCTCCCCCGAGAGACCTTCGAATAGCGCTCCGCGCGCAGCGCGGAGCGCGGTGCGACCGAATTCAGAGGCGCCTGTACGGTCGACGCGGCCGCCGAGGTCCTGCGCCATCAGCTGCATGCCGTAGCAGATGCCGAGCGTCGGGATGCCGAGCTCGAAGATCCGCGGGTCGACACGCGGCGCGTTCTCCGCGTACACCGACGCGGGCCCGCCGCTGAGGATCAGCGCGTACGGCTTGCGCGCGCTCACCGCCTCGGGCGAGATCGAATGTCCGACAAGCTCGGAGTACACACGACACTCGCGCACGCGGCGCGCGATCAACTGCGAGTACTGCCCGCCCAGGTCGATGACGAGCACCGGGCGATCCTCGGGCCCGGGAAACTGAATGATCCGCGCGCCCTCAGCGGCGATAGTTCGGCGCCTCCTTGGTGATCGTCATGTCGTGCGGGTGCGACTCGCGCAGGCCGGCGCTCGTGATGCGAACGAAGCGCGCGGCCTTCATGTCCTCGATCGTCGCCGCGCCGCAGTACCCCATCGCCTGCCGCAGGCCGCCGACGAGCTGGTGGATGATCGGCGCGAGCGGCCCCTTGTACGGGACGCGGCCTTCGATCCCCTCCGGCACGAGCTTGTCCACGTCCTCGATGTCGTTCTGGAAGTACCTGTCCTTCGAATAGCCGCGCGCCTTCATCGCACCGAGCGAGCCCATGCCGCGGTACTCCTTGTAGCGCTCGCCCTGCGAGACGACGACATCGCCCGGCGCCTCGTCGGTGCCTGCGAGCATCGAGCCGGTCATGACGACGTCGGCGCCGGCCGCGATCGCCTTCGCAATGTCTCCGGACGACGCGAGGCCGCCGTCGGCGACGACCGGGATCCCGTCGCGCGCGGCCGCCTGTGCGACGTCGTAGATCGCGGTCACCTGCGGGACGCCGACGCCTGCGACGACGCGCGTCGTGCACGTCGCGCCGGGCCCGATCCCGCACTTGACGCCGTCGACGCCGGCGTCGATCAGCGCGTGAGCCGCCTCGGCCGTGGCGATGTTCCCGGCCACGACGCCGATCGCGGCGCTGTCCTTGATCTTGCGCACCATCTCGATCACGCCGTACGAGTGACCGTGCGCCGTGTCGACGACGAGCACGTCGGCGCCGGCGGCGACGAGCGCCTGTGCGCGCTCGACCGCGTCCGGCCCGACGCCGACGGCCGCGCCGACGCACAGCCGGCCGCGGTCGTCCTTCGTCGCCTGCGGATACTGGATCTTCTTCTGGATGTCCTTGACGGTGATGAGCCCGCGCAGCTTCCCGTCGGCGTCGACTACCGGCAGCTTCTCGACCTTGTGCCGGTGGAGGATCTCCTCGGCCTCGGCGAGCGTGGTGCCGACGGGCGCGGTGATCAGGTTGCGCACGGTCATCAGCGCCGACACCGGTTGCGCGGCGTCGTCCTCGAAGCGGAGGTCGCGATTCGTCAGGATCCCGACGAGGATCCCGTGCTCGTCCGTGATCGGGATGCCCGACACCTTGTAGTGCGCCATCAGCGCGAGCGCGTCGCGCACGAGCGCGTCGGGCGGCAGCGTCACCGGCTCGACGATCATGCCGGCCTCGGAGCGCTTCACCTTGTCGACCTCCGACACCTGATCCTCGATCGACAGGTTGCGGTGGACGACGCCGATTCCGCCTTCACGCGCGAGCGCGATGGCGAGCCGCGCGTCGGTGACGGTGTCCATCGCGGCCGAGACGATCGGGATGCTGAGCTCGATCGAGCGCGTCAGCCTCGTACGGGTCGAGACGTCGTTCGGCAGTACGTGCGACTCGGCCGGCACGAGCAGGACGTCGTCGAAGGTGAGCCCCTCCTTCGCGAACTTCCGGTCCAGCTCCAGCAGGCGCAGGACGTCGTCCGGGCGAAGCTCGACGCTCATGCCGACCCTCCCTTCATGCACGAAACCCAGGCGCCGTCCGGTCGCCTGGGCTCGAAATCGCGGTGCTGCGCGAGAACTTTCAAGGAAGATCGATGCTACCACCGCACGCGGACGCGCCCGCCTACACACCCTCCTAACACACCGGGGCTACCGTGACGGCGATGCGCATGCTGCTCGCCGCGCTGGGGTTCGCGGCCGCCGTCGTGCCCGCGGCTGCCGCGGCGCCGCACCCTCAGACCCTCTGGCAGGCCACCAGGCCCCACCAGGTGATCAGCGCGTTCGCCCAGGACGGCCGCCTGCTCGCCTTCTTCACGCCGAGCGCGACCGCGTGCAACCAGGTGTTCATCCTCGATCCGACCGACGGCACGATGATCGGACTGCCCGCCAAGACCACCCAGAACGTCACCTGCCGCTGGGCCGTCACCCCACCCGTGCGGCTCGCGCTCGCCGGCAAGAGCGAGAACGCGCTCTGGACGCTCCGTGCGGCCGCACCGGCGCCGCTGCCGTTCGACTACGTCGTGGGCGCCGGCTTCGGAGATCCGAACGAGCGGCGCTATCAGGAGCTCGCGCACGCGACACGCGGAGCCGGGCTGTGGCTCGGCGGCATCGCCGGAGACACCGACACGCTCGCCTACGCGGTCACCTCCGTCGAGTACGTGAACGAGGTCACCTGTCTCTCCGACCCCACCGCACCCGGTGCGTGCGCGCTGAAGGTCAACCCCGACGGCAGCGGTGTCTATCGCGTCGTCGGGCGCCAGCAGCCGGCGCTCGTTCCGGGGACGTCGGCGGCGGTGGCGATCGCCGCCGCGGGCAGCGACGTCGCCTACGTGCAGACGGCGAAGCTCGGCGCAAACGGCGCGCCGCTGGCCTCCGCGGAGATGCCGATCGAGGTGCGCGACGCCGCCACCGGGACGCTCGTCGCAAGCTTGGAGCCACAGGGGACGCCGGTCGCGATCGCGCTCACGCCGCACCTGCTCGCCACGCTCGAGCAGACTCCGAGCGGCCTCCAGCTTTCGTGGTACGACCTCGAGACGAACGCCCTGAACGGCTCGGTGGCGGTGCCGAAGACGACGCGCCCGAAGCTCTCGGCGAGCGACCGGCTGATCGTCTTCGAGGTCGGCCGCTCGATCCGCGGCTTGAGCCCGGCCACCAAGCAGGTGAGCACGCTCGCGCAGGCCGCCTCCGCGACGGTAGGCCTGTCGGTCGAGGGCAACCGCGTCGCGTGGGCCGAGAACATCAACGGCCGCGGAAGGATCCGCGCCCTCACGGTGCCCGCGGCTGGTTGAACCCTCCGCCCGCCACGGCCGCCGAGGCCGGACGCTAACGCGGCCCAGCCGCGTTAGCGGGAGGCGGATCCACGCGGGCGGGGATGCCAAAGGCACCACCGACCGCGCTGCGATCACCCGTGCCCCGAGGACCAAGAGGCCGTCGGCTCCGCCGACGGCCGCTCTGCGGAGCACATCCTCAAAACGGCTCGACCTCGCAGAGGTCGAGCCGCGGCTCAGGCCGAAACAGGGTCCAGCTCGTCGAGCTGGACCTCGGCCGCGAGCCTCGCGGCCTCGCGCAGGTCGAAGCGGCCGGCGCCGAGCTCGAGCACGGACGCGGCGGCGCAGCCGACGGCGTGGCGCAGCGCCTCGTCGAGCGGCCGGTCGTCGAACCGGGCGGCGAGGAAGCCTGCGACGAGCACGTCGCCCGCACCGACCGACGCCGTCGGCTCGAGCCGCGCCACGGACGCGCGCAGCCTGCGCACCTGCCGCTCCTCGCGGAAGAGCGCGAAACACGACGTCTCCTCGGTGATCAGCACGTTCCGTGCGCCGAGGTCGGCGATCGTCTCGAGCGCCATCAGGAAGTCCTCGTCGCTCTCGAACTCCTGGCCGACGAGGCTCTCCGCCTCGCGCTGGTTCGGCGCGACGAGGAACGGCTCGGCTTCGACTCCGAGCCGGAGCGGCTCGCCCTCGCAGTCGAGCACGCACTGGACGCCGCGCCGGTTGAGGGTGCGGATCGCCTCGGCGTAGAAGTCGTCCTCGACGTCGCGCGGCAGCGAGCCCGAGAAGACGACGTACGACGCGACCCGCGAGAGGTAGTGGAGCTTCGTGAGCAGCGTCTCCAGCTCGTCCGGGCGCACCGCCGGCCCCCACTCGTAGATCTCGCTCAGCTTGCCCGTCGTCGGGTCGACGACCGCGATCGACGTGCGCGACTCGTCCGAGATGCGGACGAAGTCGTTGAGGATCCCCTCGCCGGCGAGCGCCTCGACGATCCTGTCGCCGGTGCTGCCGCCTGCGAGGCCCGCGGCAACCACGGGCGCGTCGAGGCGCTTGAGCGCGCGGGCGACGTTGATCCCCTTGCCTCCGGCGAGCGTGAGGCTGGAGCTCGCCCGATGCCGGTGACCGAGCTGGAAGTTCGGCACGGTGAGCGTGCGGTCGACGGCGGCGTTGAGGGTGACGGTGACGATCACGGGAGGATGCCCCAGAGATCATGAGCTGTCCGGGTCGCGTACCAGCGTAGCCTGCCGGCCAGGCCCGGCCGCGCGACCGACCGGGATGCCAGCAACGGCCTCGTTCCGAGCAGCCTGCCGCCGGCCCAGACCTCGACCCGGCCGAGCCGCTGCCCCTGCCGTACGGGCAGGGCGACCGCAGACGGGGCGATCACGCGCTGGACGACCGGACGACCGGTCCGGACGACCCGCACGAGCGGCTTCGAGGCGAGGAGCGGCACGGCAGGCAGGCCGTAGGGCAGCGCTGCCGACGCATAGGGCTTCGGCGCGACGAGCGTCAGCGTCTTGTACTGCGAGACGCCCCAGGTGAGCAGCCGGTCGAGGTCGGCGTTCCGCTGCGTTCGCGTGGGACTGCCGAGGATGACTGCGTAGATCGTGTAGCCCTGCCGGCGCGCGGCCGCGACCTCGCACCAGCCGGCGTTGTCCGTGTGCCCGGTCTTGACGCCGATCAGCCCCGGGAAGACGCCGAGCAGATCGTTCCACGTGTGCACGGTGAAGCTGCCGTCCTCGATCACGTCGCTGTGCTCGGCCACGATCGAGCGCACGAGCGCCACGCGCATCGCCACACGCGCGAGGACGGCGACGTCACGTGCACTGGAGACGTGCCCGGGCGCGTCGAGCCCGTCCGGCCGCACGAAATGCGTGTCGCGCAGGCCGAGCTTCTGCGCACGCTCGTTCATCCACGAGACGAACAGCGGGATGTCGTTCCCGGAGGCGGCGGCGGCGAGCGAGTCCGCCGCGTCGTTGGCGCTCTGGATCAGCGCTCCCTTGAGCAGGTCGAGCACCGTGATCTGCTGCCCGGCGTGCAGCGGGATGCGCGAGCCGCCGACGCGCGCCGCACGTGCCGGCACGGTGACGACCTGGTCGAGGTCGAGGCGCGGCAGCGCGACGAGCACCGTCATCAGCTTCGTGATGCTCGCGATCGGCAGCCGCGCGTTCGCATCGTGCGCCGCAAGTACCTCGCCGTTCGAGGCGTTGACGACGTAGAACGCGCTCGCGTCGGGCTGAGGGACCGCCGCGTGCGCCGGGCCGGCGAACGCCAGCGCGACCACGAACGCAACAAGGAGCCGGCGCATCGCGCCGAAAGTTACTTGACTCTGATGTTTTGACCGACCTGCAGGGCGTTCGAGCTGACGCCCGGGTTGAGCCGTTCGAGCTCGGCGACGGTCGTGCCCTCGGCGGCCGCGATCGCGCCGAAGGTGTCGCCGCGGCGCACGGTGTAGAACTGCGCACCCGCGGTCGTCGTCGTGCCCGTGGACGCGGTCGTCGGGCCCGGCTTCGGCACCACGCGGATCGTGGACGTACGCGTCACCGGCCCGAGCGTCGGCTGCGGCGTGCCGCCCCCGCCCAGGCCCGAGCGGATGAGGAGCACGGCGATCGTCACGCCGAGCATGAACACCGCCGGCGCGGCGTACCGCGCGATCCGGCGGCGCGAGCGTGAGTCGCGCACCTCTCTACCAGCCGGATGCGGCCCAGACCTCGTACGCGAGCCGGGCGGACTCCGCGCCGGCGGCGGCGCGCCAGTCGGAGCCGCCGCTTCGGTACGCGTAGATGACCGAGCGCGAGGCGGCGACGATCGCGCTCGCCGGGCCGCTCGTGAACGCGGCGGCGACGTCCTCCGGTGCGGCGCCCTGGGCGCCGATGCCCGGCAGGAGCAGCACCGCCTGCGGCAGGAGGCGGCGTGCCTCGGCGACCTCGCTCGGGAAGGTGGCGCCGACGACGGCGCCGACCGCGGAGAGCCCCCGCTCGCCGACGAGCTCCTCACCCCACTCCCGTACGAGCCCGGCGACGTGCTGCCAGAGCAGCGAGCCGTCGGAGAGCGTCACGTCCTGGATTTCGGCGCCGCCCGCGTTCGAGGTCTTGACGAGGCAGAAGATCCCCGCCCCCTCCCGCCGGCAGGCTGCAAGGAAGGGCTCGACCGAGTCGCGGCCGAGATACGAGTTGACCGTGAGCGCATCCGCCAGCGGCGGCTCGTCCCCACGCGCCTCGAGGAACGCCGCGGCGTACGCGCGCGCGGTCGAGCCGATGTCGCCGCGCTTCGCGTCCGCGATCACGATCAGTCCCGCGGCGCGTGCGTACGCGCACACCTGCTCGAACGCGCCCACCCCGTCGACGCCGAGCGCTTCGAAGAACGCGGACTGCGGCTTCACGGCGACGGCGTACGGCGCCACCGCGTCGACGATCCCACAGCAGAACCGTTCGCACGCCGCCGCGGCGTGATCCCGGCCGAGCACGGCCTCGCCGCGCAGCTCGAGGGGAAGCAGGTCGACGACCGGGTCGAGCCCGACGACGAGCTGGCTCCGCTTTCGCTCGACGGCCTCGGCGAGACGGTCCGCGAAGTGCGTGACCGACACCGGTGCGGCCGCGTGCACGTCCTGCGCCATCTAGTGCCCCTTCCAGTGATGGTCTCGCGCTTCTGGCGAGCGAAAAGCGAGCCAGGCAAGGACGCAGGGAGCCTCGATAGCCAAAGCTATCGGGGCGACCGAGGACGCCGCATGGCGACGCTTTGCAGCCGCCAGAAGTGCACTGACCATTGCTGGAAGGGGCACATGGCCCAATCTACTCCGAGCCCCGGAAAGCGCGAGGGGCCGCCGTGGCGGCCCCTCGTCGATCCTCGGAGGAGACGGGCCCGGGCGCTGTCAGCCGCCCTTGACTGCCGACTTCAGACCGCTGCCGGCCGAGAACTTCGGGACGCGCGCGGCCGGGATGTGAACCTTCTGACCCGGATTCCGGGGATTGACTCCCATACGCGCGGCGCGCTGCTGTGTCGAGAACTTGCCGAAGCCGGTGAAGGCGACTTCGCCGCCGTCCTTCAACGTATCCACGATCGCCTCCAGAAACGCGTCGACGGCCTTGCCTGCGTCGCGGGCCGTCAACTGGCTCCGCCGTGCCACTTCCGCAACGAACTCCTGTTTGGTCACGTGCCTCTCCTCCTGTCGTTATTCGGTTGCACGGGCCGTCTTGACCCTACCAGGGTCGCACTTACGGCTCAACCATGCGGCTTTGCGGGGCTTTTCGCCCTCTCCAGCAACTCTCCTGCCCTGAACAGCGGCCGCAGGCGCACGGCTTGGCGCGCGAGGGCATCCGCGCCGCCCTCCTCGCGGTCGACCACGCAGACCGCCGTATGGACGACGAGACCCGCCTCGCGGAGCGCTTCGACCGAGTCGAGCAGCGCGCCGCCGGAGGTCACGACGTCCTCGACGAGGCAGACGCTTTCGCCGTCCTCGTAGGGTCCTTCGATTCGCTTCGTGGTTCCGTACTCCTTCGCCGCCTTGCGCACGATCAGAAACGGAAGCCCCGACTCGAGCGAGGCCGCGGCCGCGAGTGCGACGGCGCCGAGCTCGGGCCCGGCGAGCCGCGTCGCCTCCGGAGCATGCTCGCGGGCGGTTGCGGCGATCCGCTCGCCGAGCGGGCGCAGCAGGTCGGGCCGGGTCTCGAAGCGGTACTTGTCGAGGTAATAGCGCGAGCGCTTGCCGGACCGGAGCAGGAAGTCGCCTTCGAGGTACGCGTGCTCGAGGAGAGCCGCGGCGAGCTCCTCGTCGGTCACGAGCGCACGGCGCCGAGCGCGTCGCGGGCTGCAGCGAGCAGCGTCTCCGCCTCGGGCGAGCCGTCCACGAACGAGATCATCGAGCCGTCGTCGAAGTAGACGTCGACGCGCTCGCGCCGCCGGCCGGTCGCCCGGCGGTAGAGGACGCTGCCGGCGAAGACGCCCGTCGCGAAGCCGAGCAGGCCGAGGACCTTACGCTTCATCGGTGCCCTCCTCGACCGAGTCGCCGACGGCAGGGCGGCGGCGACGCTTCGGCTTCGCCTGACCCTCCGTCGCGGCGCCGCGCAGGCAGCTCTTGAGGTCGTAGAAGACGAGCCCGGCGGTCGGGTCGGGGCCCGTCACGGCGGCGATCCGCCGCGACCCGTCGCAGATCGCGAAGACGGTCCCCGCATGCGTGGACGCCTCGAGCTGCGTCACGTCGCCGCCGCCCGTCCGGAAGCCGATCGCAGCCTCGAGCAGCGCACCGGCCGCGGCGGCGAGCGCACGGGCTGCGCCCTCGTCGGCGAGCGTCGAGCCCTGGATCGCGCCGTCCGCGCCGAAGAGCACGGCGGCCTCGATCTGCGACGAGATCTCGGTCAGGTCGGCGAGTGCCTGGGCAGGGTCCATCGCCTTTGAGGCTAGTGGAACTGGGCCCTCGCTGACGGCTCAACGGTGTTAACTGAGGCAGATGCATCTCCGGAAGAGGGCACTCGTGCGGAAGTTCTTCGCCGACCGCGGCACGCATCTCGCCGCGATGGTGGCGTACTTCGCGCTGCTTTCCTTCGTCCCGCTCGTCTTCCTGGCGCTGGCGCTGCTCGGCTTCGTGCACCGTGCCGACGCGTCGGACTTCCTCGTGCGCGAGCTGAGCCGGGCCTTCCCGGGCAGCTCGCTCAAGAGCATCCTCTCGCTCGTCCACAAGGTGCAGGACAACGCGACCGCCCTCGGCGCGATCGGCGCCGTCGCGCTGCTCTGGTCGTCGCTGTCGCTCTTCAGCGCGCTCGAGTCGGCGTTCAACATCGTGTACGGCCGTCCGAACCGTCCCTTCCTGCGCGGGAAGGGGCTCGCGGCGACCGTGATGGTCGGCTCGCTCGTGACGCTGTTCGCGAGCCTCGTCGTCGGCGCGCTCGGCGTCGAGGTGCTGAAGCAGTACGCACCGGGATTCGTCAGCAACGGCGCCGTCGCGTACGTCGTCTCGATCGCCGTCTCGCTGCTCGGCGTCTTCATCTTCCTCGTCGCCGTCTACCGGCTGCTGCCGAACGAGCCGCTCAACATGCACGACGCGCTGCCGGGGGCGATCGGAGCCGCCGTCGCGCTCGAGGCGTCCTTCCAGGTACTGCCGGTGTTCGTGCGCTTCGCCGACGTCAGCGTCACGCTCCGCGTGCTCGGGGGGCCCGCGATCCTGCTCCTCTGGCTCTACGTGATGGCGAACGTGATCGTGTTCGGCGCGGAGTTCAACTGGTGGCAGGCGCAGCGCCGCGCAGCGCGCGCACACGCTGCACCTAGCGTCGCGCTTGCGGCGCCGCCGCCCCTTCCTGCACCACCGACTCCACAAAGCCGTTCCGGCGGATGAAGAAGAACCACGTGTGCGCCTGCGCACCGTGATTCCACGCCTCGGTGAGCGTGACAACAGCGCGGTCGGGCTTGACGAGCGAGACGAACGTCGAGCAGGTCGCCTGCAGCGGCTTGGCCGGCGCCAGAGGCTGGAGCACGCACGAGACCGAGCCCGGCTTGTGCGGGAAGACGAGGCCGAGCTGACGGGCCCGGGGGCCGCCTGAGAAGAACGCCGCCAGCACGTGGTTCGCCGCCTTCGGGTTGCCGCCGCAGCCGGCAGCCAGGAGCGCCAGCGCCGCGCCGAGCGCGGCGAGCAACGCACGCGCAGCACGCGCGCGGTGCGAGTTCCGCTCCTTCCACGCGTCACCGAGCTCCGCCACCGTCTGCTCCTCGCCGTCGGGGATGAACACCGGGTCGTAGCCGAAGCCTCCGCTCCCGCGCGGCTCGGCTGCGATCCGGCCCTCGAGGATGCCGGTGCCGGACACCTCCTCGCCTGCGGGCGACAGCGCGACGAGCTCCGAGACGAAACGTGCGCGGCGGTCGGGCACGTCGTCGAGCTCCCGGAGCAGCCTGGCGATCGCGGGCGCTCCTTCGGGTGCGTACCGCGCGGAATGCAGGCCCGGGCGGCCGTCCAGTGCGTCCACCTCGATTCCCGAGTCCTCGCCGATCATCCACGTGGCCGGATCGCCGTGCTGCCGCCCGAAGCGCGCCTTCGCACGCGCGTTCTCGGCGTACGTCTCGCCGTCCTCGTCGGGCCAACCGTCCGCGTCGAGGGTTTGCAGAGACCAGCCGGGCAGCAGCCGCTCGAGCTCGCGTGCCTTGTGTGCGTTGCGAGAGCAGAACGTTGCCCGCGTCACTCCATCCATCGCACCTCGAGCACCCCGTCGATGTCGGCGACGTTCGCGACGATCGTAGGTGCGGCCGCCTTGTGCATCTCCACCTCGACGGCGACGCTGCGGCGGTCGCCTTCCTGCGCGACGTCGAGGGAGACGACGCGGCCGCCGTTCCGCTCGATCGCGTCGATCAGCGGTGCAGGACTGCCGCCGGCGGGAATCTCGACGAGCAGCCGGTCGACCTCTGGGCGGAAGCGGCGGATGACGCGGTACGCGAAGATCCGAAGCGGTCCGAGCGTGAGCAGCGCGCCGAGGGTCGCGATGATCGCGCCGTCGTAGTAGCCGGCGCCGGACGCCATGCCGATCCCGGCAACGAGCCAGAGCGTCGCGGCGGTCGTCAGCCCGCGAACGGAGACGCCCTGGCGGATGATCGCGCCTGCGCCGAGGAAGCCGATGCCGGTCACGATCTGCGCCGCGATCCGCGTCGGGTCGATCCGCGCGTACGCGTTCCCGGCCTCGATGAAGTCGCGGAAGCCGTACGCCGAGACGAGCGTGAACAGCGCCGAGCCAACGGACACGACGAGATGCGTGCGCAGCCCGGCCTGCCGCTCGCGCAGCTCGCGCTCCGCTCCGACCGCGGCGCCGAGCACCGCGGCGACGGTGAGCCGCAACAGCACGTGCGGCCAGCTGAGCGTGGGGACTGCGGCGAGGCTAAGGAAGTGCAACCGCCACCGCCTCGCCCTGCAGGCCGCCGATCTCGGCGATGCCCGCTTCGGCGAGCGCGAGCAGCTCGTCGAGCCGTTCGCGGGTGAACGGGTCACGCTCTGCGGTCGCCTGCACTTCGACAAGTCGTCCGTCGCCGGTCATGACGACGTTCATGTCGGTCTCCGCGTTCGAGTCCTCGGAATAGTCGAGGTCGAGCAGTGCGACGCCGTCGACGACGCCGACGGAGATCGCGGCGACGGAGTCGACGAAGGTGCGCGAGAGCCCGAAGCGCTCGAGCGCACGCATGCCGGCGACGTAGGCGCCGCAGATCGCCGCGCAGCGCGTGCCGCCGTCCGCCTGGAGCACGTCGCAGTCGAGCCACATCGTCCGCTCGCCGAGCGCGCGGAAATCCGCGACGGCGCGGATCGCGCGACCGATCAGGCGCTGGATCTCGACGGTGCGGCCCTGCTGCTTGCCGCGCGACGCCTCGCGCTCGACGCGGTCGCCGGTGGACGCGGGCAGCAGCGAGTACTCGGCGGTGATCCAGCCGCGGCCCTGGTTGCGCAGCCAGCGCGGCACCTCCTCCTGGATCATCGCGGTGCAAAGCACCTTCGTCTTGCCCTGCGAGATCAGCGCGGATCCGTGCGCCTGCTCGAGCCAGTCGGGCTCGAACACGATCGGCCGCAGCTCGTCGACGCGGCGTCCGTCGGCGCGCCCGGTCACGCGGCGGCCCCCGCTTCCGCGAGCCGGGTGAGCGTGACGTGCTCGACCTCGCCGATGGGGAACTGGAGGAAGCGGCGGCCCATCTCGCGGAACGCGTCCGGGTCGCCGGTGGTGAGAAAGCGGATCTCGCCGATACGCGCCGTCTCGTTCTCGATCCCCTTGCGGGCAAGCGTGACGGCGACCTCGCGCGCGGTCTCCTCGGCCGAGAAGACGAGCGTCACGTCGCGCCCGAAGACGCGCTGGAAGACGGGGCGGATGAGCGGGTAGTGCGTGCAGCCGAGGATGACGGTGTCGACGCCTGCCTCCTTCAGCGGCTCGGCGTACGCGCGCACCGCCTCCTCCGTCTCGGCGCCGTACGGGTCGTCGCTCTCGATCAGCGGGACGAGCCGCGGGCACGCGACCGGGTGGAACGAGACGCCGGCGTCGAGCGCGCGCACGAGCTCGCGGTAGCGGCCGGCATCCACGGTGGCCTGCGTCGCGAGCAGCCCGACGCGCCGGTTGCGGGTCGCCTGCACGGCGGCGTGCGCCTCGGGCGTGATCACGCCGACCACGGGCGCCGCGAGCTCCTCCTGGAGCTGCGGCAGCGCCGCCGAGGTGGCCGCGTTGCACGCGACGAGGATCAGCTTCACGTCCTGCCCCTCGAGGAAGGAGCCGATCTCGTGCGCGAAGCGGCGGATCTCCGGCAGCGGGCGCGGGCCGTACGGCAGGCGGGCGTGGTCGCCGAGGTAGACGAAGTCCTCGTGGGGGAGCGTGACGAGGCACTCGTGGAGGACGGTGAGCCCGCCGACTCCGGAGTCGAACACGCCGACGGGACGGGAGTCCATGACGGCGATTCTAGTTCCGCGGGGGATTGGGCTAGGCTTGCGCTCGTCGTGGGGTGCCGGATCGCTGTTCTCGCCGTCGTCGGCGTGCTCGCAGGAGCGGGCTCGGCCCTGGCTGCGACCCCGCAGGAGCTGACGATCACCGCGGCCGACGGCACGCCGCTCGCGTGCGCGCTCGTCGAGCCGGACGGGACGCCGCCCGCAACCGGCTGGCCCGGGGTGCTGCTCTTCCACGGCCTCGGGGGCAAGCACGAGGACATGGAGCCGATCGCCACCGGGTTCCTCGCGCCGGGCGGCTTCGCGTCGCTCATGTGCGACGCCCGCGGCCACGGCGCCTCCGGCGGGCTCTTCGGGCTGGACGGGCCGGCTGACGTCGCCGACACGCAGATGCTCTTCACCTGGTTCACGGCGCGGCCGGAGATCTCGGACACGCAGATCGGGGCGCTCGGGATCTCGCTCGGCGGCGGCGCCGTCTGGAACGCCGCCGCGGCCGGCGTCCCGTTCAAGGCGATCGTCCCGATCATCACGTGGACGAACCTCACGACGTCGCTGGCGCCGCAGGGCCTGTCCAAGTCGGGTCTCGTCGAGCTGCTCGCCTCGCTCGTCCCGCAGAGCCGCTGGGACCCGGACCTGCTCGCGGCGACCCCGGGGCTCGTGACGAGCTCGAGCCTGGCGCAGGTCTCCGCGCTCGCAACGCCGCGCTCGGTGCTCACGCACCTTCCGTCGATCTCGACGCCGACCCTGCTGATCCAGGGCCGCCACGACTTCCTGTTCGACATCGACCAGGCTGAAGCGGCGTACAAAGCCCTCACGGGGCCGAAACACCTCTACCTCGGCGACATCGGCCACTCTCCCGCAGCGAATCCGGTGGCCGAGCAGCCGACGATCTACGGCCTCGCGGTGCAGTGGTTCGACCGGTTCCTGGCCGGGACGGGCGGGCCGATCGAGAAGACGCCCGTTCAGCTCGCGCACGATCCCTGGGACGGGAAGACGACGACGTTCACCGGGCTCCCGCCGACGAAGACGACGTCGGTGGAGCTGCCGGGGACGACGACGATCGCGGCGACCGGCAAGGTCGTGCGCGGCGCGCGGCTGACCGGGGGCCCGCACGAGACGTTCGGCGACTCGACCGTGACGGTGCGCTACTCCGGCGCGAAGGGCTGGGACCGGCTCGTCGC
>Ga0265316_10004377_pt1 | contig 14085 bp, 13 predicted proteins | sample 4522metaG_FD_202092 | JGI IMG/M metagenome (GOLD analysis project Ga0265316, IMG submission 202092) | Rhizosphere microbial communities from Carex aquatilis grown in University of Washington, Seatle, WA, United States - 4-5-22 metaG | ecosystem: Host-associated > Plants > Roots > Rhizosphere >... | reverse complement strand
ACTTTGGGTTCACAGCAGCAAAGCCTATGAGTAAAATGGTGAGACCCATCCCTACCCAAATTCTGGTTGAAATGTAAAAGTCATGGTAGTAGCCATGACCTTTGAAGAACCAATTGGTGATCCCGAACAAATCGGAAATCCCGCATGGAATAACTTTAGTTCAAAAATACATTTCCTGCTGTTAATTTAAAAACATATGGTATGGAAAAATTTGAGAAAATGAAAATTGTTAATCCTAATGCCGCAGGAATTGATGTTGGATCAAAGAGCCATTTTGTGGCAATTGGACAGGAAGAAAAAGATGTTTGTGAATTTGGGGTTTACTCCAAAGATCATCTGGTATTAATTGATTACTTAAAACGAAGCCTGATTAGCTCTATTGCAATGGAAAGCACTGGTAGTTATTGGCAAACATTGTTTTTTGCCCTGCAAGAAGCAGGTTTTGAAGTTTTATTGGTCTGTGGATACCAAACAAAGAACCTTAGGGCAAAAACAGATGTGAAGGATTGTCAATGGATACAGAAACTGCACTCTCTTGGATTGCTTCGGGGGTCTTTCCTGCCTTCAGAGCAAACAGCACGTATAAGAATACTGCATAGGCATAGAAGCTCACTATTAGAGGAGTCATCAAAAATGACTAATAAAATGCAAAAAGCACTTCGATTAATGAACCTCCGACTGGATGTTGTAATCTCGGACATTACAGGCAAATCGGGTATTGCAATAATAGCGGCCATATTAAATGGGGAGCGCAATGGGGAGAATCTTGCCCGGTTAGCAGACCCTCGGGTGCGCAAATCAAGGGAAGAAATTTCAAATGCGCTACAAGGCCATTGGAGCGAGGAATATCTTTTTGAACTGAAAGATTGTTTTGACATCTATAAACTCCTTCAGGAAAAAATAAAAGTATGTGATCTACAAATTGAAAAATTGTTGTTGGAGTTTACAAAAGGGAAAACAAGTAAGGTTGGTACTGGCTCATTGACAAAAAAGCAGCTAAAGGGCAAAAACCAACCAAAAATAGATTTGGTAAAGTTAAGTAACCTATATTACGATGTTGATTTGTTTGCAATTGAAGGAGTAAGCGTTGGGACAGTATTAACCTTAATCTCGGAGATAGGTCAGGATATTTATAAATTTCAATCGGCAAAACAATTTAGCTCTTTCCTTCGGTTAGCCCCAAACAATAGAATAAGTGGTGGTAAAATAATTTCAAGCAGGACACCCAAAGGTGCAAACAGGTTTTCCATAGCATTAAGAAATGCTGCAAATACTATAGAGAATGTAAAAAAGGGCCCGCTATTTAATTTTTTTAAAAGAATTGCATATAAGAAAGGACGTGGGGCAGCAATAACGGCAACTGCAAGAAAGTTGTCGGTAATAATTTGGAATATGATAGTTAAAAAACAGGAATATCAGCCAATAGAAACAGAACTATACAACCAAATGATAAAACAAAAAAGGATAACCTCTATTAGAAAAATGATGAAAAACTCAAATATATTAATAAACGAATTATCAACTAATTATGCGTTTAGTTAGATGGAATTGCTCATTAGAAACTGGCAATCGATTAAGAAATTGTAAATCAATCTAAAAATATAAGATTGAAACAATTTCTAAATCGGGGTTAACCCAACTAACGCAAATAGTTCGCTCATTTCATTCGCTTCTATTGCGTAATTTGGGTTTAAATGACCAAGTTGAGTATCTTTTGAATAATAACCGTTACATAACTTTTGAAAAGGATTACATTATTCGCACATTTTTTAATTGGGGGAGGTAATTTTAAAGAGAGCAATAAAATTCACTGCGGTTTATTTATGAGGAGTTTGACAGACTTTTATTTCTGAATAAGTGATTCTTATAGTATTAATTTTTGAAGATACACAACCTGTAATATTTATAGATATGTTTATAAAGTAACCGGATTACTTGACTACATTTGGCTGGCAGAATAAAATTACATAAGTAAATAACAGGAAATTAAAAGCGGTTAAGGATGGTCAATTTACTCAGAAGCAATATGATCAAGGATTTTGGCTTTTCCTTAAATATTAAATAAATTTAAATATAATTTACATCATTCACAAATTCTACGCCTGTTGTTGGTTTATGATTAAGTGGTCTATTTTTTCGTGCAACATTCTAATTTCAAGTTCTGATTTTAAGTCTATCATATAGCTAATCTTCGCCCTTTCCCTATCCTTTTCATCAAGTCGTTTTTGGCTCATCATAATTACAGGGGCCTGAATAGCTGCCAAACAGGATAAAATTAAATTGAGAAGTATAAAAGGATAAGGGTCGAACCCTTTATTTGCAAGCCAAAAAATATTCAGGGAAATCCATATAAAAAGAAATACCCCAAATAGCGTTAAAAATTTCCAGCTTCCGCCAAATGCAGCAACTTTGTCGGCTATTCTTTGCCCGGAGGTCAATGAATGTTCGCCATCCACAGCTATTTTGTTTGTTAACGTTGTTTTTTCGTTCATAGAAGCAAGGACTATCTTTTCCATTTCAGAAAGCTTTCCTGCTTTTTTAATTAGATATTCTGATTTGTATTTTTCTCTATAATTATTGAGTTCGCTTATTGATATAAATTTATCAATAGTGAATTTGGGATAATCATTTATTATTAAGTTTAAAATGGAATGGCTTATTGTTTTGCCTGATACCTTATCTGAAATGGGAAACTCATTGTTTGAAATATCGCTATGAAAGTTTTCCTTATACTTTTTAAGGTTTGGGCATTATTATTCAGATACTGATTAACGAATTCTCGGTAAGCCATTTGTTTGGTGCTTGTCTATCATTTGAAATGATAATTCACACATCATTCATACTGATATTTTATTTCATTGTTATTAAGCTACTTTTATTCGCTTGTTTTGCCATCGAATTCCTCTTCATTTTTTTCAGCATCTGCTTTCGTTTTCCTTATAGTGCCTTTTTCATGATTGGGAGGGCCATATATGGTGTACATTTTTAATTCAGTAGCACCGACATTTATAACATTATGCTTTGCTCCGGCCGGCACTACAATTACATCACCATCCTTAACATTGTATTTATTTTCATCAATAATACATTTACCAGACCCGCTTTCGAACCTAAAAAACTGGTCGTTATGCAAATGTGTTTCTTCGCCTATATCTTCGCCAACTTTAAGGCTCATAAGAACGAGTTGAAGATGTTTGCCGGTGTATAATACTTTTCGGAAATTTTTATTTTCCAAAGAATCTTTTTCGATATTGCTTTTAAATCCTTTCATAACTATTATTTAGATGTATAAATACTAATATTTTGGTAACTCAAATTGGAATAAATGAGTTCATTCATATTAAACTAATTATTTACACTAACTATCATTTTGCCTTCATTTTTTCCATCAAACAGGTCAATAAACGTTTGAGGAATATTATCAAAACCATTTATAATAGTTTCGGAATAGGTGAGTTTGCCTTCCTTAAGCCAAATGGCTAATTGTTTAATTGCTTCTGGAAATTTTGCATAAAAGTCGCCAACAATAAAACCTCTCATCGTAGCACTTTTGGTTAAAATGACAGGTTGAATACGCGGCCCTATAGATACTTTTGTATCATTATAAAGCGATATTGTGCCACATACTGGCAACCGTGCATGTTTGTTAATATTTACCATAACTGCATCTGAAATTTCACCGCCTACGTTATCAAAATAAATATCAACCCCATTGGGACAAGCCTTTTGAATTGCTTCACTCAAGTTAGATGTAGTTTTATAATTGATAGCATTATCAAATTTGAATTTCGATTTAAGTAATTCGGCTTTTTTATCGGAGCCGGTTATGCCTAAAACTTTGCAACCCATAATTTTACCAATTTGGCCTACAATGGTACCTACTGCTCCGGCTGCACCAGATACAACAATGGTTTCGCCTGCTTTGGGGTTTCCAATTTCAGTTAATCCTAAATAAGCTGTTATGCCAGTCATTCCTAAAACTCCCAAATAGGGCGTTAATTCAGCAGATGTTGCGTTCAACTTTTTCAAACCTTTTCCGTCTGAAACCTGGTACTCTTTCCAGTCTAACATACCTGAAACAAAATCTCCTTTTTTAAATTCCACATTTTTAGTGTCAATAACTTCAGCTATAATTCCTGATTGAATTGGTTTGTTTAATTCAAATGAAGGCGTATACGATTTTGAATCGTTCATACGGCCACGTAAATACGGGTCAATAGAAACATATAGCGTTTTTAACAAAATATCGCCAGTCAATGGAACCGCAATAGCTTCACTGGTAAACTTAAAATCATTTAAAGTTGGTTTACCAACAGGCCTTTTGTTTAGCAGGATTACATTATTCATTTGCTTGCTTTGATTATTGTAATTTAACTTGACAACATTTATGCCTTTGATGGACTTTTTTCCTTTGAAGCAGGGTCAAATTCCATTTTCAATTTTTTCGGGTCAGATCTGATCAGTTCAATTTCACATGAAATTGCAACTTCATCACTTACCATAAGTCCACCGGTTTCTAAAGCTTTATTCCATACAAGCCCCCAATCACTTCTTTTTATTATTCCGGTAATTGTAAACCCGGCTTTTTCATTTTTCCAAGGGTCATTAATAATGCCACCGAACTGAGCATTTAATTTTAAATTTTTGGTAATGCCTACCATTGTTAACTCGCCCCATAATTCGTGGTTGCCGCTTGCATCTGGGTTCCCAATGGTAAGAGAAGTAAATGTTATTTGCTTGTGTTTTTGCACATCAAAGAAATCGGCGCTTTTTAAATGTTCGTCACGATTTACATCGCCAGTACTTATTGATGAGGCATCTATCCACAAATCAATTTCAGCGGTCGAAAAGTCTTTCAACGTTGTGTAGATGTTTGCATCGAACGTTTTAAATGAACCTTTTACATTTGAAATCATCAAATGCCTTAATTTAAAGTCAATTTCGCTATGAGCTTGGTCTATTGACCATTTTGTTTTGGTAGTAACTAATGATGTTTCCATTATTGTCGTTTTATGAATAAGCTACAAAGTTGGAAATCTTAATACTGATATATATTACATAACTTTTAAGAATAGTTACAACTTTCACACATTTTCAACGCGGTTTTGGAGTATAAGAAAAGGTAATTTGCAACTCATTGGTATTGCCATAAATTGAATTATTTATTGACTTTTTTTTAATATTTTCAATCTGCACATTTGTAGGTACTTTTTCGATTTTAAAGAATCAATTTATGAAAAGCAAAACTATTGATATCAGTCTACAATCATACGGCATCAGTATAATTCTTATTTCCTTTTTCAGGGATTAATTTATTTTTATTATACGAATGTGTATTTGTTTCAATTTCACAAAGCAATAATTCTTTATAGGTCTTTTTTAATAATATCTACTTGCTTTTCAACAATTTTTTTGAGTTGATCTCAAATAATTTCAAATGCCTTGCGTCTTTTATTCTGTATTGATACATTGAATGATTAATTGTTGATTAAACTTTTTGCTTTGGAACTTTGTCACCTTCTTTTCGCGCTTCACTTATACCTATAGCTATAGCTTGCTTACGACTTTTTACTTTTCCACCTTTTCCACTTTTGCCGGATTTTAGTTCGCCAAGTTTAAATTCATGCATTACTGTTTCAATTTTATCCTGGGCTTTTTTAGAATATTTTGCCATTTTTATTTGGTTTCTTAAATATATTAATCATTTTTTTCAAAATCGATGAACCCCATCTCCACATTAATTTGCGTAAGGCGCGCTTTTAATTTTTGGCCTACTTTTAATCCATTGAATCCTTTTATAAGTTTTCCTTCAACATGCGGATTAAAAAGTCTTATCCAAGTACCTTTGGGTGATGCACCAGTGACGATTGCTTCAAATGTTTCACCAATCTTTGATTTCATAAGTATTGCATTGGCTGATTTTTCAACCTGACGCTCTACTTTTTTCACATCATCCTCTTTTAAGGTACAGTGTTGTGCAATTTGTTCCAATTGCTCTGTTGAATAAGGTATGGGGCTGCCCGCTATGGCAGATTTGAGCAAACGTTGCGTGACTAAATCGGGATAGCGCCGGTTGGGAGCAGTAGAATGAGTATAATCTTTTACTGCCAGGCCGAAATGACCAGGGGGTATAGTACCGGGCATATCCACAACATATTCACCCGACCCTAATAGTTTGAGTACACTAATAGACATATCAACGAAATGCAGCGGGTCGTTTTGCTTGATAAACTTAAGATAATCAGAAAGAGATTTGGAGTCAGCCTCGGCAGGTAATGAAAATCCATGCTCGGAAGCCAGTTCAATGATTCTGTCCCAATGCTTTGGAGTACGGACAACTCTTCTCAGTGAAGGGAAGTTTTTCCCTGTTAAATATCGAGCTGTTGTGCCATTTGCCGCGATCATAAAATCTTCAATCAAATCATTAGCCCTGTTTTTTTGCTCAACCTTCATCTCTCTCAAGATATCTCCGTCAAAGATCGGCGTAGCTTCAATTGTTTCGAATTCTAAAGCTCCATGCTCATGACGAAGCTCTTTCATCATTTGGGCCATACGGTCCTGTAACTTTATATTTTCAGCCAGTCCATTAATCTTTGTAATTTCCGGATAGATTGAACCATTTCCTTCGAGCCAGGCAGCTAATTTATTGTATTGGAGTTTTGCATGATTGCGCACTATGGCTTGATAAACATCGGACTGTTGCATTTTTCCATAATCTCCAAATATCATCTCAACCACAATAGCGCAGCGATCGGAATCCAAAGACAGCGAAGTAAGATTGGTTGACAATTTCTCAGGAAGCATCGGAAAAATCTTGGCTATAGTATAAACTGAGGCTGTGTTTTGGCTGGCATGATTGTCAATATTAGATTTAGCAGCAACCAATGCATCAACATCGGCAATGGCAACTAATATTCTCACCTTATTCCCTTCCAGTGATTCTGCATAAGTTAATTGATCGAGATCAAGTGAATCATCATTATCCACTGAACACCATAACAGATCGCGCATATCTTTGGCAACTTCTGGTTTATAGGTAGCCGGAAGAGAAATTTCATTTAACTCTGAAATTTCATCATCAGGAAAATCCGGTACCAATCCTCTTGATATCATTGCCTTTCGAGCAATATTCTGTAAGATAATCCGGTCAGTGTTCTTGTTCATGATATTTTTTTATAAAAGTTACTAATTAACGTGAATTCGATATAAGATTTATTGTGCTTCAAATAGTTATATTTTTTTCTTAGTGAATCTTGGTGATTTAGTGTCTAGGTGGCAAAAATATTAAAAAAAAATGCCACAAAGACTCTAAGACTCAAAGAAAACACAAAGTCGCTTCTAGTCATATGACTATAAATCAAAAAAATTATAATTTTACTTTTATGTCGAGCTCACGTTAATTAAATATCCTACGAAATGTTAACTAACCGCTTTTGCTAAAAGAAATGCAGCAGTAGCAGCAATTATGCCTGTTACCGCTACCTTGATTGTTCCCTTTAAAAGAGGTTGTCCTGTCATTTTGCTTTTGAAATACCCAAATATGATTAATGCCAGAATTGTGACAATGCATGATATATTGAACCCTGTTTTGCTATTATTGGCAACAATATAGGGGAATAGAGGAATGAATCCTCCCACCAAATAGGCAACAGCAATCGTAGCAGCACTATTGGCAGCCCGGTTTTTTGCAGGTCTTTCCATTTTTAATTCAAGCTTCATCATAAGGTCGGTCCAATGATCCTTATTTTTACTAATCTCCAAAGCCACTTGTCTGCTTAATGAATCTGACACACCCATTTCTGTAAATATATCTTCAACCTCTTTCAATTCAGTCATTGGCACGCTTTCAATTTCATCATATTCCCTTTTTAATTCGGAATCGTAATGTTCTACTTCAGATTGTCCTGCAAGATATCCACCTAATCCCATAGAAATGCAGCCAGCAGCTATTTCTGCTAAACCCGACACAATAATTAGATGATTGGTATTCAGCACTCCGCTTAACCCTGCTGTAAGAGCAAACGGAACGGTTAATCCATCAGACATTCCTATGATAATATCTTTTACTAATGTCGTGTTTTTATTGTGGAGTTCTTCCATTTACAATTAACTTGTCAATAGTTGGACAATTCAGATATTAATCAATGGATTGTTATTATTTACCTAATCCTATTTGATTCATATAAGTTTGGTTATCCCAAAAAAGATATTCTTCAATCATCACACCATTTTTCCAAATGCCAACAGTACACATTGGAAGTGAAAATGATTTGCCAGTCGGTTTAATGAATTTTCCGTTTCCAATTGGCATTGGTGCAGTAAAAGTTCCTGTCATAACACCTGTAACACATGACATGTTACCTGAACCAAAACGAATAGGATGTTGCTTTATGCTGGTATTGGGAGCATATACAAACAAGGCTTTTAAATCGGCAATGTGTCGTTCAATACCCAATGTAAAATGTCCATCGGGCCAGTTAACTTTAATGTCTTTGGAATGGCTTTCATGCAACCTGGTCCACTGCTGATTTGTAAAAACAGTATAATCTAAAGTATCAAATGTTGCCAAATTTTGTGAAATCATTTTGTTATTTGTTGTGAGTTCTTTGATTTGATTTCTAAGTGAATCAATATCACCCTGACTTATAGATACGTTTGTGCCTTGGTTTTTACAACTTATGAAAATTACTATTGCCGCAGTTATTGACAATAATGCAATTGATTTGAAAATAAGATATTTCTTTTTCATTTTTCTTTTCTTTATTGAGTTAAGAAACAAAGATGAGTGTTTTCATATCATTAATTGTTACACAACTTTTGAAAGTAGTTACAACATTCACACATTTCGCATGGGTGCAAATGAACAACATGGAAAGTATAAAAGAATAGGATGATCTTTCAACCTGCCAATAAAAAGATGAATTATATCAGTCCCTAAATGTCAACTGGCCAAATGCCATACCTGGAAGCTACTTCCAACAACTAAAATGTTTGGTTTTATAATCTTCAGCATCTTTATTTACAAATTTGTAAAAAATTATTTCGAGATAAGAACCCGAATGACTGGGCTAAAGCATATTGTCCCCGATTCCTAAATAGTTTTACTTATAAACAAAACTATTTTTTCTAATCATTTGAACCTATAATAAACACTGTATCCCTTATCCATAAATTATTTCATAGAAAATATGTTTTATAATATCAAAACAGCAATAATACAATATGTGTGTCCGTATTGGTAACTACTAAATTGATGAATGCCGCCCCGGTCATGCTGAGCGATCCGCCGCGGAGTCGAAGCATGATTTATCCCTTGACTCCGCTCGGGATGACTCTTTCAATATATTTTTAGTAATCATTGAGGATAGCCATATAATACAATTTATGCTTTAATAATAATTTTTTACATGATATATCTTAAACATTCCCATTTATCTTTGATGTTCAGGATTAACTAAAGTAATAATTTTATAATTTCACGCTCTGAATGATTTTCTTGTCGCAAATTTTTTAATTATGGAAATTCTTAGTATTAAAAATGTTTGTAAAACTTTTGGCAACCATAAAGCACTGGATATGGTAAACATGGATGTCCCAGAGGCAAGTATTTATGGGTTATTGGGACCAAATGGTGCAGGTAAAACAACCTTGATCCGCATTATAAATCAAATTATAGCGCCTGATAGCGGTGAAATATTTTTCAAAAATAATAAGCTTACTTCAAATGATATTTCTTCCATTGGTTACTTACCTGAGGAAAGAGGACTTTACAGAAAAATGAAAGTTGGGGAACAGGCTATTTATCTTGCACGTCTAAAAGGACTGTCGCGAAAGGATACTTTGACAAAATTGAAATACTGGTTTGAAAAATTTGAGATGCAGGATTGGTGGGATAAAAAAATTGAGGAGCTTTCAAAAGGCATGCAACAGAAAGTTCAATTCATTACAACGATCTTGCATGAACCTGAATTGTTGATTTTTGACGAACCATTCAGCGGCTTTGATCCCATAAATGCAAACCTGTTGAAGAATGAAATTCTTGAGCTCAAAGCAAAAGGTTCCACAATTATTTTCTCAACTCATAACATGAGCTCAGTTGAAGAATTGTGTGATCATATTACACTGATAGATAAAGCCCGGTGCCTTTTAAACGGACCACTTGACGAAATAAGGTTGCGTTATAAAGCTGGAATTTATGAAATACAATTTATGGGAAGTTCTGATGATTTTAAGAAAAGTTTAAATCCGGATTTTGAAATTATTGAGCTTAAATCCAATCATTCAATAAATACTGCTGTAATTAAAATTAAAAACAATGCCAGCGGTAACGATTTGTTAAAACTTATTATTAATACCTGTCAGATAATTTCGTTTCGTGAAATACTGCCAAGCATGAATGATGTTTTTATTAAGGTTGTTGAAGGGGGAAATAGGCAATAGGCAATAGGCATTAGGCAATAGGCATTGGGAATTAGATATAATTGGTAAAAAATTTAAATTGATGTTGTTTAATTCTACTTTGACATACAGGGTATTTTAGTGTAATTTGGTGTTTTGGTGCATTGGTGGCTAAATAATTAAAGCCACAAAAACATTAAAACATAAATCCGCCATGGCGGATCACCAAGAAGAAAAAAAGGACTTTATCTTTAATTTATCAAAGTGGAATTAAAAAAGTACTTATACATTGTAGGTTTTTCTTCGACAAGCTCAACATGACCCGATTACTTAGTCACCCTGAGCTTGTCGAAGGGCGTCTTAATACTTAATATGACGATATTGAAACATAAAATAATAAAAATCATTAACCAAAAGCTAACAGCCTATTTCAAACATTAAATTTTATGAACTGGACCAAAATATCAATAATCATCAAACGCGAGTTTCTGACTCGTGTCAGGAAAAGATCGTTCATTATTATGAGCATCCTGGGGCCATTTATCTTTGCTGGTATGATGTTGATTCCTATGTGGTTTACAACTATGGAAGACAAAGAAGTCAAAATTATTGCCGTTGCAGATAGTTCATATACCATAAAGGGCTTCCTTCCGGAAACAAATTATATCAAATTCAGGAATCTAAAATATGCCAATGTGAAGGATGCAAAGACAATTTTGGACAAGGGAAAATATTGGGGCGTTTTGTATATTAGTCCCAACGTTCTTAATAATGACCCAATTACTTTATATACCTATTCACAGGCAAATATTGCAACTGTTAATTATATTCAAAATGCGTTATATAAGCAAATAATTAAATTAAGGTTGATAAAGAATAATGCGAGTAAAATAGATGAGATTTTAAATTCAATTAACTCCAATGTAAATTTCAGGACTATAAAACTTGGAAAAGAAGGACAGGAAAAGGAAGAATATATAGGGTTAAAAATGATAGTGGGTTATATCTGTGGTTTTTTAATTTATATTTTTATCTTTTTGTTTGGTACCCAGGTAATGAGAGGGATTGTTGAAGAGAAAACCAGCAGAATAATTGAAGTTATAGTTTCTTCTGTAAAGCCATTTGAATTGATGATGGGAAAAATCATTGGCATAGCTGGTGTAGGTTTGTCTCAATTTATCATTTGGATTTTTTTAACTTATGGAATTGTTAGTGTTGCTAAAGAAACATTGGTTCCTCAATTAAGTAAAAGTCCGACCGAAAAGGCATTGACTAAAGATATTATGAATGAGCATAAGAATTCAGTTCAGGTACAACCTCCGTCAAATATTGACAATACTGATAAAATAGAGTATATTTTTAAGTCTATCGGACAAATAAATTTTGGAGTAATTCTCGGTTCATTTATATTTTTCTTTCTTGGAGGTTATCTGTTATATGCATCACTTTTTGCAGCTGTCGGTTCAGCTGTAGATGCAGAAACTGATACACAACAATTTATGTTGCCAATAACGGTGCCATTAATACTTGCTATTTATGTAATGATAAACACAATAAATAATCCGTCAGGTCCATTATCATTTTGGTTTTCTCTCATTCCTTTGACATCTCCAATTGTAATGATGGTTCGTATTCCTTTCGGGGTTCCCTATTGGCAGGTGTGCCTTTCAGCTTCTATATTAATAGCAACCTTTATCACAACCACCTGGCTGGCGGGAAAAATTTATCGCACCGGAATATTAATGTACGGTAAAAAGCCTTCTTACCGTGAATTATGGAAATGGATAAAATATAAGAACTGATTTATAAAATTTCTATCTTTATTTTTACTATAGTTTGTTAAACATTTTATTTTTTCAATTTCAATTTATTTGTAATACGTTGAAATACATAGAAATAAAGAAATATTTCAATTTATTTCAATATATTTCAACATGTTAATTATAAGTTAGTTACAGAACTATACCGAAGTATTGTTTTTATACAAAGTAATAATGAGCCTTCCAGAGGAGTCCAATATTTTAATCAATCCAATTGAATTTGAAAAGTTCTTCAGGGAAAGATACCGGTCATTATGTTTTCTGGCAAACAGGTATTTAAAAGATATAACTGTTGCTGAAGAAATTGTTCAGGATGTATTCGTACACATATGGGAGAAACGGGATCAGATTACAATTAAAGGTTCAGTTTCAGCCTACATTGCTACTTCAGTAAAAAATAATTGCCTAAATCATTTAAAGCACAATTCAATTGTTAAAACCTACGAAAAAAATGAATTGATAAGAATGTCGGTTGATTCTTCTGGTAATGAAGAAGAAATGCATGATTTTGAACTTGAATCGGCTATTCTTAATGCCATAGCTGAATTACCACCACAACGTAAAAAAGTATTTATGATGAGCAGGGTTGATGGTTTGAAATATCATGAAATAGCTGCAAAACTAGGTCTTTCAGTTAAAACTATTGAAGCTCAAATGGGCAAAGCATTGAAACAATTGCGCACAAAATTAAAAGACTATACGGCTATTTTATTGGCCTTAATTTGGTTTAATATTTAGACTATTGTCATGTTATATCTAAACTTGCATTGAGAGATTGCTTCACTTCATTCGCAATGACGCTATGAATAAAGTCATTGCGAGGAGGTACGACGAAGCAATCTGCGTAATAATAAGCTTGACTTGACATTATTTTTTCTGGTTGAATAAGGGTAAATGATTTTTGAGTTGTTAAGAAAATGAAATTGGATCATGGAAACAAAAAATAAATTTGATATTGATTGGGAGCGTTTGGCTTCTTTTTTATCAGGGAATGCCAGCGATACCGAAAAATCGGCAATCCAGGCTTGGATAAATAATTCTGATGAGAACAAGGAAATATTCCGCTCTGTTGAACAACTTTGGAAAGCTTCAAAAAATGCGGGATTAGCTGAAATTGATGTGGATGCTGCCTGGCAGAGTATAAATTCCAAATCTCACATCACTGTGAAAAATCATACAAAATACTTGTTGACTAAAACTTACGAGTATTCTTTAAGGGTCGCAGCAATTCTTGTTATTGGTTTCTTTTCATGGTATCTGACTTCAAATATTAATTATAAAAAAACAGCAAGTTCGGGATCGTCTGTTTTTATGCTATCATTGAATGATGGCTCACAAGTGACACTTAATAAGGAAACCAAACTGGTATATCCTAAATTTTTTAAAGGGCATACCAGAGAAGTTTATCTTGAAGGTGAAGCATATTTCAACATTGCAAAAAATCAGCAAAAACCATTTATTATAAAAACTAAAACAACCCAGGTTAAAGTTGTGGGCACATCTTTTAATGTAAATACTAATTCTAATGGAAATGTGGAAGTAATTGTAATCTCAGGTATTGTTTCATTTAAAGATGATAATTCCGGGCACCAGGTTATTCTTCATAAAGATGACGAAGGATTGTTCGTGAAAAGCTCGGGAGTAATTGAAAAAAGTTTAAATTCAGATCCAAACTACCTATCATGGAAAACAAGGAAGTTTGTTTTTTATGAAACAAGGTTAAAAGATATCTTTGATAAAATTGCAAAAGTGTATGGTGTCAGGATCATTGTTAAAAATTCAATTATCAATAATTGCAAAATGACCGCTACATTTGATAAGCTAAGTATTGATGATATTATTAAATCAATTGAATTGGCATTCAGAT
>Ga0265316_10004374_pt1 | contig 14089 bp, 10 predicted proteins | sample 4522metaG_FD_202092 | JGI IMG/M metagenome (GOLD analysis project Ga0265316, IMG submission 202092) | Rhizosphere microbial communities from Carex aquatilis grown in University of Washington, Seatle, WA, United States - 4-5-22 metaG | ecosystem: Host-associated > Plants > Roots > Rhizosphere >... | reverse complement strand
GCGCGCTTGCAGAACGTGCCGGCCGCATCGCTACAGCCTTCTGTGCCCTACGTGCGCGGCAAGGCCGCCTTCTTCCGCGACCGTCTCGACGACGCCCTGGCCGCGTTCCAGGCCATACCCAGCAGCAGTCCCTACTTTCTGCGCGCGCGCTATTTCTACGCCACCACCTGGGTCAAGAAGGGCGATCTGGCCTCGGGGCTCATCGCCTTCGACACCGTCGTGCGTGCTCCGGCCCAGTCCGATGCCGACAAAGAAGTCCAGGATCTGGCCCGCCTGGCCGTGGGTCGCTTGTGCTACCAGCGCGGCGAATTCGAGAAGGCCCGCGACGCGTATACTGGCATCGCGCGCGAGTCCAAGTATTTCGAAGAGGCCATGAACGAGCTGGCGTGGACGTCGATCAAGGCCAAGGACTACAAGGCGGCCTACCGGGCGCTCGATCTGATGCTGCTGCAAAGCCCGGACAGTCCCCAAGCGCCGGAGTTGCGCCTGCTCATGGGCAACCTGCACGTGCGCGTGGCGAACTTCGCGCTGGCCAACGAAGCTTTTTTGCAGGCCCGCGAGCAGTTCGAGCCGATTCACCTGCAGCTCAGGGAGACGCAGAAGAAGGCGCAGGTCGATCCGAGGTACTTTGAAAACCTGCTCGGCAAGGGTCTGGAGAAATTCGACATCGCCGTGCTGGTGCCGGCCACGGCGGTCAAGTGGGTCAAGGCCGAGCCCGAGGTGGCCCGGGTGCTGGCGCTCACCGAGGACGTCAGCGATCTGCAGCGCGGCCTGCAGGAGTCGCGCGAGACTTTGAACCGTCTGGAGTTGGCGGTGACCGGGCAGCTCCAGGTTGGAATCTTCCCCGATCTGGCCCAGGCGCGCACCAGCTCAAGCGAAGTGTTGAATCAGCTGGTGAGCATGCGCGAGCGCTTCGTGGGCAAGCTGAGTGCCTTGATTTCGGACAAGCTGACAGCTGAGGAAAAGGCACGCCTCGATCAGGTGGGCAAGGAACGGGCGGCACTCGAGGCCGAGCTCAAGGATTTGCCGCTTTCGTCCGGCAAGCTCAAGGATCGGGAAAAGCAGGCCCGCCAGGATCTGGCGCAGCTCGATGCGCGCGCCTCGGAGTTCAACGTCGAGATTCAGGGGATGGAGGCCGAATTGGTCGCCATCGAGCAGTACTTCATCCGGTCCCGCTCCGATCAGAAGATCAAGTCCGAGGACTTGACCCAGCCGGTGGCCAGCCTGCGGCAGGTCATCGGTGAGCTGCGCGAATCCAACGAGCGCGTGCGCAACGAGATCGCCGAGGTGGCGCGCGAGACTACGGTCGCGGCCGCCACAGGGGACAGCGATCGCAATGCCATCGCATTGCTCATGGCGGTGATGAAGCGCGAGCGCGAGGTATTCCAGGGGGCGCGCCTTCGGCTTTCCCCGAGCGATCAAAACGACTTCGATGCCATTGCCAACATCTTGGCGCGGGCCGATGGCGTGCAGGCGAAACTGGCTGAGCTCGACACCCGGGTGGATGCGGCCGCGCAGAAGCGCATGACTGTACTCAAGGGCAAGCTCACCGAAGAGAAGAAGGGTCTGGAAACCGCCAAAGACAAGCTGACGGGAATCCTCAGCGAATCGCAGAGCTTGGGCGGCGGTCTGGCCTACGCCATGGTGAGCAAGATCGCCGATCGCTTCTACGACCTGGTGGTCCAGTCCGACGTGGGTTTGGTCGACGTGGCCTGGGGGCTCAAGGACGAGCGCACCAGTGCGGTTTCCAAGCTCATCAACCAGCAGAAGATGGAACTCAAGTCGGTCGAGGATGACTTTCACTCCTTGCTGGAGGAGGAAAAGTGAGGGGGAAGTTTGAAATGGGAACCCTGAGAGGGTTCCCAAACCCTCCCGCGATGGTCCGCGGCGAGCAAAGCTCGCCGGCTCCCCACGCGAATCGCTCTTCTCGGGTCCCGTGCCTCGTGGGCGCCGCGACTTTGCTCGCGCTGGCCCTGCTTGCTGGCGGCGCTCGGGCGGCGGGCAGGTCTTCCACACCGCCGCGCCCGACCGCCTTGCCTGACGCGAAAGTTCTCGACGAGCTGGCGCAGGACATGACCCGCTTCGCCGAAGAGGTGAAGGGCTATCGCAGCTCGGCCAGCGCCATCATCAAGCGCACCTACGCGCAAAAGATCGACGCCATCCGGGCCAAGTACGAGCCGCAGATTGCCGGCCACGAGAAAGAAGAGAAGCAGCGGCGCATGGATGCCATCGCCGTGCTCGAGGGCTTCCTGCGCAAGTACCCGTCGGATCGCAAGTGGACGCCCGACGTGATGTTCCGTCTGGCCGAACTGTACTATGAGAAGTCTGCCGAGGAATTCCTCGTGGCCCAGGAGGCTTATCAGAAGGCGCTCGATTCGGACAATCCGCCCACCACGCCCTCGCCCAAGCCGGACTACGCGGCCACGGTGAACCTATATCGCCACTTGTTGGTCGAGTTCCCCAACTACCGGCTGCTCGACGCCACCTACTACCTGCTCGGCTTCTGCCTGGGCGAGATGGGGCAAGACGCGGAAGGCAAGCAGGCCCTGCTCGCTCTCGTGTGTAGCAACCGCTACCGGCCGCTCGATCCTCCGCCTCCAGCGGCCAAGTCCACCGGCATGAACCGGGGCCCGCTGCCCGACGCGTACCAGGACTGCGTTCCCATCAAGAAGGATTCTAAGTTCCTGCCGGAAACCTGGACCCGCGTGGGCGAAATGCACTTCGACGCCGGCGAGTTGGCGCTGGCCATCTCGGCCTACAGCCGGGTGCTGGCATTCAAAGACTCGGCCTACTACGACAAGGCCATCTACAAGTTGGCGTGGTCGTACTACCGCGACAACCGCTTTCCCGACGCCATCCGCGAGTTCGACAATCTGGTCAAGTGGGCCGACAGCAAGAAGGCCGCGGGCGACAAGTTCGGCTCGGATCTGCGTCCCGAGGCGGTGCAGTACCTGGGCATCAGCTTCTCCGAGCCCGACTGGGACGGCGACACCCTGCCTGACAAGGAAACCGGGCTGGAGCGCGTGCAGGCTTTTTACCAGGGCCGCGAAAAGGAAATCCACGTCAAAGAGGTGTTCCAGCGCCTGGGCGACATGTACTTCGACATGACCAAGTACGACGACGCCATCGCCGTGTACAAGGTCATCTTGCAGAAATGGCCGTATTTTGCCGAGGCGCCCACCCTGCAAGAGAAGATCATCAAGGCCTACGAGCGCGCCCGCAACCTGGTCGCTGCAGCCAAGGAGCGCGAGACTCTGGGTCGCACCTACAGCAAGGGCACGGATTGGTACAAGGCCAACCACGACAACCCGGAGGCTCTCGCGGTGGCGGCGCAGCTCGCCGAAGACGCCCTGCTTTCGGCCGCGACTTCAGTGCACGCCACGGCCCAGGCTTGCAAGGCCAAGTGGCAGCAGGACAAGAGCGACTTGCGCAAGCTCGACGAATGTCTGCAGACCTATCGCACGGCGGCCGAGCTGTACGAAAGGTATCTGACGGCCTACCCGACGTCGAAACGCACTTACGAGTTCAGCTACTTCTACGCCGATGCCCTCTACTACGGTGGCAAGGTGCCGGAATCGATCCCGGCCTACATCGTCGTGCGCGATTCCAATCTGGACAACAAGTACCAGCAGGACGCCGCCCTGCAGATCATCAAGGGCTACGAGGAAATGATCGACAAGATGAAGGCGGCCCACACCATCGAGGATCCGCCCATCCCCGACGAGAAGAACACCAAGCCACCGGTGTTGCCGCTGGCCATGCACGAACTGTACAAGAAGTACACGGCCGCGCTCGACTGGTACGTGGCCAACCTGCCCGACGACCGCACGCCGGAATTGCGCTACGCCTCGGCCGTGCTCATGCTCACCCATCGCCAGTGGCCCGAGGCGCGCGCCCGTTTGGGCGACATCGCCGATGCCTACTGTGGCAGCAAACCCGAGGTCGGGTTCAAGGCCTACGACGCCATCCTGACGACCTACTTCATCGACTTCAACATCGATGACGAAGAGGCCAAGGACTGCGCGCTGGGCCGCCTGCTCGAGGTCACCGACAAGTTCTCGCAATCGGTGTGCAGCAAGTCTCCCCAGGCCAAGCCGTATCTGGCGCGCATCGCCGAAATCAAGGCCTCGGTCAAATCGACCGTGATCAAGAAGCGCCTCGACATCGCCATCAAGAACGAAGAGAAGGGCACCGAGGAGAAGCTCGTGCAGTGCCGCGAACACGCGGGCGGTATCGCCATCGTGACCGGAGCGGCCGCGCCCTCGGCCGCGGGCGGCAAGGTGGTGGCCGGCGCCCAGCCCGAGAAGCGCAGCAAGATCAGCACCGATCTCGACGAAGGCCTGGCGCTCGATCTCATGGATCTGATCGCTGCCAATCCCAAGGACCGGGACGCGCCCAGCAACCTGAACAACGCCTGCGTCATCTACGAAAAGATCTTCAAGTACGGCGAGGCCACCAAGTGCTACGAGCGGCTGGCCAACGACTACCCGGACAATCCGCTGGCCAAGGACGCGGTGTGGAACGCGGCTCGCAACCAGTACCGCTTCTTCGAGTTCGACAAGGCGGTCAACGGCTATCTCAAGGTCGCGACCGATCCCAAGTTCGCCAAGTTCGACCATCGCAAGGAGGCCTTGGGCATCGCCGCGCAGCTGCTCGACAACGACCAGCAGTACCCGCGCGCCGCCGAGCTGTACCGGAAGTACGCCGAGAATATCGCGGAAAAGCCGGGCGACTCGGCCCAGGCGTTCTCCTTCGGTTGCAATGCCCTGGAGAAGAACAAGGAGACCGCCAAAGAGATCAGCTGCCTGCACGATCTGATTCGCCGCTACGGCAAGCAGGAGGCCGCGGGAGAATACGTGGTGTCCGCATATTTGAAGTTGGCCACCATCGCCGAGCAGGGCCACGACAAGCACGCCACCATCGCGGCGTACAAGCAGGTGCGCGAGGAGTTTGTTGCGCGCCGGCTGCCGGCCGCCTCGCCTGCGGCCGCCGCAGCCGCCAAGGCCGATTACCTCATCCTCGAGGAGAAATTCAAGGAATTCCAGTCCAAGAGCTTGCGCTTTACCAGCGACCCCAAGCAGGTGCGCCGGGTGTTCGATGCCTTCACCAGCGAGGCCAAGGGCCTGCAGGACGAGTACGCCAAGATCTGGGATTACAAGGACGCCACCTGGACGCTGGCTTCCTTCCTCCGCCGCGGCGACATCTTCTACGAGTTTGCCCAGAAGCTGATCAAGGCGGCCGACAACCCGCCCGACGAGGTGAAACGACTCTCCAAGAAGGCGTGCGCCGTGGATCCTTCCCTGTGCGGCGTGGCCGAGACCGAGTACAAGGACGCCATCTTCCAGTTCGTGACACCCGTGGAAGACGAGGCCAAGCGCCAATGGAAATCCACCCTCGAGCGCGCGGTCAGCTTGGGCGTGACCAACGACTACGTGAAGAAGGCGCGCGAGAACCTGTCCAAGTACCTGCCTGACGAGTTCCCCTTCGTCAAAGATGAACGCATCGGGATCGAATACCCATGACCCTGCGAACGTCTCTGCTCAGCTTCTTCCTGGCGGCCTCGGCCGTCTCGGTCGCCGTGGCCGACGCGGCGGCGGCCCCGGCTGCGGCCGAGGCTCCGGCTGCGGCTGGCGGACGCAAACGGCGCGAGCCACCCCCCGCGGTCATCCCGACCGAGGAAGTGGCAGCAGCCGAGCGGCTGTATCGCTCGCAGAATTACGCAGGCGCGGTGGCCCAGGCCAAGGCTGCGCTCAACCGCAACGAGCGCTACACGCCGGCCATGCTCATCATGGCCAAGGCCTATTTCAAGCTGGGCAAGAACGAGTGGGTGAAGACCCTGGGCGACATGATGAAGAACGCCGGCGCCTCGGAGGCCGAGCAAGCGGACATCTATCAGATGCTGGCCTTCATGGAGATCGACAAGCGCAACACGCCCGGCGCCATCGAGATGCTGAAGAAGGCCACCGGCGCGCGGCCCGACTACGCCATGCTGTGGAACAACCTGGGCGCCCAGTATTTGGTGGCCAAGAACTATCGCGAAGCCGTGCCTGTGTTGGAGAAGGCGACACAGCTGCAGCCCAGCTTCGCCAAGGCGCACCTCAACCTGGGCAGCGCCTATCGCGGAGTCAAGGAGTACGAAAAGGCGCAGGCCGAGTACAAGCAAGCCCTGCAGCTTTTCCCGCGCTACGCCGACGCGATCTTCAATCTGGGCATCCTCTATCTCGACGCCGACAAGATGCCCAACCTGGACCTGGTCGCCAAGTTCAACGCGGCCATCGCCTATTTGCAGCAGTACAAGCAGATGGTGGCGGGCGCGGGCCAGACGGTTGGGCCAGAAGCCGACGCCTACATTCTAGAGGCGCAGGACGGGATCAAGAAGGAACAGAAACGCATCGAGCGGCAGAAGAAGCAGGAAGAGCGGGACAAGCAGCGCGCGGCGAAGAAAGCTGCGGACGACGCCAAGAAGGCGGGTGCACCTGCGCCCGGCGCGACTCCGCCCGCGGGCACGAACCCGCCGACCAGCACACCATCGCCCGCGCAACCACCCAAGCCCGCGCCTGGGGCCGCAACGTCGCCCCCGCTGCCGCCCAAGCCGGCGCCTGGTAGCACGCCCGCGGCTAGCCCAGCCCCGAGGAAGCCATGAAGCCAAGACTGCTCTCGCGCTGTCTCGCGATCGTGCTTTCGGCCTGGTTGGGTCCACTGGCGGCTTTGCTGCCCACGGCTTTCGCCAAGAGCAAGAAGCCGGCAGCCGCCCAGAGCGCACCCGCAAAGACGGAGGGTGGGGAAACCGAGGAAGGCGGCGAAGCGACGAACGTGAAGGTCGAACGCGGGGCGGGCGGCAAGAAGATCTACAAGATTCAGGGCGAGATCGTCATCGAAGGCAAGATCCAGAAGCCGGAGGCTTTCTACGTACTGCAAAAATCTGGCATAAACTACGATTGGAATGAGCTGAAGCAGGAGTTCGTACCCAAAATCCTGGACAGCGTGACGAAAGCACCGTTCTGATCGATCTAACTACCAAGGGAATCAGCCAATGGCGACTCAGACAGCGGCGACATCACCCCGTTCGGCCCGCGCACCCAGCACGGCTGCGAAGGTCCGAGTACTGCGCATCGGCATCGTCCAGGGCGGGCGAATCATCGACGAGCGCCTGGTCCGCTCGCGCGGGAACATCTCCATCGGTTGGTCGAGCAAGTCCACCTTTGCGGTCCCTTCCGAGGCGCTGCCCAAGCAGTGGCTGCTTTTTGAACTCACGCCCAAGGGCTATGTCGCGCGTTTCGCCGACGCCATGGATGCCCGCATCGCTGTGGGCAACGAAGTCATCTCGCTGGCGCAGCTCAAGCAAGCCGGCCGGATTCGACACCAAGGCACGGCCTGGCTCCTGCTGCTCGACGAGCGGTCGCGCGGCAAGATCTCCGTCGGCGATCTGACCATTCTCTTCCAATTCGTGACGCCGCCGCCGCAGCAGCCGCGACCGCGACTTCCGGCTTCCGTGCGTGGATCGTGGACCACCGGGCTGGACTGGGCCTTCACGCTGGTTGCGGGCGTGTCCTTCCTGGCGCACCTGGTGCTTGTCGTGTACTTGCGCAACGTGGACTGGCCGCGCAAGCCGGACATCGAAGAGATCCCGGATCGCTTCGTCCAGATGGTGGTCAAGGCCAAGCCGCCCGAGCCGCCCAAGCAGCAGACCAAGACGGACGACAAGAGCGAAGAAAAGAAGGTCGAGAAGACGGTGGCCTCCACCAGTGCGGCGAAGAAGGCGCCCGTCAAGGAGATTTCTCCAGAAGAGAAGGCGCGCATCGATGCGGAACGCCGCGCGCGGTTGGCCGAGCAGGTGCGCAACACCGGCATTTTGAAGTTGCTTGGGGCCAAAGCCGACGGATCCGGATCCATCGCTGACGTTCTCGGCAAGGGCGACGTGGACCGCGACCAGGAAAAGGCATTCCAGGGGGTGGGTGGTTTGACCGTGGCCACCAGCGATGCGGCCCTGCGCGGGGTGAAGTCCGGCACAGGCGGCTCTGGCAAAGTGGCTGATATCGGCAGCTTGCGCGGGGCGGGCACCATCGCCAGCGGCAGCACCGGCGCAGGCGCCACCGAAAAGCGCGTCTCAGGCGTGGTCAAGAGCGAGGCGCCAGCCGTGGACGGCGAGCTGGATCCAGCCCTGGTTTCCAAGGAAGTCAGGGCGCGCATCGGCGCGGTCAAGGCCTGCTACGAGCGAGCGCTCAAACGCAATCCCAACTTGAGCGGTAAGGTTAAGGTGCGCTGGACCATCACAGCAGCTGGGACCGTGTCAGGCGTGGACATAGCAGACGACAGCATGGGTGATTCCGAGGTATCGAGCTGCATCAAGCAACTCGTGGCGCGCTGGCGTTTCCCAGCACCATCGGGCGGATCTGTAGAGGTCGAGTTCCCGTTCGTGTTCACGGCATCTCAGTAGGGAGCTTGGGTTGACTCAGCGCCGGAACCATATATATTTTCACCGCCTAGCGGTTTGTGCTTTCACGCGTCAAACGGGCGTCGAACAATATCAATTTGCGAGGTTGCGAATGTCTAGGCGGGCAAGATTTATTTGGCTGTCGTTGCTGGTCGGACCAGTCGCTTTGGCGCAACCAGGATCTTCGGCTGCGCAGGGGCCGGCGCCGGGAACTGTTCCCCCGGCCGCGACGGACATTCCCGGGCCGCAGCGTTCGACAGTGAGTGGCCCGGACATGGTCAGGCAGGGGCGAGAGTACCGAACCAACATGGATAGGGTGCTGGCTGAGCTGCAAACCATGGTCGAGCAGTCGCGCAAGCAGAAGGACGTCATCCGCCTGAACTGCGTGATGGACAAGCTGGCGCAGGTGAAGGTCAGCATGAACATCGCGGACGAGGCGATTCAGAAGCTGCAAGAAGGCGTCTCCCGCAACGACGACGGTTCTTCGTTCCACGAATACACCCGGATAACGATCGTCAACCAGAAGGTCCAGGTTTTGCAAAACGAGGGTCAGACCTGCGTCGGTGCAGAGCTCAACTACATCGGGGCGACCCGCGTGGAAGTCGACGCTCCTGAGTTGCCTGCGGGGGTCACGGATCCCAGCCTAGACCCCCCGCCCTTGGAGCGGCCACCCGTCGCCAGCCCGTTCATGTAGGCCGGCAACCTCGCGCAGCTAGAGAGAGTCCGACGAATACACCCCTAACCGTGCCCAGTCACCCAAACCACCCATGAGGCTCCGGCTATCAGTCCTGCTTGCTTGTCTTGCCTGCGGGGCGACGTCTGTCGCTTGGGCGCAAGTGATGTCCAGCACCACAGGGCCGACGCTTGAGTCAATGTCCTACGGGCTTCAGGCGATCAGCCCGCGCAATGGGCCGGTCGGGGCCAAGCTGGGTGAAGGCACTCTTCTGCACGCGGCGCTGGGCGCCGATATTGGCTACGATAGCAACGTCTTCTACGAGCACTACTCTCCGCACGCCGCTGCTGTCGCGCATGTCACGCCTGCTGTCGACATCAGCAACGGCGAACGAGACGGAAGTGCGCCTGACGGTGTGTTCTACGACTTGGGTGCCAGCCTGACCTACCGCGAGTACCTCTCGGGCGGCGACGAGGTTCGCAAGATGCGCGCCTTCAACCCGAGCCTCGGCGGTCTGCTGCGGCTGTCGTCCAAACAGACGCTCAGTCTGTCCCTCTCCGACAACTTCAGCCGAAGCCAGGATCCGCCCTATTCGCCGACCGCAGCGATCATCACCCACGATCGCAACATTGCCTCGCTCGAGCTCAAGGCCGCGCCTGGCGGGGGTCGCATCCAGGTTCTTTTGCGGTTCAACAACGTCCTCGATTTGTACGAGACCACCGGGTACGAACAGGGCAACAACATGGGCAACGAGGGCGTACTCGATCTTTCGTGGCGTTGGCTGCCCAGGACCGCATTGTTCGTGCAGGTTGCCCAGGGCGCTGTCACCTATCTGAAGTCAGGTAGCGCCGGGGTTGCCTCATACCCGCTGAGGGCCACTGCTGGTTTGCGCGGACTTCTGACCGAAAAGCTCGGCCTCAACCTCGCCGCCGGTTACGCCAACGGTTTCTACGCTTCAGGCGCGAGTCCGTCGGGCTTTGGCAGCGTGGTCCTGGTCGGCGAGATCCTCTACAACATGTCCCTGACCTCCAAGGTGGGGCTGGGCTACCGGCACGACTTCGTGAACTCTCCATTCGTCGGCCAGTTCTACAACATGGACGCGGTCTATGCGGCTCTGCACGAGTACATCGGTGGTCGCGTGGCTACGGCTGCCTATGCTCGCTTCGAGAACCGCGCGTACCAAGGCGCGGGGGGGCGCACCGATCAGGTCGTGATCGGTGGCCTGACCGCTGACTACGTCATCCAGCGCTTCTTCTATATCGGCGTCGGCTACACACTGACGCTAGCCCACACCAACAAGACCGAGAGCACCGATCCGACCACCATTCCCGGTGTGGACTACACCAAGCATCTGATCGTTGGCCGTCTGGGCGTCGTCTACTAGCCAGGCGGCGGTTCAACCCACCGGAGAACGGCTGGGCGAGAAATGAGCTTCTGGGCACACCCGACCGCGATCGTCGACCAGCCGGTGCAGATCGGCGAAGGCACCAAGATCTGGCACTTCTGCCACGTGATGGCCGGGGCGCGTATCGGCGCCGGGTGCGTGCTGGGACAGAACGTGTTCGTGGCAGCGCGCGCGGTGCTGGGCAACGGCTGCAAAATCCAGAACAACGTCTCGCTGTATGACGACGTCATCCTGGAAGACGACGTGTTCGTTGCACCCTCGGCGGTCTTCACCAATGTGGTCAACCCACGCTCGTTCATCGAGCGCAAGCACGAGTACCGAACCACGCGCGTCGGCCGCGGCGCCTCGGTGGGCGCCAATGCCACCGTCGTCTGCGGCCACAACATCGGCGAATACGCCTTTGTCGGCGCGGGCGCTGTGGTCACCAAGGACGTGGCCGCCTATGCCCTGGTCACCGGCGTGCCTGCGCGCCAGATGGGCTGGGTGTGCCGCTGCGGGGTGCGCCTTTCCGACGGAAACGGCGATGTCCGGCCATGCAAGGCCTGCGGCCAGCGCTATCGCGAAACGTCCGCCGCCGGGCGAAAATTCTTGCAGCCCGAGACCCCTGGCCAGGCCCGATGAAAGTCCCGCTGCTTGACGTGAAGGCGCAGAACGCACCCCTGCGTGGCGCCTTGTTGGATGCGATGACCCGCGTGATGGACGGCGGGGCCTTCATTCTGGGCCCTGAGGTTGAGGCCTTTGAGAAGGAGCTGACTGCGGCGCTGGGTGTGGCCCGGGCCATCGGCGTGTCGTCGGGGACCGATGCCTTGCTGGTGGCGCTGATGGCGCTCGGCGTGGGTCCGGGCGACGAAGTGGTAACCACGCCGCTTTCTTTCTTCGCAACCGTGGGTTGCATTGCTCGGCTGGGCGCGCGCCCGGTGTTCGCGGATATCGAACCCGACAGCTTCAATCTGGATCCCGTGGCCGCGGCCGCAGCCTGCGGGGCCAAGACCCGCGCCGTGATTCCGGTTCATCTGTTTGGCCGCCCCGCGACCTTGCCCAAGGTCGACTTTCCCGTGGTCGAAGATGCCGCTCAGTCCATCGGCGCCTGCAAGCTCGGCGGCATCATGAGCTGCCTGTCGTTCTTTCCCTCGAAGAACCTGGGCGCATTCGGCGACGGCGGCGCGGTCCTGTGTGACGACGCCATGATAGCTGACAAGGTCGTCCTTCTGCGCGCGCACGGCAGCCGGCCCAAGTACGTACACCACGCCGTGGGCGGCAATTTTCGCTTGGATGCCCTGCAGGCCGCCATCCTGCGGGTCAAACTGCCGAAGCTGGCAGGCTGGACCGAGGCGCGGCGAGCGAACGCCGAGCGATACCGCCGCATGTTCGCAGCCACGGCGGGGATTCCACCGGAGCTGCGTTTGCCGGCGAACGTGACTGGCCACATCTACAATCAGTTCGTGATTCGCGCGCCTCGGCGGGATGGCCTGCGCGACCACCTTGCCAAGCAGGGCATCGGGACCGAGGTGTACTACCCGCTGGCCCTGCACCTGCAGCCCTGTTTTGCTGGCCTGGGCTATCGCGAAGGCGCCTTCCCGCACGCGGAAACAGCCACCAGGGAAGCCCTGGCCCTGCCGATCTTCGCCGAGCTGACCGAGGAGCAACAAGCTTTCGTGGTTGCGCAGATTGCAGCGTATTATCGCTGACACAAAACATGGTTCGCGTTGCCGTCATCGGAGCCGGAGCCTGGGGCATCAACCACGTGCGCGCCTTTGCCCGCAGCAAGGGCGCACAGCTAACCCTGGTGTGTGACGCCTCGGAGACGTGCCGCGAGCGGGTCCGTACCTTGGCGCCGCATGCGCGCTTGGGCAAGGATCTGCACGACGCTCTGTCGGCCGACGACGTGGACGCGGTCGTGCTGGCCACGCCGGCCAAGGACCACGCCGAACAGGCGCGCCTGGCGTTGCAGGCGGGCAAGCATGTCTTCGTGGAGAAGCCGCTGGCCTTGAACGCAGCCGATGCGCAGTCGGTGGTGGCCCTGGCTGATTCCCGCCACCTGACCCTGATGGAGGGCCACCTGATGCTGTACCACCCGGCGGTGGCCTACCTGAAGACCATGATCAGCGCCGGCGATCTGGGGCGCATCTTCTACATCTATGCCTTGCGGGTGAACCTGGGCCGCGTGCGCCAGGATGAAAACGCGCTGTGGAGCCTGGCCCCGCACGACGTTTCCATGATCAGTTACCTGCTGGATGATGAGCCCGAGTCGGTGAGCGCACGCGGGGGAACTTATCTGCAGCACAACATCGAAGACGTGGTGTTCGTGAACCTCAAATTCCGCAGCGGGGTCAGCGCCCAGATCCAGGTGTCCTGGCTGGATCCGCGCAAGGAGCGCCGCCTGACCATCGTGGGTTCGCAAAAGATGGTCGAGTTCGACGACGTGCACCCCGTGGAAAAGTTGCGCATCTACGACAAGGGCGTCGACCGGCCGCCGCCGTTCACGGAATACGCGCAGTTCCTTTCCATACGCAACGGCGACATCCACATTCCGCAGGTGCCCATGGTCGAGCCCCTGGAAGTAGAGTGTCGCCACTTCGTCGAGTGCGTGGCCCAGGGCAAGCGCCCGCTCACCGACGGCGCGTCTTCCTTGCGTGTGGTGCGCGTGCTGGAGGCCGCCCAGCGATCGCTGGAGAGCAGCGGCGCCCCCGTCGACGTGTAGGGCGACCGATGCCTGCGGTCCGCGACGGCCCATCGAGCCCGTGCGCTGGCTGCCTTCTCGGATCACGCCCGATCGGGTGCCAGCCAATCGAAGCGATCGCCCGAGCTTGCCGATGAAGGACAAATCCAAAGCGCCACCTTGGAAATGGCCGGCTCCGGTGTGGGTAGGGGCGACCTGCGGTCGCCCGCACGGCTACCGGTGAAGCGCTACATCGCGCTCTTCGAGGCTCAGTTCCTCGTGGTCACGCTGCCCCCGTGGTCTGACAACCTGGACAAGCGCCTGGCCAAGACAGCCAAGATCTACTTCAATGACGCTGGACTGCTTGCGCACCTGCCGGGTGTCGACGCCGACGGGCTGGCGCACCAGTCAGTGAGCAAGGGCGCGCTGGTCGAAAACTTCGCCGTTGTGGAACTGATGAAGCTCGCCGCGAACTCGCAGGCACGTCCGTCCCCGAAATTTCGGAGTCTGCCTTCGAATTTTCGGGGCAACATTCCTCCGTGCTGTCAAACGGACGGACGCGCCCCGGGTCACGCCCAGCATGCGCAGCGCCCTTGCGGATCTGCACCTGGACCGCCTGACCGTCCTTCACGCCGGCGCCGACGAGTACCCCATGGGCGAGCGGATTCATGCCGTGCCGCTCACAAAACTCCTCGCTATGTCCGCGCGTCTGTAGTCACGACGAAGGGTCGCGTCCGCCCTTGCAGCTACCGGACGGCGCGCACGACAATGCCAGGCGCCTGGACCGCTGACCACGCGCGGTCAGCCGTGTAGGCGGGAAGGCGAAGCCGTTTGGCCAGCGCCAGGCAGGCCCGATCGCCAAGAGACAATCCCAGCTTGCGCGTGCTGGCCCATAGGTCAGCGGCGCATGCCGCGTCT
>Ga0265316_10004367_pt1 | contig 14099 bp, 11 predicted proteins | sample 4522metaG_FD_202092 | JGI IMG/M metagenome (GOLD analysis project Ga0265316, IMG submission 202092) | Rhizosphere microbial communities from Carex aquatilis grown in University of Washington, Seatle, WA, United States - 4-5-22 metaG | ecosystem: Host-associated > Plants > Roots > Rhizosphere >... | reverse complement strand
AGCAGGGAGCCCTCGTTGAGCGTCGGCATGAACTCGACGCCGAGGCGCATCGCCGGCACCGCCGCGGCGGCGAGCGCGAGCACGGCCAGCGCGATGGTCGTGCCCTTCCAGCGCATCACCGTGGCGAGCACCGGCCGGTAGACGCGGATCATCAGCCGCACCACCGGGTTGGCCCGCTCCGGCGGAATCCGGCCGCGGACGAACAGCGTCATCAGCACCGGGACCAGCGTGATCGACAGCAGCGCGGCGCCCGCCATCGCGAACGTCTTCGTGAACGCCAGCGGCCGGAACATCCGTCCCTCCTGCGCCTCCAGCGTGAAGACCGGCAGGAACGACACCGTGACGACCAGCAGGCTGAAGAACAGCGCCGGTCCGACCTCGCGGCAGGCCGTGATGATCGCGGCCGTGCGCGACGCGCCGGGCTCGAGCCGTTCGAGGTGCTTGTGCGAGTTCTCGATCATGACGATGGCGGCATCGACCATCGCGCCGATCGCGATCGCGATGCCGCCGAGGCTCATGAGATTCGACGTGAATCCGAGCGCGTGCATCGCCACGAATGCGACCAGCACGCCGAGCGGTAGCATCACGATCGCTACCAGCGCACTGCGCGCGTGCAGCAGGAAGACCAGGCAAACGAGCGCGACGATCGCGCTCTCCTCGAGCAGCGTCGTGCGCAGGTTGCGGATCGCACGGTAGATCAGCTCGGAGCGGTCATAGACGGCGCTCAGCGTCACGCCGGCCGGCAGGCCGGCGACGATGTCCCGCATCCTCGCCTTGACGTTGCGCACGACCTCGAGCGCGTTCTCGCCATAGCGCGCGACCGCGATGCCGGCAACCACCTCGCCCTGTCCGTCGAGCTCGGCGATCCCGCGGCGCTCGTCCGGCGCCAGCTCGACGCGCGCGACGTCGCGGACGTACACGGGCGTGCCGGCCGACGCCTTCAGCACGATGTTGCCGACATCCTCGAGTCCGCGCAGATAGCCTCGGCCGCGGATCATGTACTCGCGCTCGGCGAGTTCGACCGACCGGCCGCCGACGTCGTGGTTGCTCATCCGGATCGCGTCGGTGACCTCGCGCAGCGAGATCCGGTAGGCCTGCAGCTGTCGCGGGTCGACGGTCACCTGGTACGTGCGCACGAAGCCGCCGACGCTCGCCACCTCGGCGACGCCGGACGCCTTCGTCAGCTGGTAGCGTACGAACCAGTCCTGGATCGAACGCAGCTCGTCGAGCGAGCGCTGCCCGCCGCGGACGACGTACTCGTACACCCAGCCGACGCCGGTCGCGTCCGGGCCAAGCGTGGGCGTGACGCCGGCGGGCAACCGGGCCGATGCCGCGTTCAGGTACTCGAGCATGCGAGCGCGCGCCCAGTAGACGTCCGTGCCGTCCTCGAAGATCACGTACACGAAGGAGACGCCAAAATTCGAGAAGCCGCGCACGACCTTCGCCCGCGGCACGGCGAGGAGCGCCGTGCTGAGTGGATAGGTGACCTGGTCCTCGACCACCTGCGGGCCCTGGCCGGGGAACTCCGTGTACACGATGACCTGCACGTCGGACAGGTCCGGCAGCGCGTCGACCGGCGTGTGCGCGATCGCATATGCGCCGGCGGCCGCGAGTACGAGCGCGCCGAACAGCACGATCGCGACGTGGCGCGCCGACCACTCGATGATCCTCGCGAGCATGGTCAGCGCTCCGTCGCGGGTCGCGGCGGCGTCGATGCCGGTGCCGCCGGTGCCGACGCGGCGGCGGCCGCGCCGATCGCGGCGCTCAGGTTGCTCTCGGCGTCGATCAGGAAGTTGCCGTTCACGACCACCGGGTCGCCATCGGTGAGGCCGCTCAGCACCTCCACGTAGCCATCACCGCGGGCGCCGAGGCGGACCTCGCGCGGCTCGAAGCTGCCGCCGCCGCGGTCGAGCAGAACGAGCTGCCGCGTGCCGGTGTCGAGGATCGCCGCCTCCGGCACGGCGAGGCACGCGTCTTTGCGGCCGGTGGGCAGCTCGACCGACCCGAACATCGCCGGCTTCAGCAGCCCGTCGCCGTTCGCGAGCTCGATGCGCACCTGCGCAGTGCGCGTCTCCGACTGCAGCACGGGCGATATGAACGTCACCGTACCGGTGAACGTGCGGCCCGGGTAGGCGACCGTCGTCGCCGTCGCGCGCTGCCCGACCCGGACGAGTGCGAGATCCTGCTCCGGGACGGCGCCGATCAGCCACAGGCTCGACAGGTCCGCGAGCTGGTAGAGCGCCTCGCCCGGCATGAAGCGCATGCCGGCGCGGGCCGTCTTCTCGAGCACGACCCCGTCGCGTTCCGCCCGCAGCACGAGGCTGTGCTTCGCCGCCGCGCCCTGCCCGAGCGGCGGGAGGTCGGAGGCGGCGATGCCGAAGTTCCGCAGGCGTTCGGCGCTGCCCCGCACGAGTTGCTCGGCACCGTCGCGGGCCTCGCGGTCCGCCGACGCCAACGCCGCGAGCGCCGTCGCCGCCACGCGGTAGTCCTCCTCGGCGCCGACCAGGTCCGGGCTGTAGACCTCGAGCAGCGCGTCTCCGCGGTGGACAGTCGCGCCGGTCGTCGCGACGCGCAGCTCCGTGATCCAGCCCTCGAACTTCGGGCTCACCGTCCACTGGCGGCGTTCGTCGACCTGCAGAGTGCCGGCGATGTGCAGCGTACGCAGGAGTACGCGCCGACCCGCCGTCGCCGTGCGCACACCGAGCTTCTGCAGCTTGTCGGGCGCGACCCGGACGCGCCCGGGCTCCGTCTCCTCGCCGGCGTAGACCGGTACGTAATCCATCCCCATCTCGTCCTTCTTCGGCACCGGCGACGTGTCCGGCAGGCCCATGGGGTTGCGGTAGTAGAGGACCATGCGATCGTGCGCCGGCCCGGGACCGGGTGTTCCCGGCGGCTTCCGGCCTTCGCCGCAGGCGGCGACTGCAAGGGCGACCGCGACGAGGATCAGCGGCAGGCGTGGCAGGTTCATGGCAGTGCTCCGTCGGTCGTCGCGCCGGTCAGGAAGTCGATCTCCGCGATCGCCCTGTTGTGCGCCGAAATGGCCTGCGCCTCGGCGAGTGCGGCCGAGTACTCGCGCGATTGCGCGTCCAGGAGCGTCAGGAAGTCGACGCGGCCCAGCTGGTAGGCGCGCAGCGCCGACTCGACCGTGGCGTGCACCTGCGGCAGCAGCGTGGAGCGATACAGCAGCGCGCTCTCGCGCGTGGCGCGCTCCGCAGCGAGCTGTTGCGCGAGTCCGGTGCGCGTCTCGAGCCGCTGCGCATCGGCGAGCGACGACGCCTGTGCGCGCATGGCTCGGGCTTCGGCGACCCGGGGCTCGAGCCGGCTCTTGCGCCAGATCGGCAGGTTGACGGCGACGGTCATCGTCACCATGTCATCGCGCGGCGTGCCACCAAGCGTGCGGTCGCGCTGGCCGTAGCCGAGCCGGACCTCGAAATCCGGGTAGTACTCGCGTCGCGCCAGCTCGATCTCGCGGTCGCCCTTCTCGACGAGCGCGTCGAGCGCCCGCAGCTGCGGCCGCCGATCGGCGGCCCGGCGGGTCAGTGTCTCGGCGTCCGCCGCGAGCGGCAGGAGGGTCGCTGGTGTCGGCAGGATCCCGTCGCCCGGTGCCGCGCGACCGAGCAGGCGCTCGAGATCGCCGACGCGTGCGGCCCTGTCCGACCCGATGCGGAGCAACTCCTGCTGCATCCGGACGACCTCGCTCTGCGCCCTCAGCACGTCGCTCTGGGCCCCGCGCCCGAGCGCGTATTGCGCCTCGGCGACCGACACGAGCTGCCGCAGCAGATCGCGGTTCGCGCTCGTGGCTCGCTCCGACGCGGCCGCGAGGCGCAGCTCCTCGTACGCGACGCGCAGGTCGCGCCGCACCCGGTTCGCGGTCTCCTCGACGGCGTGGTCCATGCTGGCGGAGTCGGCGGCGGCGACTGCTTGGCGCAGGCCGCGCTTGCCCGGGTAGGGCAGCTTCTGCGTCAGGCCGAGCATCTTCATCGTCATGTCGTCACGCCGCAGGCTGAGCGGCAACGGCGCATTGACGACGCCGAAATCGAGCGTCGGGTCCTCGAGCGAGCCGGCGGCACCGGCGCGATGCAGTGCGGCCTCCTGCTCGTGGCGGGCCGCGAGGATCTCGGGGTTGTGGGCGAGCGCCTCGGCGACCAGCGCCTCCACCGCGACCGTCGCGGCAGGCGGGTCGGCGACGGCGCCGGGTGCGGCCGTCAGCCAGGCGAGCAGGGCCACGAGCGCTGCGCGACCGGTCGTGCCGGGCCGCGTGGCGTGCACGCGGCGCCGCGCGCGGACCCGTCGTGCGGACGCGTCCCGCCCGGATGATGACGCGGCCTCGCGGCCGGGTGTGCGTACGCGCCGCTCCGGCGCAATCAATCTGTCCATTTGACCTCCGCCAGCGGCCGGCCGAGGCCGGCGCGCGCGGGAATGGGATCGGACTCCACGCCGGTGCGAACCGGTGCGGAGCGCATCAGAGGTCAGCGGGATCAGATCGGGGGTCGGAAGAAGTCCGCGACGCGCGTATCGGCGCTCGGGGTGGCCAGCGCCCAGGCGGGCGGGCCGGCGGGCGACGCCTCACGGAATTCGAGGGTCGGCAGCGCGAGGGCGGGTGGCTGTGCGCAATGGCATGCCGCCGCATGGTTGTGGCAGCAGTCGGGGACGGAGGGCGCCGGGCTGTTCGCCGGCGGATCGGCCAGGCCGGCACCGCCGTGGTGTTGCTTCGTGCAGTGCGCCGGCGCCGTGCCGAGCGCCTGCGTCGCCGCGGCTCCGCGGGGAAGGGCGACCGCCACGGCGGCATTCAGCTGCCACAACAGCAGCAACGCGATGGCGAGACGGGACCAGCGACGTGATGGCATATCAACGGACAACGCTATGCGCCTCGGGAAAGCTTAGCACCGTGGACTCTGCGTACTGCGCGGCACATCACATTCAATGGCTTACGCGGACAACGCGCCGCCTTCCGCCGCGAGTCGGATCCGTGCGCGCCCTCCGCCCCACGTGCCCGGCGTCGCATCGAACACGCCCGCGCAGGCCGCGCCGCAGGAAGCGCAGCGCCCGTCCGGTGCGAGTCCCCAGCGGCTGATCTCGTAGCCGTCCCGCCCGATCAGTTCCGCGCCACACGCATGGCACGAGGTCCTCGCGCCCTCGGGATCGCGCACGTTGCCCGTATAGACGTAGCGCAGGCCATGGCGCCGCGCCATCTCGCGCGCGCGGACCAGCGTCGCGAACGGCGTTGCCGGTACGTCACGCATCTTCCAGTCCGGGTGAAATGCCGTGAAGTGCAGCGGCACGTCCGGCCCGAGATGTTCGGCGTACCAGGCGCACATCGCCTCGAGCTCGGCGTCCGCGTCGTTGAGGCCGGGAATCAGCAGCGTCGTCACCTCGAGCCAGACGCGGGTCTCGTGGCGGACGTAGCGGAGCGTGTCGAGTACCGCGCCGAGCTCGGCTCCGCAGACCTTGCGGTAGAAGTCCTCAGTGAATCCCTTGAGGTCGATGTTGGCTGCGTCCATGTGGCGGAAGAACTCGGCGCGCGGTTCCCGGCACATGTAGCCGGCGGTGACCGCGACGCTCCGGATGCCCCGCTCGCGCGCCGCCGTGGCGACGTCGATTGCGTATTCCATGAAGACGGTGGGGTCGTTGTACGTGTAGGCGATGCTCCCGCAGCCGAGGCGCTCTGCCGCAAGCGCGAGGTCCGCGGGGCTCGCGCGGTCGGCGAGCGTGTCCATCTCGCGCGACTTGCTCATGTCCCAGTTCTGGCAGAACTTGCAGGCCAGGTTGCACCCCGCTGTCCCGAACGACAGCACGGCGCTGCCCGGCAGGAAGTGATTCAGTGGCTTCTTCTCGATCGGATCGACGCAGAATCCACTCGAGCGTCCGTAGCTGTACAACCTGACGCGGCCGTCCTCGGCGCCGCGGACGAAACAGAGTCCGCGCTGGCCATCGTGCATGCGGCAAGCACGAGGGCAGACGTCGCATTGAACGCGGCCTTCGCCCACGCTATGCCAGTAGCGGGTGTCCACTACTCCGGACGGGGGAACGACACTGCGTTCACTCACGATGGCTGCTCGCTCTGCCGGCGGTATATTGAAAAGAGGTCGTCAGAGTCCTTCCTCAAGCACTCATCATTGGGGGGATGGTCCACCCTTTCAATCCGAGCGTTCCCATGCCATTTTCGGCCTCGACACCCGCCATTCGACCCGCGGCCGTCGCCGGGCTCTTCTACCCGGACGACCCGCAGGAACTCAATGCGACGCTCGATTCGCTGCTCGCCGGTACCGCCCCCGGGGTCGATGCGCCGAAGGCGCTGATCGTGCCGCATGCGGGTTACGTGTACTCGGGGTCTGTCGCTGCGCATGCCTTCCGGTCGCTGCGGACGCGCGCCGGCGTCGTGACGCGCGTCATCCTGTTGGGCCCGAGCCATCGCGAATGGTTCCGTGGGCTCGCCGTGCCGCGGGCGCGGGCTTTCGCGACACCGCTTGGCCTCGCCGTCGTCGACGCGGACGCCGTGGCCCGTCTATCCGACCTGCCGACTGTGCTGGTCGCGGACGCGCCGCATGCCCGCGAACACAGTCTCGAGGTGCAGCTGCCGTTTCTGCAGAAGCTGCTGCCGCAGGCGCAGTTCGTTCCAATCGTCGTCGGCGACGCGACCGCTGCCGAGGTCGAGTCGGTGATCGAGGCCGTCTGGGGCGGGCCGGAGACGCTGATCGTCGTCAGCTCCGATCTCAGCCACTATCATCCCTACGACGAGGCGCGCACGCGCGACAACGCGACCGTCAATGCGATCCTCGACGGGCGGGCGGACCTGACCGGCGAGGACGCCTGCGGCTGCCTCGCGGTCAACGGCCTGGTGCGGGCCGCGCGGCGCCGTGGCATGAAGGTCCGGCTGATCGAGATGCGCAACTCCGGCGACACGGCCGGCGACCGCGACCGCGTCGTCGGCTACGCGGCCTTCGGCTTCTTCGATGCTTGAACCCATCGACCGCCGGCGCCTGATCGGCGCGGCGCGCGAGTCCGTGGCCCGTGGCTTCGGGCACTCGCGGCCGGCGCCGTTGCCGGCGGAGCACTGGTCGACGGCGCTGTGCATGCCCGGCGCGACCTTCACGACGCTGACCCTCGGCGGCGAGCTACGAGGTTGCCGCGGCACGATCGAGCCACGACGCACGCTGATCGAGGACGTCTGGGACAACGCCTGGGCGAGCGCCTACGACGACCCGCGGTTTCCGCCAGTGGCGGTCGACGAGGTGGCGCGGCTCGGCATCTCGATCAGCGTCCTCTCGCCGCTCGAGCCGATTCCCGCGCCGAGCGAGGCGGCGCTCGTTGCGGCACTCGAACCCGGCGTCGACGGCCTCGTCCTCAGCCTCGGTGCCGCACGGGCGACGTTCCTGCCCTCGGTCTGGCGCCAATTGCCGGAACCGCGCGAATTCGTCGCGCAGCTGAAGCACAAGGCCGGCTGGCCGGCCGCGTTCTGGTCGCCGGACCTGAAGGCCTATCGCTACCGCACCGAGAGCTTTGCCGAGCACTAGCGGGAGGCCGGCACGCAGTCCGTCAGTCGCCGGCCGACAAATGCCGGATGGAGAGCTCGAAGTAGGGTGCGCCGTTCTGCAGGATCCGCACCGTGCGCGGCCAGCGGAACGCGGCGCCCGGGGCGCGGCCGCCGAGCTCGATGTGCTGCGCGATCGGCGGGCCGCCGTCGGGATCCGCGACTCGATCGTCGATCGCGCGCAGCCGGCCCGAAACGTCGAACAACAGGTCGGCCGGTGGCGCTGCTGGATGCTCGACATGCAATCCGACCAGCCCATCCGCGCCTGCCGGCAGCCGTCGCAGGATGACTCCGCCGTCGAGCAGCGGCAGCAGGCGCATCAGGCCGTAGAGCGCGTACTGCTGGCGCTCGTGTAGCAGCACCGCCGGCGGCATCGGCATGCGTCGACCGTCGCGCTCGATCCAGCCCCCGCCGGCGTCGATGTGCAGCACGCGCAGGTGCGCCGGACCCTCGCTGCGCAGCCATGACTCCGAGTGGGCAGCGTCGAACGGGTGCGCCACGGTGCGCACGCGGATGTCGAGGGACGCGCCGGCCGCGTGCACGACGGCATCGCCCGTCCAGCGCAGCGTTGCCGTGTGCTGCAGCGCCTCGCGCCCGCCCGCGACCTCGATGGCGCGCAGCACGATCGCACGCGCTTCGACATCCACCGCCGGCGCAGGATCCGCCGCTGCCGCGAGTCCGGCCGGCGCCGCGACGGCGAGCCATGCGATCCCCCAAGAACCGAGCATCCCGCGGCGGGCTTCGCGCATCGTGTGCCGCAGCAGCGGCGGATGGGTTGCACGGCGCTGCGGTGTCGGCGAGCTTAGCAGACCGGCCGCTCGCTTCTGCCGGCGGCTGCCCGCGCACGCCGCGATATCCGCTGCGCTGCAGCGCGCCAGACGCGCACCCCTTGCCGCCGCGCGTTGGCATATGCTCCGCCAGCGCCGGTTGCCCGCGGCGCCGAGGCGGCGTTGCGGGCGAGGAGGAGCCCACGTGCCGATTGCGTTGTTCGCCTACGGTTTCAGGCCCTTCTTCTTCGCGGTCGGCGTAGCGGCGCTGGTGCTGGTGCCGTGGTGGGCCGGCAGCTTCGCGTTCGGTTGGCCGCTCGGCAGCGGCTGGCCGCCGACGCTCTGGCATGCGCACGAGATGCTGTTCGGTTTCATCGCCGCCGCCATCGCGGGGTTTCTGCTGACCGCCGTTCCGAGCTGGACCGGACGGCGGGGTTTCGCCGGCATCCCGCTGATGGCGCTCGCCGCGCTCTGGGCCCTCGGCCGGATCGTCGTCTGTAGTTCGGCGCTGTGGCCGCTGCCCGTCGTGGCCGCGATCGACCTCGCGTTCCTGCCGGCGCTTGCCGCGCTCATTGCCGTGGCGTTGCTTCGCGCTCGGAACCGCAATACGCCGCTGCTCGCCGTCCTCGGACTTCTCTGGGCGTGCAACGCCGTCTTCTACTGGGCGCTCGCGGCCTTCGATGCGACGCGCGCTGCGCTCGCGCTGCGCGTCGGCATCGGCATCGTGCTGGTACTCGTCACCGTGATCGGTGGACGGATCGTGCCGGCGTTCACCGCCTCGGGACTCAAGGCACGTGGTGACGAGGTGGCGCTGCGCGCGTGGCGCGGTGTGACGCCGCTGGTCGTCGCGCTCATGGCCGTCGTCGCGGCGGTGGACGCTTTGCGCCCGGACGGGCCCCTCGCCGGCTGGGTCGCTCTCGCCGCGGCGCTTGCCCAGGGCGTGCGCCTGTTGCAGTGGCGGACGCTGCGCACGCTTGGAATGCCGATCGTGTGGGTACTGCACGTCGGCTATGCCTGGCTGCCGGTCGGCCTCGCGCTCAAAGCGCTCGCGCTACTGAACGGCGCCGTGATCGCCGCGTTCTGGGTGCACGCACTGACGATCGGCGCACTCTCGACGATGATCCTCGGCGTGATGACCCGCGCGACGCTCGGCCACACCGGCCGGCCACTGGTCGCGTCGCCGGCGATCGTCGTCGCCTACCTGCTGCTCACGGCCGCGGCGATCGTGCGCGTTTTCGGCCTCCTGTGGTGGCGCCACAACTATCCGGGCGTGGTCGTCGTCAGCGGCCTGCTCTGGACGGGGGCGTTCGGCGTGTTCGTCGCCGTCTATGCGCCGATGCTCTGGTCGCCGCGGGTCGACGACAGGGCGGGCTGACCGCGGCGCGCCGGCCGGCGCGGCGGCGAGCTCAGGCGTCGGCCGGCCGTGGCGCGCCGCGGCGCCCGGTCGAGCGCCGGGTCGTCGCGTTCGGCGAGGCGCCGGACGCCCGGTCGAGCAGCCCCTTGAGCTGCGCGCGAGCGCCGTTCGAGATCGTTCCGAGGCGCGTCTCGATGAGTTCCGCGTCCGGACGCGCGCCCTGCGTGTGCTGCTCGAGTGCCGTGCGCATCGCGCGCAGGTGATCGGGCGTCGTGCCGCAGCAGCCGCCGATGATGCGTGCCCCCGCGTCGAAGGCGAGGCAGGCGTAGGTCGCCATCAGCTCCGGGGTGCCGTCGTAGCGAATCGCGCCGTCGACGTACTGAGGCAGGCCGCAGTTCGACTTGGCGACCAGCACCGCCGACGGCTCCGACGCTGTCGCGAGGTTGACGATGGACGCGACGAGCTCCGATGGGCCCACACCGCAGTTGCTGCCGCACGCGAGCAGTCCGTGGGCGCGGTGAATCGACGCGAGCTCGTTCGGCGTCAGCGACATCATCGTGCGGCCGTTCGTATCGAAGCTGAGCGTGCTCACGACCGGCAGGCCGGTCGAGCGCGCGCCGGCGATCGCCGCCTCGATCTCCTCCTTGGAGGACATGGTCTCGATCCAGAGGACGTCGACGCCCCCTTCGGCGAGCGCGGCCGCCTGCTCGGCGAACGCCTCGCGAGCGGCGTCGGTCGTCAGCGGGCCGAGCGGCTCGAGAATCTCGCCGGTCGGCCCGATGCTGCCAGCGACCACGACCTCGCGGCCGCTCGCGTCGGCTTCGGCGCGCGCGATCCGGGCCGCCGCCACGTTCAGTTCGCGGACGCGGCCCTCTGCGTGATGGAGTTTCAGCCGGTAGCGCGTGCCACCGAAGCTGTTGGTCAGCAGGATGTCGGCGCCGGCTTGCACGAAGCCGCGGTGCAGCGCCGAGATGCGCTCCGGGTGGTCGACGTTCCACAACTCCGGCGCGTCGCCGGACATGAGGCCCATCGCGAACAGATTGGTGCCGGTCGCGCCGTCCGCGAGGACCCAGCGGCGCGCCTCGAGCAGTTTTGAAAGCCTGTCCGCCATCACGACCTCAGCGCATCCCGTTCCATCGACCGAGGCCCCTGTCGCGGGGAGGGGGCTGCGATGGGTCCCCGGGGGTCACCCGGGACGGCGATCCTAACCCGAACTCCGGTTCGCGTGGTGCGCCGCGGCACTGCGGCCGGAGGAGGGGCGCCCGCCGGTCAGGCGGGCACGCCGTGGGTCGCGAGCCATTGCCTGAGCTCCGCCGGCGGCAGGGCGCCGCTCTGGCGGGCAACCTCGCGATCGCCGCGGAACAGGGCCACCGTCGGGATGCTGCGGATGCCGAAGCGCCCGGCAAGTGCCTGCGCGGCGTCTGTGTTGACCTTTGCGACGACGAGCGCGTGGGAATACTCCGCCGCGACCTCGGCGATCACCGGCGCGAAGCCCCGGCACGGGCCGCACCACGGCGCCCAGAAGTCGACGAGGACGGGCAGATCGGTGTGGCGAAGGAAGGGACCGAAGGAAGCGTCATCGAGCTCGAGCGGCACACCCGGGAACAGCGCCACCTTGCACGCCGGGCAACGCGGCCCGTCGGCGATGCGCGCCGCCGGTACGCGGACCTGCCGGTGGCAGCGGGGACAGGCGGCATTGACGCTGCGGTCCCGGACAGTGGATTCGGTCATGGCAGCCCTCGGCGGGCCACGGCAGCAGGCCCAGAGCCCTTCATGGCGCCGTCGCCGTCCTCCTTCAAGGGGCGGCCGGGCCGCTAGAGGAGGCCGAGGTCCCGGGGCTCCGTCGATGGGAACACCTGCTCGAGCGGTGCGGCCGACAGGCCCCACATGCGCCGGAACAGGCCGGCGAGGACCGCGCGATAGTCATTGAGCACCGGGTAGTCCCGGTCCTGGAACAGCGTCGCCGCGGTCACGCGCTGCTGCGCCCCGACGACACGACCGCCCTTGAGGCCGCCGCCGAGTACCCAGTAGACCGATCCGTGGCCGTGGTCGGTACCCGCGTTGCCGTTCTCGCGGAACGTGCGGCCGAATTCCGACACGACCAGGACGACGGTGGACTTCCACTCGGGGCCGAGCGTGTCGGCGAAGGTGCGCAGGCCGCGACCCAGGCTCTCGAGACCGGTCGCGAGGGGCCCCTGGGCGCCGCCCTCGTTGACGTGCGTATCCCAGCCCCCGACGTCGACGAAGCCGAGATTGTACTGCTCGCGCATCAGGCGGCCGATCCGCGCCGCCTCGAGTTCGAAGCCCTTGGTCGTGACGGCGCCGCGGTTCGCGGCCAGCATCTCGTCCTCCATCGCGCGTGCGACCTCCTGGCGGAGCTCGAGCCCGTCCGCGACCGCGGCGCGCAGGTGGTGGCCGGCGTACATCGCCTGCAGGATATCCGCCTGGCGCGCATCGAAGGCGGGCTTGCCGAGCGCCTTCAGCGAGATGTTCGGGATGTCCGTGCTGCCGCGGAATACGAGCGGCAGCGAGTCGGTGAATGCGATCGGCGCCGCGCCGTTCACGACGGTCGCGAGCCGAGCGAGGAACCCGGAGCGGAAGTCGCGCGCGCCGGCGACCGGCTGGCCGAGCTCCAGGCTGTCCTGTGTCTCGAAGTGACTCCGCGACACGTCGTCAGTGCCGGCGAAAGGAACGAACGCCGCCTCGCCGCGCTCGTAGAGCGGGCCGACGGACTCGCGCACCGCACCCGCCAGCGCCCAGTCGGCGTCGAGCGCGATCGCGCCCGACAGTGCGCCGGCCTGCGGCCGCGGGATCGCGATGCGCGGCCGCGCCTCGTAGTAGAACGGGCTCGAGTAGGGCACCAGCAGGTTGGCGCAGTCGTAGCCGCCGCGCAGAAACACCAACAGGAATCGCGCCGGCGATCGCGGTGCGGCGATCAGGCCCCCGCCACAGGTCAGCGCCGGCAGGGCGGCGGCAAAGGCGATGAGCTCGCGACGGTTCATCCCGGTGCCTCGCTAGCGGTAGTTGAATTCGGGCGACGCGAGCAGGAAGGTGTTCCATTCCACCTGCGAGCCCGCGCGCTCGAGCGCCTGGCGCGTCGGCTGCGACAGGCGCGGCTCGAAGGCGTCGTAGTAGACGCGGCTCGCGAGCTGCGGGAAGCCGCCGCCGGCGGTGCCGCTGCCATCCTCAGGCTCGAACAGCCCGGCGCTCCCGTTGGCGATCGCCTTCGCGATCTCGAAGCGCCGGCTGATCTGTCCCGAGCTCGCCCAGCCGCTCTCGGTGAGCGGATAGCCGTCCGGTGTCTGCCGGCCCCAGAGCGGCTCGCCGAGCGCGTTCAGCCAGTTGACGATCGGATGCGCGTTGACGATCGTGCGCCCGTCGTAGGCGAGCCGCAGCGACGCGACGACGTAGTGCATCGGGTCCTTGAACTTACCGCCGAGCGAGGCTTCGTACTCGGGCGCGCCCAGCATCGTCCGCAGCACTGCGCCGATGTCGCCGTCCGTCGCCTGGAAGGTCCTCGCCATCCGCTCGACGAGCGACTGCGGCGGATCGTCGGAGACGAAGTAGAGGGCGATCCGGCGCGACACGAACCGGGCACAGGCGGGCTGGCGGACGAGCAGGTCGACCGCCTGCTCGACCTCCGCGAACCCGCGGCCCTCGAACGCCTGGCCGAGCAGGCGCTTCTCGCCGAAGTCGTGGCGCGCCGGATTGAACTCGAAGGCGCCGGTGTGGCGGTACAGGGGCTGCCATTCGGCCTTGAGCTTCGGCGCCGCACCGCCGGCATTGATGCCGGAACCCGTCAGGATGCGCGCGAGCGCCTGCACGTCGGCCTGCGTGTAGCCGCCGTCGACCCCGAGCGTCTGCAGCTCCATCAGCTCGCGCGCGTAGTTTTCGTTGACGTGGCCGCCGGCGTTCTGCGCGTTATCGAGATACTGCAGCATCGCCGGGTGCGTGAGCGTCGCCATGACGAGGTCGCGAAAGTGACCGAACACGTGCGGTCGGATCGCGTGCTCGTCGTAGTCCGCGACCAGCCAGCGCAGACTCGCCTTGTACTGGTGGACGCTGAAATGGTTGAGCCAGAACCAGTCCATCTGCTCGCGCAGCTGCGATGGCGAATAGATCGCGCGCAAGAGGTGGCGCCGCGCCGCCTCGTAGGCGAGCTTGTTGCCGCGCTCGTTGATCGCCTTGCGGGCCTGCTCCTTATCCGGCCCGTCAGGCAGCGCGTTGATGCGCTTGTACTCGGCGTTCACGTCCTCGAGCAGACGGGTGGGATCCGCGTGGCTGATCTCCAGCCCGTCGATCTGCCGTTCCACGGCCGCGGGCAGTGGTGCCGGCTGGGCGGCGAGCTGGGCATCGACGAAGCCGGCGCGCCCGAGCCGTTGGTACTCGGCGAGCGACGACGAGTTGAGGCCGTAGGTCAGCCGCTCGAGCCACGGGGCACCGCTCG
>Ga0265316_10004366_pt1 | contig 14100 bp, 9 predicted proteins | sample 4522metaG_FD_202092 | JGI IMG/M metagenome (GOLD analysis project Ga0265316, IMG submission 202092) | Rhizosphere microbial communities from Carex aquatilis grown in University of Washington, Seatle, WA, United States - 4-5-22 metaG | ecosystem: Host-associated > Plants > Roots > Rhizosphere >... | reverse complement strand
CCAGGTACACGCCGAGGTCCCGATCCAGATCGTTCTGCGTCCCGTCAAAGTAAAAGTTGCGAATCGGAATCCCGCCCAGGTCCCGCGAAACCCGCGGGTAAACCGCCTCGCAAACAATCCCGTTCATACACGTGAATGGGCTGATATCGATAATCCCGTCCGCGCCCTTCTTGGCCAGGCAAATCGCCTTCCCCACGTTGAGCACCATTTCGCCCAGCGCGCCATCCGCCGGCAGATACGGCCGCGCCGCTGCGAGAACCTCTTCGACCGGAGGCTCTTCGTAGCCCACAAAATCGTCCCGGAACGGCTCCAGCAGCACATGCTCGTCGTGCTTCTGCACCCGCTTGCGGATCCATGCCTTGAACGCATCCAGCGAATACTGCCGCCCCACCAGGTGCAGCTTGCGGAACTGCTCGGATATCGTGTACCACACCCACTCCGTGATGTCCGAAATCCACGCTTCCGCTTCGTATTCCTCCAGCCGCCGCACCAGGTCCTCGTTCGAGAAACAATGCAGCCGGCAGAAGATCTCGCCCACGATCCCGATCAGCGGCGTCGAGCGGTTCCGCCGCACCGGCAGCGCGCGGAAGCGGTCCCGCGAACGCACCATCGCCTCGCGCATCGCCTTCAGTTGCGTTCCCGGCTCGAGCGGCGCCTTCTCAATCGTCTGGCACACGTCCACCAGGCATTCCTCATAGACGGCTTCCGTGCCACCCTTCTCCGCTTCATACGGCCGGTGTTGCAGCAGCACCTTCTGAAGGATGTCGGCCGCGATCAGGGCCCGCCACGCCGTACGCACGAACTGCCGTGCCAGGTCGCCGAAGTCCGCGTAGCCGTCATGGCTAGAGGGCGAAATCACGCTGGTGTGCGGGTACCCATTCTCTTCCAGGATGCGCCGCAAATAGGGCGCGTACTGTCCGAACCGACACGGGCCGTCCGCGGTGGGCATGAAGAGCACCACCTTCGCCGGGTCGATGTCGGGCTGCTCCAGCACCTTCATGAAATCGCCCACGGTGACTTTGGCGGGATAGCACTCGTCGCCGGAGGTGTAGCGCGCGCCCAACTCGCGCGTCCTGCTGTCGGAAGGCGGCGTGATGTCGGCGTCGAGGCCCAGCGCGTGGAACGCCGCGGCGAAGGTCCGGCCGCTGCCGTAGGCCATCGGAGGGATGAAAACACGCTTGCCTGCTAGTGGATTGCGGCGGCCGCCGGATCCGTTTCCATCCCCGACTTGTAACATCGCAGAATTCCTTTACTATCGAGATACGCTTCGCAGCGGGTCATGTAGCCGGCGTCGTTGCCGTGGCCGTCGAACTGCAGCACCAGCAGAGGCGCGCCCGCCGCCTCGCGCGTGAAGTGCTTGATGTAGGAATCGGGCCCGCATTTGAAGTTCGAGATGTAGACCACGTGCAGGTTGGGCCGCGTCGAAGCCAGCCGCGCCGCGCTCAGGATCTTGCGGCCCGACGCCCAGTACATGTTCGGATGCAGGTCGTCCACCGGCTCGCGCCCCGTCACCACGAAGTCGATCGGAATGACGTTGGCCCCGTATCGGTGGCGCAGCTTGCGCGGGATGTCGCAGTTCACCGCGCGGTCGTAGATGTTATAGGGCCGGCCCACCAGCAGCAACCCGGGCTCGCCGGTGTGATCGAGCACCTCGAGCGCCTTCCGCCCGGCCTCGAGCAGCCGGCCTTGAAACTCCCGCTGCGCAGCGTAGGCTGCGTCCGTTGCGCGGTCACTGGCCCGGCGGCTCACGCCCAGCCGCCGCATGGCCTCGTACAGCCCGCTCTTCACTTGGTCGCGGCCAAGCTGGAAGTGCAGCCGCGGGATCAGGAACATGTGCCGGTGCGGTTCCAGGCGCGGCGCCGATTCGAGCACGAACGGCAGCGTCTGGTTCCACGGGCAGAAGTGCGCGGTCCCGGTGCCCTCAGGTCCCATATCGGCGTTGAGCAGATTCGGCACCAGAACGTAGTCCACGCCCATCTCGATCAGCGCCGCCACGTGCCCGTGCGCCACCTGGATCGGGTAGCACGGCTGTGCCAGCGCCATCTCCAGCCCCGCCGCCGCGATCTTCGGATCGGTCATCGGCGAGAGCGCCACCTGTATGTCGAGCTCCGTGAAATAGCGGTGCCAGAACGGCAGGTGCTCGAAGGTCGACATCGCCCGCGGCAGCCCCACGCACAGCTTCCCCGGCACGCGCTGGAACTTCGCGCCGGGCGCCGGCTGGCCCGCGAGGCCTTCGAGCAGGCGCTCGCGAAACGCGAACAGGTCCTCGATCACCGGCTTGCGTCCGGTTGTCGAAGGCTTGCGGAACTTATCGGAGCACTTATCGCCCCAGTAGCTCTTGTGGCCCTCGATGGTGAATTCCTTGATGTCGCACAGGTTCGTGCAGGCTTTGCACACGAAATCGCGCGTCGCCATCTGCAGGCTGGAGAGATCGTACCCGCGGAACCGCGATGCGCCGCGCGTGGCCAGGTGCCACTGCCGGGCGATCAGCGCCATGCCGATCGCGCCCACCACACCGTTGTACGGCGGTACCGTGATCTTCTTTCCCAGCAGGCTGGCGAAAGCGGCGGCCACCGAGTCGTTGTACGCCGTGCCGCCCTGGAAATAAATCACCTTGCCGATTTTGCGCCCGCGCACGACGCGGTTCAGGTAGTTGAGGGCGATCGAATACGCCAGGCCGGCCACGATGTCCGGCACCGCTTCGCCCTTCAGCATCCACCCCGTTACGTCGCGCTCCATGAACACCGTGCAGCGCTCGCCCAGCCGAGTCGGCCGCGCGGACGAAAGTGCCAGCTTCGCGAACTCGCCCTTAATGCTGATGCGGAGCTTCTCCGCTTGCTCCTCGAGGAACGACCCCGTGCCGGCCGCGCACGCTTCGTTCATCGCGAAATCAACCACGATGCCGTTCTCGATGGAGATGAACTTCGAGTCCTGGCCGCCGATTTCGAAGATGGTGTCCACCGGCTCGCCGCCCAGCGTGCTCGAGATGTGCAGCGCGCCCGTCTTGTGGGCCGTGATTTCGTCGTTCACCACATCGGCGCCCACCAACTCCGCGATCAACTCGCGGCCGGAGCCCGTCGTGCCCACTCCCTGAATCTGCAGCCGCTGGCCCCACTGCGCCTGTACTTCGCTCAACCCCTTCTGCACCGCTTCGATCGGGCGGCCCGCCGTTCGCAGGTAAATGTCCTGGATCACCGTGCCGTATTCGTCGGTGGCCACCACGTTGGTCGAGACCGAGCCGATGTCGATGCCCAGGTAGGCCGGGATCGGAGCGTCCCCCGCGGGCGGAACGTACGCCGGAACGCGGTCGCGCAACAGCACCACCTTCTCCATGGAGAGCGGGGTGGAGTCCTCAACCCGTTCCTCGCCATCGTGCTGGCTCAGCCGGTGAATCTCGCGCATCGAGCGCTTCTTTCGTTCCTCGGCTTCGAGGATCGCCGTCCCCACCGCGCCGCACCAGGCGTATAGCTCGGGCACGAAGAGCTGGTCTTCTTTGAGGCCGAACGCCTCCCGTATCGCGGCCGTGACCCCGGCGTTCTGCGAAACCGCGCCGATGAGCGCCACCGGCGGCGTGACCGGACGGCCCTTCGCAATGCCGCTCTTGTAGTTGCGCGCGACAGCGTCGCACAGGCCGCGCAGGATCTCCGACGGCGTGTAGCCCTTCTGCTGCGCGTGGATCATGTCGGACTTGGCGAATACCGAGCAGCGCCCCGCAATCCGCGCCCCGCACTTCGCCTCGCACACCACCGCGCCGATCTCTTCGACCGAGTAGCCCATGCGCGTGGCCTGCTGGTCGAGGAACGAGCCGGTTCCCGCCGCGCACTCGCCGCTGCGGTCGTAATCGACAATCGTCGCCTGGCCTCCACCCGGTGGCGGCTCCAGGCGTATGTACTTCGCGCTCTCCCCACCCAGCTCGAAAACCGTGCGAACCTCGGGATAAAACGCTGCCACCATCCGCGCGATGGCCTTGAACTCGTTCTCGAAGTAAATCCCGAGAATCTTGGCAATGGTGCGGCTGCCCGAGCCCGTAACGCGGATTCCCTCGATGCGGGTCTCCGGGATGATCTCGTAGAACTCCTGCAGCAGGTCGAAGGTGGATTGAATCGGACTTCCGGTGATCCGCCTGTAATCGGAGAGGACCAGCGGGACGCGCTTGCCGGCCTGCGCGTCCCAGTTCATGAGACGGAACGAGGGCTTGGCGGCACAAAGGGATTCGAGCGCAGCACGGTCCTCAACTCTGCCCAGAGCTGCGAGCTTTAGACTTATGGCGCCGATGTCAATGCCAATATTGATGCCCATGGACAGACCCCGGCAGACGGTTTCCAACCTTCGAGCGCCTACGGGAGAGCGCCCTCCGAGTCAGGCCGATGCCGAGACAAACCATCTTACACGGGAAGAGCCATTCCCTGAAGTGCTTAGGATCCGAAAGGGTATTTTTGCGCATCCAACCACGCCATTTCGGGGTCCGAGTGGGGCAGGCGTCCACGCCTGCAGCGGGTCTCGAGACCCGCCTGAGGACTATGATGGTCCACAGATGGACCCCAGGAAGCGCTCGCGCGTGTTTGGCTGGTGGTATCTATCTATTGGTGCAGGCTTTGTCCTCCTGGGCGTCAACCGTCTGTTGATGCACGACCGTTCCTGGCCGGTCGCGCTGCGCTGGGTGATCGCGGCAGGCTTCTTCCTGCTCGGCAGTTTCGAGCTAAGCCGCCCCGGCTCAAGGCGTTAGCGCAAAGAAGAACACGCGGCCGACCGCCATGTCGCCCCGCATCCCCAGTTCCGACGCGGGGCGCGCCTCGATCTGGGTGAACCCGGCGCGGTCGAGCGCTGCCGTCACCTCTTCGACCGCGTAGCACCGCTCGAACACCGTGACGTCGGACCGCCTCCAGCCCGCCCCCTCCGCCAACCGGAACAGCGTCAGGTCCGCCCGGCCGATCTTCTCGGCCGCGTCGTAGCTGGCGCGCGTGATCCCGGCGGCCGTCTCTTCGACCGTGCCGGAGGACCCGCACCACAGCGTCTCAAAGGACTCTTCGGTGTTCATGTCGAAAACGAAGAGTCCCCCCGCGACGAGCGCGCGCCGCACGCTGGAGAAGGCGTCTTCGAGTTCGTCGGGGTCCAGGATGTGGTTCAGGCTGTCGTACGTGCTCAAAGCGGCGTCGAAGCGCGAGCCGAGCGAGAAACGGCGGGCGTCCGCCAGGCAGAACTCGGCGCCGGGCGTCTGCTCGCGCGCGAAGCGAAGCATCTCCTCCGAGCCGTCGATCCCGGTCACGCGGTAGCCGTGAGCTGCCAGAACGCGGCTCAGGTCGCCCGTTCCGCAACAGACATCGAGCACCCGCGCGCCCGCCGGCAGCTTTGGAAAAACGTGCTCCGCGAGCAGTGGCGCCGCCTGCTGGTGGTAATCGCTGCCCCACCCCTGGTTGTAGAACCACGCGAACGGATCGTAGACTCCATACGGTTCGGCTGGCACGCCTTCAGTCTAGCGGAGGAACGGCATACGCGGCCCCGGATGTGGCACGCCAAATGCTCCTCCGAATGCAACTTGGAGTTGTTTGGGGGTGCGGCGTCGTCGGGGGAAGCGGGCGTGGGGAAACGCTTGCAGGCGGCGCCGCGCCGCAACTCGCGGCAACGGTAGGGCAACGGCCCACGGCGAGAGCGGAGGCCATTAAATTCCATTCACTCTAACCCTGTCCTCAACTGCACCCAAAACGGAACTTTTTACCTTCTTCTTGAGGATTTGAGCAGTTTTTGCCCTCTCCTGCCCCGATGCCACCCACTAAGTGTCTTGCTTCTGGCTCTTTCCAAATGGCCATCGACGTGCGATCCTTGTCAAACGGGAGGGTAAAATCACATGTTGAATTCACGCACTCTACTAGGAACCGGGGGTCTACTGTTGCTCGTCGGCCTCGCCACGCCTGGCTGTGCCACTCACAAATATGTCCAGCAACAGGTCGGCACGGTCGACAAGCGTGTCAGCGATGTCGACAAGAAACAGTCCGATGCCATCGCGAACCTGGACAACAAGGAACAGAAGGATGTATCGCGTGTAGAAGAGCGCGCGATGAGCGCCGAGAGCAAGGCCAACGACGCAGCCAAGGCGGCCCAGACGGCCGACCAGAAGGCGGTTCAGGCCGGCCAGGACGCGCAAGCCGCGAACGGGCTCGCTCAGCAGGCGAACACAAAGGTGGCGGATGTCCAGCATCAGGTTGAGACTATCGACAACTACAAGGTGGCCACGACCCAGGACGTCCTGTTCGGCTTCAACAAAGCCACACTGACGGATGAACAGAAGGCCAAGCTCGACACGGTCGTTCAGGCGGTGCAGGCTATGCCGCGCTTCCAGATCGAGGTGCAAGGCTTCACGGATCGTGTCGGTTCGCCGGCTTACAACATCAACTTGAGCGCGCGCCGCGCCGATGCCGTAGTTCGGTACCTGGTGGACAAGGGTGTTGCACTCCGCCGCGTCCACACCATCGGCCTGGGCGAAACGCCCAAGACGGATGCGAAGGTGAGCAAGAAGGAAATGCGCCACGTGGTGGTGAACCTGCTTGTGCCGGATGCCACGATGTCGGCCAGCGCCGCGCCGGGAACTCACTAGCCAGTCGCTGACTGAAGACCAGGCTTGGAACGCCGGGGACAGTTCATTCTGTCCCCGGTTCGTTTTACTGAACGCTCTTGAGAAGGTCTTCGGCCAGCACTCGGGCGCGTTCGGAGAGGTTTCGGGCGCGGAACAGGTCCGCTTTGCGCGCCTCGCTGGCCTGGTCGATGAAGGCTCGGACCCGGGCCAGGTACGTCGTCTGCTCCCGGTCCAGCCGCCGGTTCTCCACCATCGCAACCGCTCTCTGAGCTTCGGCGATATTCCTCTCGATCTCTTCGTTGTAGGCTTTCGTCTGCTCCGGGGTCAAGACCTGCTCGAACTGGGGCAGGGGTACGGCGGCAGCCGGGGGCTCAGGCTGCTCGGGTGCGGGCGGCGTCGCATCGGCGTCGTCATGCGCGCGCGGCTTTTTGGGGCGACGCGGCGCCGGCGGAAGCGGTTCGATCGGCACGGCGGGCCCGGCTTTGGTGAGATCCGGCTGTGTGGCGGGAATTCCAGGAGGAGCGGGCAGGGCGACATCCCGCGGCTTGGGGCGCACCGCGGGAGCCGTCGGCGCCGGAACTGGCGGCGGCACGGGCGTGGCCTTCTTCTTGTGAAATGGCCATACGGCACACGAGGGCGTTCCAATCGCCATGGCCAGCGCCGCAACCAAGAGGACTCGCGTGTTTCTCATCCTTGCCCGCTTCGCTCAGTCGCCGGTTGTGCCCTCTTTCGCAATGGACTGCGCTCGGCCAAACTCCTCCTTGTAGATCGCCGGGATCCGCAGGCGAAAAGTCGCTCCCCGGCCGCTTTCACTCGTGAAGTCGATAGTACCATTGTGCAACTGAACCACGCGGAAGGTCACGGCGAGACCGATCCCAGAGCCCTTGCCCTTGGTTGTGAAGTACAGATGAAAGATCTGCTCTCGGATCTCCGGCGGGATGCCGGCGCCCTCGTCGGAGATGCTCACGCAACACTCGTCGCCCTCGCGCGCGAGCTGGATCCGTAAAAGGCCGCCGTTCTTCATGGCCTCGACGCCGTTGGCCACCACGTTCAGGATGGCCTGCTGCAACAGGTCGGGGTCGCCATGGACGAAGATCTCTTCGGAGTCGGAATCCACCTCGATGTGCACGTTCTGGCGGCCGGCCGAGGGGCCCACCAGCCCGGCCACGTCCTGAACCAACGTGACCATCCCAAGGTCGCGCATCTTCAGGTCGACGGGACGCGTGAAATCGAGGAAGGTCTTCACCACGCGGTCCAGGCGCAGGATCTCGCGGGCGATCGTCTCGATCTCGACCCCAACCTCTTCATAGTGGTCGCCCAGCTTCGACTTGAGCACCTCCATGTGGACCGTGATGGCCTGCAACGGGTTCTTGATTTCGTGCGCCACTCCGCCGGTCAGGCGGCTGATGGCGGCGAGGCGCGCCGAGACGTCCAGCTGCGAACGGATCTGGCGCCGGGTCTCGGCGTCGCGCAAGGTGATCAGCGTGCCAATGCGCTGGCGGTCCGGGAACGACTCCAGCACCTCGGCGCTCGCCAGCACGCGCGTGCCCGGCCCGCTCTCGAGCGCCAGAGCGACGTCCCTCAGAGGCTGGCGCAGCTCGATCGCATTGCGCAAGGCCGCGCCCAGCGCCGTCGAAGGGGGAAACAGCTCGGTGAGCGTGCGGCCCATGATCTCCCAGCGGCCGCGGCCCAGGATGCTCTCAGCCGCGCGGCCCGCCATCACCAGGCGGTCGTCGCGGTCGAACAGCAGCACTACTTCCTCAAGCCGCTCGAGAAGCTGCTCCACGTTGCTGCGCAGCTGAATGGCGTCCTGCCGCGCGCCGCGATACTGCTGCCCCAGCAGGTTCAGTTTGGACTGCACGGCGGCGAATTCCTTGGCCGAACCTTCGGGCACCCAGGACGCATTGGCCAACTCGCCCCGGCTGATCCGGTCGATGGCCTGGCCGATGTTATCGAGCGGGCGCAGAACCAGGTTCGAAACGACTACCGCCAGCAGCAGTGACAGCAACAACGCGCACAGGAAGATCACGGCAATGCTTCGCACCTGCGGCAGCACCATCTCGCGCAGCAGGACGGAGGAAAGCACGACGTCAATGCTGAAGACGGCCGTCTTCTGCCCCTGTTCGGCGATGGGCAGCATGACCTGGTAGTCCCGACGCTCGGAGAAGATCTCCGACAGCTTCTGCCAGGGGCTCTTCTCGGCCCACGCATTGAAATCCGGCAGGCGCGCGATCCTCTGGCCGACACGATAGGGCAACGAGTCCGCCAGAATGCGCCCGGAGGCGTCGGAAATCGAGATCTCAACGATCGCCCGGGAGTTCGACACGGTGTCGCGGAGAAAGACAGGTAACTGGTCGTCGGCTGCGACCAGGCTGGCATAGAGCGTTGTGTGGACTTCGGTCCGCCGCTGCGGCGGCAAATCGTACACCATCTCGCGCAACCGCTGGGAGACGAAGGTTTTGACTTCGTGACCGATATTCTCGGACCGCTGCAGGACGTCTTCGAAGCCGAAGGCGCCGAGCGTGTAGAGGTGAAGGAGCGAGAGCGCCGTGACCACGGAGAACATCAGCATCAGGACGAACAGGCGCAGCCGCGTCCGCATCGACAAATCACCCGGCCGCGGCACGAAGCGGAGCCACAGCGTGGCCACGGTCTGGAGTACGGCAGTGCGCATCGGAATCATTGGTCAACCTGGACCTGGGCAGTGTGGAGCAGGTCGGCAACCTGCGGCGGGTTGCGCCGGTTCGCAGCCGGCGCGCAGGATACCATCCTGCCCCACAATGGAATACTAAGTGGCATTGCGCTTCAGCCCGGCGCCACCTCGCTCTCGGCCGCGCCATACTCCTTCAGCTTGTTGTGCAGCGTCTTCAGGCTGATCCCGAGAATCTCCGCGGCCCGCGTCTTGTTGTTTCTGGTGTGCTCGAGGGTGTGCTGGATGAGCGCCTTCTCCGCTTCGTCGATGGTGGTGCCGACGCGCAGCCGGACCGATGCGGGATCGCCAGCGTCAGCGGCCCGGACCGCCGCCACCGTGGAGTTGAAGTTCCCCGGAAGGTGGACAGCGCGGATGGTTCCTTCGCCGGTGAGGATCACCGCTCGCTCCAGAGTGTTCCTGAGTTCCCTCACGTTGCCCGGCCAGTGATAGCGGCGAAATTCCTCCATCACGTCCAGCGACACGTCGACGACCTTGGTGCCGTGCTTCCGGTTCATGTCTCCAAGCAGCGCCTCGGTAAGCAGAGGAATGTCCTCAAGACGGTCGCGGAGCGGCGGAAGCACGATATGGAAGACATTGAGCCGGTAGTACAGATCTTCGCGCAGCTCGTTCTTCTTGAGCGCTTCGGAGAGGACCTTGTTGGTGGAGGCGATGACGCGGACGTCTACCAGAATCTCGCTCTTGCCGCCCAGGCGGCGGACGCGCGAATCCTCGAGCACGCGCAGAAGCTTGGCCTGTGTGGCTACCGGCATGTCGCCGATCTCGTCCAGGAGCAGCGTGCCGTTCTGCGCCAACTCGAAGCAGCCGGCGCGGCGCTCGAGCGCACCGGTGAAGGCGCCCTTTTCGTGCCCGAACAACTCGCTCTCCATCAGCGTCTCCGGCATGGCGGCGCAGTTGATGGCGACGAACGGGCCGCTCGCGCGCGGGCTGAGGCTGTGGATGGCGCGCGCCACCAGTTCCTTGCCGGTTCCGCTCTCGCCGGTCACCAGCACCGCGGCCTTGCTGGGCGCCACCTGCCGCACCAGGGAAAAGACCTCCTGCATGGGAGCGGCGCGTCCCACCAGTTCTCCCAGAATGCCCTGGTAGCTCAGTTCGCGCTTGAGCCGTTCGGCCTCCTGCACCAGGCGATGCTGCGACGCGGCACGCTCGAGCAGCACACGTAGCGCCCGCGGTTCGATGGGCTTCTCAAGGAACCAGAAGGCGCCCAGATCGTGCATGGTGGAGATGGCCGTCTCGATGTTGCCGAAAGCCGTGACCACGATCGCGGGCGGGCCACCTCCCTGGGCTGCCAGACGGCGCAGCAGTTCGAAGCCGTCCATGCGCGGCATCATGAGATCGGTGACCATGACGTGCGCGGGAAAAGTGCCGAGCTTGTCCAGCGCTTCCTGGCCGTCGGCAGCGGTTTCAGCGGTAAAGCCCCAAGCGGTGACCATGCTCGCCAGTCCTGTCCGCTGGTTCTCTTCGTCATCGACAATCAGCACCCGGGTAGCGTTGCCAGCCATGTCCCTATTTTGCTCTATTCGGGGATGGAGCCGTCGCTGACGCGGCGGGGGGATGCTCGGCGCCCGCGGTCTGAAGGGTCGGGGGCAGCCGGCGCGCGGGTGTTGCGGCTCAGTCCGCTCCCTGGCGGTCGCGGCTCGGTACTGGGCGGTGCGGCGGGTTGCGGCCGGTCCGCTTCCTGACGGTCGCGGTTCGGTGCTGGGCGGGGCAGCGGGTGGTCTGCGGCATGGTCCGCTCCCTGGCCGTCGCGGTTCGGTACGGGGCTGTTCTGTGGTAGCCTTTTCTCGACTATGTTTGATCTTGCGGTTTGCGCGCGGCAGGAGATGATTGCGGAGGGGTTCGAGCCGGATTTTCCTCCGGAAGTCGAGCAGCAGGTGGCGGCGCTTGCCGCGCGGGCGGCGCCGGCGGTCGATGGCGGCCTGCGCGACTTGCGGCAGCTGCCCTGGTCCTCCATCGATAACGACAGCTCCCGCGACCTGGACCAGATCGAGGCGGCCGCGCGCGTGGACGGCGGCATCCGCGTGCTGGTCGGGATCGCCGATGTAAACGCGGACGTGGAGGCAGGGTCGCCTATCGACTGCCACGCGGCCAAACAGACGACCTCGGTCTACACCGATATTCGAACGTTCCCGATGCTGCCCGAGAAACTCTCGACGGACCTCACATCGCTCAACGAGGGCGCGGACCGGCGGGCCGTGGTGGTGGAGTTCGTGGTATCGGCCGATGGCGCAATTTCCGCTCCCGCGATCTATCGCGCGCTGGTGCGCAACAAAGCGCAATTGACGTACCACGCGGTGGGACCGTGGCTGGAGGGAACGGCCGCTGCTCCCCAGAAGCTGGCGGCATCCGCGGAACTCACGGCGCAGCTCAAGATGCAGGACGAGGCCGCGCAGGCGCTTCGCGCGCAGCGTCACCGGCTGGGCGCGCTGAGCTTCGAGCGGCCCGAGACGCAGCCCATCCTGACCGGCGGCAAGGTGACGGGCATCGCGGTCGAGCGGCAGAACCGCGCCGGGGCGCTGATCGAAGACTTCATGATCGGGGCGAACGAGGTGATGGCGCGGACGCTGACGGAGGCCGGAGTGTCTTCGATCCGCCGCGTCGTCAAGTCGCCTGAGCGCTGGCCGCGCATCGTGGAACTGGCGGCGCAGCACGGAGGGCATCTGCCGGCGCAGCCGGACGCGGTGGCGCTCAGTGCGTTTCTGGCACAGCGGAAGGCAGCGGACCCCGACCACTTTGCGGACGTGTCGCTGACCGTGATCAAGCTGATGGGGCCGGGCGAGTACGTGCTGATGCGGCCGGGCGAGGACTCGCCGGGGCACTTCGCGCTGGCGGCGCACGACTACACGCACTCGACGGCGCCCAACCGCCGCTTCGCCGATCTCGTTACGCAGCGGCTGATCGGGGCCGTCCTGGCGAAGCAGCCGGCGCCGTATTCGGACGATGCGCTGGATGGGATCGCGCGCAACTGCACGCTCAAGGAGGACGCGGCGCGCAAGGTGGAGCGCATCATGCAGAAGCGCATCGCGGCGGTCGCGCTGGCGGGCCGGGTCGGCGAATCGTTCCCGGCGGTGGTGACGGGCGTGACGCCGAAGGGAGTCTACGTGCGGGTCTTCGATCCTCCGGTCGAAGGACGGCTGATGCGCGGCGAGCAAGGCGTGGACGTGGGCGACCGGGTGCGCGTGACGCTGCTGGCCACGGATCCGCAGCGCGGCTTCATCGATTTCGGCAGGTGAGCGATGCGGTGGCTGCTCGTGCTGGTGGCGGCGGTTGCGTGGGGACAGATTGTGGTGCGCCAGGGCGAGGTGATCCAGGTCCGCACGCCGGGGCCCGCGGCCGAAGCGCGCATGGACGGCCGGACGGTTCGCCTGTTCGTCCAGCCGGAAGGCGGGACGCTGGGGCTGATGCCGGTGCCGGCGTTGAAGGCGCCGGGCAAGTACGCGCTCGACCTGGTGGGGGCCGACGGCAAAGTGCTCTCGAGCGAGACGGTGACGGTTCGGGACGCACATTTCCGCACGCAGAACGTGGTGCTGGAGAAGGCGACGGCGGAACTCGCGCCGTCCCCGGGCGAGATGGACACGGTGGACGCGTTCCTCAAGTCCGTCAGCGAGAACAGACACTGGGCGGAGCCGCTGCGCCTGCCGGTTCCGGGATGTATGACGTCGCCCTTCGGCGTGAAGCGGTTGCGGAACGGGAAGCCGACTGGGCAGATCCACGCTGGGCTCGATCAACGATCGGCGGCGGGGAGGCCGGTGCACGCGGTGGCGGACGGCGTGGTGAAACTGGTCAAGGCGTACAACATCCACGGGGGAACGGTGGGCATCGACCACGGGCAGGGGCTGGAGTCGATGTACCTGCACCTGTCTCGGTTCGCGGTGGCGGAAGGGGCGGCGGTGAAGAAGGGCGACGTGATCGGGTACTCGGGATCGACGGGCCGGTCGAACGCGCCGCACCTGCACTGGTCGCTGTATGCGAACGGAGTGCCGGTGAACCCGCTGCAGTGGGTGGGGCTGAAGGCGTGTCCCGTAAAGCATTGATTGCGCAGAGGTTGGACGCCGCTGGGTTCTTCGTGCATTTTTCGAGTTCGGGGTCGGCGTCGGGTCGGGAACAGCGGGCATCGCGACTTCAGTGGAGCACGGGTGGCGGGTGCGGCACGGGGTCGGGGCGGGGAGGTTATTGAGGGGCAGGGAGAAAAAGAAATCGGAGGTTGGCGAACGGCCGGCTAGAGCCGACCGAGTTGCGCCTCGAGATCAGCAACTCGCGGCGCAGCTGCGCGAGTCTCGCCCTCCGCCAGGTCTAAGGGTCGGCTTGCTTCATAAGAGGGGCCAGAAAGTCGCAGATGTGGTCGTGTCCCATTAGCCGCGCCAGTGCGAACGGCGGGTAGCCATCGTTGAGTGCGAACATGTCTGCACCGTTCTCAATCAAGAGCTTAACCATGTCGAGCTTGCCCCTGCTGCTGGCAACGTGCAGCGGGGTGTAGCCAAGGTCTCCGGCTTTGTTGATGTCAATTCCGGCGTCGATGAGCGCCCTGGTCACGGAGAGGTCGCCATACCCAACGGCGAGATGAAGTGCGTTATCACCATCACAGTTGGACGCGTTGATATCGGACAGATCAACCCCCTCCCACAGTGGCAGGTCGCGCGTGACGGCAAACAGGCGCGTGATCTCTTCGTCCATATCAATCGAGCTTAGCTGTCGAGCTTAGCGCAACCCGGGCCAGCGCGAGTGCTATCATAGATCTGACCAGACTGGTCAGAACGAGGTTGGCGCGAATGAAGAAGGCGAAGAAACACGCGGCGGCTCGGAAGGAGTGGCAGCTCCA
>Ga0265316_10004365_pt1 | contig 14101 bp, 12 predicted proteins | sample 4522metaG_FD_202092 | JGI IMG/M metagenome (GOLD analysis project Ga0265316, IMG submission 202092) | Rhizosphere microbial communities from Carex aquatilis grown in University of Washington, Seatle, WA, United States - 4-5-22 metaG | ecosystem: Host-associated > Plants > Roots > Rhizosphere >... | reverse complement strand
AAAGTTCGCGCGGCCAGTCATCAGCTTTATCGACCTGCCGGGCGCCTATCCCGGCCTGGGCGCCGAGGAGCGGGGCCAGGCGGAGGCCATTGCCAGAAACCTGCGCGAGATGGCGCGTCTGCGCGTGCCCACCATCTCGGTGATCAGCGGCGAGGGCGGATCGGGCGGAGCTCTGGCGCTGGCCGTCAGCGACCGGGTGCTAATTCTGGAGAATGCGCTTTATTTTGTGATTACGCCGGAGTCGTGCGCGGCTATCATGTGGCGCGATGCGTCGCACAAACAGTTGGCCGCCGAGGCCATGCGTATCTCAGCGCCTGAGGTTGCCGCGCTGGGCTGCGTGGATGAGATCGTTCCCGAGCCGGCGGGAGGCATCCACACCGACCGCGAGGTAGGCTGCGGACTGCTGGGCAGCGTGCTGAAGAAGCACCTGGCCGAGTTGAAAGCGATGCCGTTGGAGGCTCTGGTGGCCGCACGGCAGCAAAAGTTCCGCAACATCGCGCAGTGCTACACGGAAGGCTAGCAGCGATGAGCGTACTCCAGACGAGTACCGGCACTGGCACCGGCCGGTTTCGCGCATATCTACAATTTGTCGCTGCTGTGCTCTACTTTTTTCTGGCGCGATCGCTGGCTCACCGCGGAGCGCAGGGGCTGGCCGGCGAACAGTGGTCTCCGCTGGTTGAGCAGGCGATGCTGGCCTTTCTGCTGCTGTTGGGTTACGCGGCGATGGGCTTCTGGATCGACGGCCAGAATCATCCCATTAGCGAGCAGGGCTTGCCGCGGCGCGAGGGGTGGCCGGGCGAGGCGGGAGTGGGCTTGGCTTTTGGCTGGTCGGTGGCGATGGTGTGCGTATTGCCGCTGACGCTGGCCGGGGGCATCGCCATCGTTCTTTCAACCAGGCTCTCCGCGTGGGAATGGCTTGCGGCCGATGCGGCGTTCTTTGCGCTGGCTGCGCTGGCCGAAGAGGTTGCTTTTCGTGGATACGGCTTCCAGCGCTTTGAGCGCGCGGTGGGATCGCTGGGGGCGGCGCTGGGGTTTGCGGCGTTTTACGCCATTGTGCAGGCGCTCCTGCCGGGATCGAACCGCGCCAGCGTCGCCGTTTCAGTGGCGCTGAGCCTGGCGCTGTCAACGGCTTACCTGCGGACGCGAGCGCTGTGGCTGAGCTGGGGGCTGAACTTTGGCTGGAAGGCCAGCCGCGCCCTGCTCTTCGGACTCGCCGTAAGCGGCGTGAACAGCCATTCGCCGGTGGTGCAGGGCGACCCCATGGGGCCGTTGTGGCTGACCGGCGGAGGATATGGGCTGGACGGCAGTTGGATTACGTTCGTGATTATACTGGCGGCGATTCCGGTGATCTTCCGGGTTACGCGTGATCTGGACTTCAAATACAACGCGCCGGTGATCGTGCCGGGAGGCATCCCGGTGGACCTGGACGCCGTGGCACGCCGCCAACATGAGGCTGCGATGGGGCCGACCGAGGCTGCGACGCCCGGCTTGGTACAGATATTTCCGGCGGCATCGAACCCGCCGTCTGTTCCGGCGGAAGAGACGCCGAGAGACCAAGGTACCGACTCTCGATAGATTCCGGCCGATTTGCTTTTTCCGCTTGAACCGGGCTATCTTGTGCTCAAATGCTGTTCGCTTTGCATGGGAGGCTCCCATGATCGGGCAATTACTTTCCCAGGGAACGCGGCCTAACCCGCATCCGGCCGTAAACGCAAGCCGCATGAGCGATTTCGTGCGAGTGGCGTGTCATTGCGCCATGGTGGCGTTGCTGGCCAGCGGCACTCTGACGGCCCAGGTCACCGTCAATACGAAGACCGGCGTGGTAACCAACGGCCCCACGGACAGCACAGTCAGCAACGTGGACCGGCGCTATCAACAGGTCACGCCAACCCGCGTTCCGCTGACGAAGAACCAACTGGACGCCAAAACACGACTGGAGCTGATCCGAGTGATGCAGTCGGAGCAGGGCTTCGCCATGCGCCCCTTTCCGCGCGGTCACAGGGGCCTGACGCTGGCTGCCAACGGCAAGCTGAGCCCGGCAGGAGAGAGCTATCTGGAGATGACGATTGCGCACGGGGTGGCTGCCAAACCCGGCGACCGGGTGGTATTGACCGATGTCAAGATCGAACACTCCAGGATCGTATTTCTGCTGAATGGCGGGCCGGATCTGAAGCATCGTTTCCTGAGCCACATCCAGATCGGCGTGGGGCCGAATGAAAACCCGGTGGTGCGAGGAGACGATCAGGAGCCGGTGGGCGCGCGGCTCGCCCTTACCTTCGATGGGCCTGTTCCCGAGCTGACAGGCGCCGAGGTGAAGGCGCTGCTGGCGCCGCTGATCTCGTTTGATATGAAGACACCCATCCAGGCCTTTACAGATACGCTGCCGCCCAAGCTGAAAGAGGCCATTCTCAACCACCATGTGCTGGTGGGCATGAGCACGGATATGGTGCTCTTCGCCAAAGGCCAGCCGGTAACCAAATCGCGCGAGATGGAAGGGCAGATGCCTATCGAGGAGTGGATCTACGGCAAACCGCCCCAGGATGTTCAGTTTATTCGCATCAATGGCAACCGCGTGATTCGCGTAGAGATCGCCAAGATGGGCGAGAAGCCGGTGATCTTCACAGAGGACGAGGTGGAGGGATTGATGCGCACCGACGGAACGCCGCTGGAGGCCGCCAAGCCCACTACGCGCACCGTTCAGATGGGCGACGTTCAGCGCAATCCCGATACGCAGGAGCCCGCCGCGCCCCCCAGCCTGCGCAATCCTGGGGAAAAACTGCCCACCGACGACGCGCGGATCGGCGTGATGAAGCCGGTGCAGTTTCCCAAGAAGAAGGCCGACCCGCAGCCCGGCGCGAATCCTGACGGAGAGCCTGAGGCCCAGCCGCCGGCAGACGTGCCGCCGCAAACGGCTCCGCCCGCAGGAGCAAGCCAGCCGAAGTGATGGGATGCGGCCCGAGTTCATGTAAACTGGAGGCAGCGAGTCCCGCGCTCTTTTTTGCGTAGGTCCGCGACGTTGAAGCCGCGAGCAATTCTGTTGCTCGTGCGTGCAGAGACACCCCCAGAAGGAGAACCACCCGACCGATGGCCAAGATTGCAAAGACAGGTGACCGCAAGAAGGTAATGGACACGACGAAGTCGACCGATTGTCCCAAGTGCAACAAACCGACGCGCATTGTCAAGCGCGTAAAGGATCGCGAGCGCGGCGTTCCGGGAGGAGTGTATATCTCCTGCTCTGCGTGCGAGTTCTACGAGAAACTTTAAGCGTTGATTGGAGTTTGGTGCATGAAAAAGCCCGGCTGATGCCGGGCTTTTTCGTTGAGACGGAGGCTATTCCAAGGCTTCGGCCATCTCATTGAGGATGGCCTCGGCGGCCTCGGCGGGGTCGGGAGCCTGGGTGATGGGACGGCCTACGACGAGGTAATTGGCGCCCTGGCGCAGCGCATCTGTCGGAGTGGCGATGCGCTTCTGGTCGCCTATGACGGAGCCGGCGGGACGGATGCCGGGAACTACCAGCACACCCTTGGAGCCGGTAAGCTTGCGCAGAGCCGCAACCTCCTGTGGGGAGCAGACAAATCCGTGCATTCCAGCGGCCAGGCCCATTCGGGCCAGTAACTTCACTTGTTCGGAGGGGGAGCGTTCCAGGCCGGTGGCCTTCATTTGGGCGGCGTCCATGCTGGTGAGCACGGAGACGGCCAGCAACTCGGGCGGGTCAACGAAGCCCTCGAGCGCGGTCCACGCAGCAGAGAGCATGACCGGGCCTCCGGCGGCGTGGAGGGTTATCATGCGCACGCCCAGCGCCGCAGCCGAGCGCACCGCTCCGGCGACGGTGTTGGGAATGTCGTGGAGTTTCAGGTCGAGGAAGATGGAGTGGCCGCGCTTTGCGAGGGATTCCACGACAGCGGGACCGGCGGAGACGAAAAGCTCCAATCCGACCTTGAACCAATGACAGTTGCCTTCAAGCCGGTTTACCAGATCGATTGCGGAGGCCGCATCGGGCACGTCGAGGGCCACGATCAGCCGGTTGCTAGCCTCCTCCCGCAGGTCAATCGCGGCCGGCAGGGCTGAAGCGAAGGTGGGATTCATCCGGTCTGGGATGGGCATGATTCCATCTTAGAGCATGGCGGGGCAGGCGAAGGCAGGCAGGCTCAGGCCTGGACGGCCATCTGCGATGCGGCGGGAGTTTCCCTGAGCTTTGCCTGATTCTGCACGGGCAGGAAGCGGCATAGGTATTCGATAGGGTCCTCCGCGGCGGCCATCTGGCGCAGGTGATACTTCCAGACGTCCGCTTTAATAGTGCGCCGGGTGAAGGGCTTGCGAGTCACCTGCACGACCCCGCCCTGGGAATTGACCCTGGGATAGGTGGTGGAGGGAATCATGAAGCTCATTTGGGCACCCGACTTCCAGAAGTGGCGGGCGAAATCGTGCGAGAAGAGCAGGGTGTAATGGCGGCCCTCCCCGGCCAGTAGGGTAAGCGCCTGCTCGGCGTCGGGCCAGGAAGGCTGCACATTGGCCAGATACCAATGGCGGAACTCGAATCCGTTAAACTGAGCCTGGTTGAGCAACAGCCGCAGCAGCTCTTTCCGATTCATTGCATCAATCCTTCGACACAGATTCCGTGGGTTAGGTGGTTTGTTCATTCCGTATACAGACCGGAGATGAAGGCGGATTATGGGTCTTCTGTTGTTGAATAACGTCAAAGGGGCGTAACCTTCCTTTTACTTGTTTTGCGGATTTTCCAGAGGCGTACGAGAAAGAAGGAGAGTCGAAATTGAAGACGGAGCCAACCAGGATGCTCAGGGCGGCATGGGGAGTGTTGCTGATGGGCGGAGGAGTCCTAGGCTGGGCCTCCGGGGTCCACACCAATCCCCTGAACAACGACCCTCTGGTGCGCGCGGCCTATGAGCGCTTCTACAACCTGGACTATCCGGGCGCCGTGGAGCGCCTGGAGCGGTTTCACGCGACGCATCCGGGCGATCCGCAGGGAACGGTACTACTGCTGGAGGCGGAGGTTTTTCAGGAGCTTTACCGGCAAGACCTGCTGGACACGACGTTTTACGCCAACGACGGATTCCTGACCGGCCGGCACGTCAATGCGGAAGACCCGGCGATACGCGACCGCATTCTGGCGCTGGCCGACGAGACCGTGCACGAGGCTGACTGGCGGGTGGGCAGGAATCCGAATGATGTGGACGCGCTGTATGCGCGCGGCTGGGCGCGGGCGCTGAAGTGCACCTACATCGCCATGGTGGAGCGGGGGTATGGCACAGGGTTTCGGCTGGCCACCAAGGCCAGGGAAGACAGCCAGCTGGCGTTGCAATTGGATCCGGATTACGTGGACGCCAAGCTAGTGGCTGGAATCTACGAATATGTGGTGGGGGCACTGCCGCTGCCATTCAAGATTCTGATCGGCTTTGCCGGCATCACCGGCTCCAAGAACCGGGGCATGGAGATGCTGACGGACGCCGGCAACCGAGGAATAATGACCAGCGTGGAGGCGCGCACGGCTATTGCCCTGTTCCTGCGCCGGGAGGGGCGTTACATAGAAGCCATCCAGGTGGTGCAGCGCCTCAAAAGCGAGTATCCCCGCGACTTTCTCTTCTGCCTGGAAGAGGCCAACTTGCGCAAGGATGCGGGCGAGGGGATGGTGGCGGTAGCGGCATATCGCAAGATACTCTCCACCAATTCGAGGCCGGGCTATTTCTATTCCGCGCAGATGGAACTGGCCTATTTTGGCTTGGGAGATGCTTTGCGCGGACAACGGCATTATGGCGAGGCGGCGCAATCCTATGAGCAGGCCGCCTGGACCCCGAATGTGGGGCCGGAGCTGAAGGTACGGTCGCTGGTGGCCGCCGGCGAATGCCACGACCTGAACGGAGAACGCCAACTGGCAATCAGGGACTACCAGGCCGCCATCGATGCCGGCCCAAACACATCACGCGCCGACACCGCCAGAAAGCGCCTGCGCAATGCCTACACGGGGAGCTAGTAACGCCGGTTGCATGGAACTGCTGCCGCGCCAGCCCCGTATCTTCAAGGTGCAGAGGTTTCAGGAGGAGAAAAATTATGGCCGTTTTCTGTAACCGATGTGGGACTGGGTTGCCATCCAGCGCGCGGTTCTGCTCCAACTGTGGCAATGTGATTCCCGTGTCGCAGCCCATGCAGGGCAGGCCGCTGGTGCGCCCGATTGTGGGCCGCCAGATTGCCGGAGTCTGCCTGGCGCTGTCGCAGGCCAATGGGTGGGATGTCGCTGTTGTGCGCATTTTGACCGTGCTTGGATTCTTCTTCTCGGGCGGATTTGTGGGCGTGGCCTATGTGGCCGGCTGGATAGGAATTCCCGAGGAGCCGGTAGGGCTGCCGGGGGCGTATCCTCCTGGTATATGAACGGTTGGTATGAATCGGATGGAGCTCGGCTGGGTTATCGGGATACGGGCGAGGGGCAGCCGGTGGTTTTTCTGCATCCCACGCCTCTCGATGGCGATTATTGGCGTCCGATGGCCAAAAATCTGAGTGGCGTTCGAGCGATCGTTCCCGACCTGCGCGGGCATGGCGTTTCCGATTTGGGTAAAAAGCTGCCTGTGGGCGGATTCGGGCGCGTTCCCGACGCTCCGGTGCTGACCATGGCGCAACTTGCTTCTGATGTCCTCGCACTGCTGGATCATTTACAAGTGCCAGCGGCGGTTTTTGCCGGTTGCTCCATCGGCGGGTATGTACTGTTGGAGTTGTGGCGCAGGGCGCGCGAGCGCATGAACGGGCTTGTTTTTGTCTGCTCCAAGCCCCAGCCGGATGCTGAGGCCAACCTCGAGAAGCGGGCCGCCGCCATTGCCCAATTGCGAGCCGAGGGTACGGGGGCGCTCTTCGACGAAATAGCCATGGCCCTCATCGGAAGAACGGCGCGTGAGCGATCCATTGAAATTGTGGGTGAATTGCGGTCACACATGACGCTGACACCGGAGGCGGCGGTGGCCGTGCAGGCGGGACTGGCCACGCGGCCCGATTCGGCACCCACAGTGGCAACGATTGAGGTGCCGGTGCTGGCTATTGCCGGCGGCGAGGATCCCGGCGTGACGCCGGCCGAGATGCAGGCATTCAGCTCCGCTCCGGGCGGCTGCAAGTTTCACCTGCTGCCCGACGCCGGGCACTTTGCCGCCTATGAACAGCCTCAAAATGTAGCTGCGCTTATGGAGAGGTGGCTGTGGTATCCGGTAGGCTGAGTGACAGGTTTAGCCGACGCATCTCGATGTGCGCGGCGAAATGCTGTAGGCTCAAGAGATAGATCATCTTCGGGAAGATCAACGTGACTCTGCTCCCTGCTACGCCGTCCCGCCCATTTCATTATCCCCAGCCGGGGAGCGCCCTGCACTGCGGAAGAGTTTCGCTAGAAAAGCTGGCAAAGCGCTTCGACACGCCGCTTTATGTCTATTCGGCGGATCAGATTATTGAGCGGCTGGCGATGTTTCAGGAGGCGCTGGCGGGTGGGGAAGATTTGGTCTGTTACTCGGTCAAGGCTAACTCGGCGCTGGCGATTCTGAAGCTGCTGGCGGAGCGTGGAGCGGGTTTCGATATCGTCTCGGGCGGGGAGCTGGAGCGGATAATGGCTGCCGCGCCCGAGGCCGTTGGTCGGGTGGTCTACTCCGGCGTGGGCAAGACCGCGGCGGAGATCAATCTCGCGCTCAGGGCAGGAATCCTCGCGTTCAACGTGGAGAGCGAGGCGGAGTTGGCGCTGCTGGCCAAGAGAGCCGCGAAACTGAAAATCAAGGCGCGGTTTGCCCTGCGCGTGAATCCGGACGTCTTTGCCCAGACGCATCCCTACATCTCGACCGGCTTGCGCGAGCACAAGTTTGGCATCGATATTCGTCAGGCGGCAGGGATTTATCGGGGCGCGGCCGGCAACCGCTGGCTTGAGGCGTATGGGGTGAGCTTTCATATCGGATCGCAGATCCGCTCGGCAGAGCCGTTTGGCGCGGCCATGGCGCGAGTCGCAAAGCTGATAGGACAACTCCAGCGCGAAGGCATCGCACTCAAGTCAATCGATGCCGGCGGCGGCCTGGGAATCGATTATTACGGCGGCAGATTCAACGCCGCGGCCAAGGTGCGGGAGTATGTGGCGGCCTTCGAGGATGAATTGGGCGGTTTCGAGGGGCGGCTGCTCGTGGAGCCGGGTCGCTTCGTGGTGGCGCAGGCAGGGGCGCTGGTGACCCGGGTGCTCCAGGTAAAGCGCAACGGAAAGAAGACCTTCGTGATTTGCGACTCCGGCATGAACGACCTGATCCGTCCGGCGCTCTACGAGGCGCATCACGAGATTGTGCCTGTGAGGATGAGGATGGGGAAGCCGCAGATCGTGGACGTGGTGGGACCGGTCTGCGAGACGGGAGATTTTTTTGCACGTGGCCGAAAACTAGCTCCGGTCGAGCCCGGAGAGCTACTTGCCCTGCTTGATGCCGGAGCTTATGGGATGGCGGAGAGTTCGAATTACAATACGCGGCTGCGTCCGGCAGAGGTGCTGGTGGAGGGCGCGAAGGCCCGGCTGATCAGGCGGCGGGAGACGATGGCCGATCTGCTAGGGCCGGAGTTGGTCTGAATTTCATCGATAAACAGCCCGAAAGCGTGACTCCGGGGATAATGGGTGGGTTAAACCCATCGCTACCAGCCCACCATAGTTTTGATGGCTATATGCGGGGGGTGTATTCCCCGCCTACCTCCGGATCGAGTCATTCCGCTACGTCTGCCCGGAGATCAGTGGTTCACTCCGGCTGCCGCGGCAAAGCCGGCCTGTTGACCTGTGGGGATGGTGCTGGCTGGAGGCGGAGCGGCAAAGGAGGAGTTCCTGGCGTTGATGGCATTCGAGTAGTCGGGGCCGAGGCCCAGTTTCTTGAGGGCGCGGGAGTCAGGCGTCAGTTTGGTTTGCCAGCCATGAGCAGCCTGATACTTCTGCATTGCAGCTACGGTGTTGGCGTCCCACTTTCCTGTTGCTTCGCCGTCCATGTAGTGTTCGCGGATGAGCGCCTGCTGAATCTCAGTGGCGCGGGCCGGATCGATGGCCTGCTGGCCGCGCAGGCGCTTGGATTTACCCTTTTTGTGGGAGCCTTGCGAATGACCGCCGGTAGGAGCGCGGTGAATGCGGGAGGCGAATGCGGGTGATGCGATCAGCGCGGTAGAAAGCACGAATGCCAAGACTGCTCGATAAGAGAACACTCAGGTTTCCCCTTAGAAAAACGGAATTACTGGTCGATTTACGTTGCAGTCTACCGGAGCGTCTCGCATTGTGGCAAGAGAATAAATTGATCTGGAATCGAGAATCTATCGGGGTTGCTGGAGAAGCGCCGGCCATGCATAAATGCGACCGGCGCTTCTCAGTTGACTACTCCAGGGTTCCGCCCAGGTAGTTGATTCCATTGCCTGGACGGCGAGGATCAACGACCTCGAAGACCACGTCATCGCCGGATTTGAGTTTGCCCACTACGGCATTGAACTGATCCCTGGTGCCTGTTGACTGCTTGTTGATGCGGAGGATCACCAGGCCGGGTTCCAATCCCTGCAGGTCGGCAAAGGAGCCAGCACGAACCGACTGGATGACTACGCCGGGGGCAGGGAGCTTGGAAGCAGTGGTTGGCGGGGCGTCGCGGACAACCAGGCCCAGCTTGGTCTCGCCTGCGTCACCCTTGTCGTCCGTGCCGCTCTCGGACTGTTGGCTGCCCTGGTCGGCAAAGACCTTGTCGCGGTCGCCGATGGCCACCGTGGTGTCGGCCTGCTTGCCATCCCGCACGTATCCCAGCCGGATGCTGCTGCCTGGCCTGCGGCTGGCGATCTCGTTGACCAGGTCGTCGCCATCCTTGATCTGGCGGCCGTCGATGGTGGTGATGATGTCGCGCACCTTGAGGCCGGCCTTCTCCGCCGGACCGCCGGGCGTAACCTCAGTCAAAATGACGCCGGTCTTGAAGCCGTAGACGCGATTGACCGCGCCCGAGAGTCCCACCTTGAACGTGACGCCGATGGAGCCGCGCGTGACTTTATGGCTGGGGCTGACGAGGTTGTTGTAAATATCGACCACGGTGTTAGACGGCATGGCGAAGCCAATGCCCTGATAACCGGCTGATTGCGTGAAGATGGCGGTGTTGACGCCGATGACTTCGCCGTTCATGTTCAGCAGCGGCCCGCCGGAGTTGCCGGGATTGATGGCCGCGTCAGTCTGGATGAAGTGCTGGAACTGGCCGCTGGCGCCGGGCTCGATGGTCCGGTTCTTGGCGGAGATGATGCCGGCGGTGACGGTCTGCGAGAGTGCGAAGGGGCTGCCGATGGCCTCTACCCAGTCGCCTACCTGCGCGGTGTCGGAGTTGCCCATCTTGACGGTTGGCAGGGGGGTGCTGGTTTCGATCTTGATGACAGCCAGGTCGGTGGCCTTATCGGTGCCGATGACGCGCGCCGGGCGGCCTTCGTCCTGGTTATCGGGGTCGGTGGAGAGCTTGACGTAGATCTTGTCGGCCTTCTCGATTACGTGATTGTTGGTGATGATGTAGCCCTTGGGATCGACGATGAAGCCTGAGCCGAGCGACTCGCGTACTTGGCCGTCGTCGCCGCCCTGCATATCGGGTGCCTGGCCGCCGAAGAAGCGGTTGAAGAAGTCCTGGATGCCGCCCTGACCCTGCTGTTGATCTTCGCCCTGATCCTCATCGCCGGGATTCTGCGGGTTGGGCTGGACGCGGCCATGAAAATTGCGGCGGCTCTTGTTTGCCGACTGCTTGGGCAGGGTCTGGGTATTGATGTTGACCACCGCCGGGCCCACTCTCTGGGCTATCTTCACAAACTCGTTGGGGGGGATGGTGGAGTTGACGACTTTCAGCGGAGTGGCATCGGCGCTGTCGTTCTTCTTTTCCTGTCCGCGAACACCGTGAGCGGCAAAGGAACCGGCCACAATAGCGGCCGAAAGGGTGGCAAGCAAGACAAATACGGAGGCGAGACGGCGCGCTTGCAGCCGTTCGAAAAGGGATTTCATGGATTCGTAGACCTCATCAGGTGGCCAACCTTGCGGTTGGAATGTGTATTACGCCAATAACAAGTATAGCCAGTAGCGGGCAAACCCGTCTGGCTGGAAGGGTTCCATTGGTATAGACGTTGCAGCGGTGAAAGAGTCGCGGAGGGGCAGGGGGCAGGGACTATAGATCCGGCAAATAAATACTGTCATCGTGCGACTCCACCCTAGCGGCAAAAAACAAAGGCGCCGCGAGGGTGGGGCATCCATGGATTCCATTTGGTGGGCGCATCTAGAGTCCAGCGGCCCCCTTGATTACACCTGTCGGAGGATCGCCCGCCTCGGGGATTTCGAAGGTGGGCTGCAGGATGGACTTGAGCTCGTCCCAGGGGATGGTGATGTCGCCGGGGATATCGGCGTGAGAGAGATCTTTCCCTTCGGAGTAGACGATGGAGAGCCCATCCGGGTCGAGCTGCCAGTTGTGGGGATTGTCGAAGATCTTGAGCAGAGCCTTGAGGTCGGCGGCGGTGTCGACCCCACCAATATCGTTTCCTTCAATCGAGGGTGCGACGACCTCGCGGAAGGCTTTTTCGAGTATCTTCCTCCAGTCGGAGGTAGGGATAAAGATGTCCTTGGCCTCCATTTCGCGCTGCTCGGCGAGGAGCCAGTTGAAGGCTCGATAGCTGGCGGTGGGGTAAGTGTCGCAGTGGCCGGTAGGGTTGCTCTCAATGGTGGCGTCGATCATCTTTTTGCCGACGTAGTTGAGCTCGACTCTGACCGTGGTTACGCTCTGATCGGGTTTGCCGAGGGCCTGGGTCCAGGTGGCGATGGGGCCTTTGACGCCGGGGTGGTTGAAGTTGCGGGCGGCGGCTTCGAGAGCCAGGTTGAAGGCCTTGGCTTCGGCGCCGCCGCTAGCCAGTTGGGGCCAGGTGGCGAAGAGAGTCGAGAAGCCCCAAGTGTCGTCCACATCGCAGTCTTCGGGGACGGGAGCGGGCTTGTCTTTGGCGCTGACCCAGGTCATGCGCCAGAGAAAGTTGCGGCCGCCCAGCGGTTCCATCAGATGAGCCAGTTTCTCGGTGCGGGCCGCGAAGTAGCCGAGGAGGCAGTCGTTGTAGCCTTTGCGGACGTTGCAGTCGACGGCGGCGTTGCGGAGCCAGGCGCTCTGATCGGCGCGCATCCCATCGGCTAACTCGGCCGGGGCCTGGGCCAGCGCGCCTTTGAAGGCGGCCGCGACCTTGTCGTTAGCGGCGGCGAGTTCTGGGGAAGCGCAGATGGCCTTATCCAGGCGGGTGACGGCCTTGGCGCAACTGGGGTTGGCGGCGTGGGCGGGGGCGGCGCTGGGAGTGACGGCGTGGACGGTGGCGCTGCTGAGCAGAGTCAGGAAGAGAAGTGCCCAGAGTCTTTTCATGTGTCCCTTTCGGTGTCAGGCAAGTATATCCATCGGCGCTGAGGGGGGGCGCAAGAACCCGTCGCAGATCCTTCTACTCCCCCAAAGTATCAGTATTTATTTGCCGGATCTATAGGGACTGGGTACTAGGGACCAGGGTTGACGAGAGCTCTGAGCAGGGACAAAAACCTGGCGGCCTGCGACGTAGGTCTCACGCACTACGGATTTCAGGATGGCCGGCGCGGCGATTGTGTAAAGGTCGCGGTCGACCAGTATAAAGTCCGCATCGTAGCCGGGCAGCAGCTTGCCCTTGTGCTTCTCGGCAAACTCCGCATAGGCGGAGCCCTGGGTGTAGGCGTAGAGTGCCTGACCACGGGTGATTCTGTTCTCGGGAAAGTAGGTCTTGGTTTCGGCCTCATTCCCACGCGTGACGGCGGCGTAGAGGCCGCGAAAGGGCGTGATGGGTTCCACGGGGTAGTCGGTTCCAAAGGCCAGCGGCACGCCGGCGTCGAGGAAGGCCTTCCATGCGTAGGAGTAGGCCGCGCGTTTCGGTCCCAGACGTTCCTCGGCCCAGTTCATGTCGGTGAGCAGATGGTTGGGCTGCATGGAGGCGATGACGCCGAGCTCTTTGAAGCGGGGAATGTCAACGGGATCGACGACCTGGGCGTGCTCGATGCGGTTGCGCGGAGGGAACCCCGCTAAAACGGGATAGCACAGTGATCCGTCCTTCAGCCTGCATATATGAGGAGCCAGTTTTGGCGGAGCGCTGGTCTTCGGACAGGGAATCTTTTCATCCCAGATTTGATAGGGCTGACCGGCAGGGCGGCAAGGGCCGAATGGAAGAAGCGCCGGGGAGTATTGCAGCAGCTTGGCTTCTTCAAACGCGTCTAAAGCCATTGCGACAGCCTTGTCGCCGATGGCGTGGAAGCCGAGTTGGAATCCTATGGCGGTACGTTCGACGGCCATCTTATCTAATTCTGTTTTCGAATACTGGGGCAGGCCGGTGTTGCCGGGATCGTCGGAGTACGGCGCTTTCATCGCAGCGGTGCGCGAGCCGAGCGAGCCATCCATGAAGCCTTTCAACATCCCGGTGTGCAGCAAGGGATCGTTCTTATCGTGGTGATTGCGCATTTTGATTAGCTCGGGCAACGGAGCATTGAAGGGCAGCCACTCGCTGATGCGCAGATGGAGTTGGCCTTTCTTTTCCAACTCTTCAAAGACCAGAAAATCCTGCCAGTCGCTAAAATCCTGCACGCTGGTGACGCCGTGGGCGAGGGCGTCGTCGATGGCGAGCGAGTCTCCGCGACGGCGCTCGGCAGGGCTGGGCGGTGGGATGAGCTTCTGGAGCAGATCCTGCGCCGATTCGCGCAGGATTCCGGTGGGTTCACCGCTGGCGTCGTGGTCGATGGCTCCGCCTTGCGGCGGGGTGGTCTTTCCTGTGATGCCCGCTGCGGCCAGTGCGGCGGAGTTGGCGATGGCGATGTGGCCGTCTATGCGGCGAAGAAACGCTGGATGGCCTGCGGTAACTTGATCAAGTTGCTGACGGGTGGGCAAAGTCTTGTGCGGCCAGAGCGTGTGGTCCCAGTTGCCGCCGGTGATCCACTGGCCGGAGGGAGCGGCTTGGGCGAAGGATTTGACCCGGGCCAGCATGGCGGAGAGGGAGGAAATGCCGGTAAGGTCCAGATTAAGCTGAAGGCGGCCTGCTTCACCGAGGTGGGTGTGGGCGTCGTTGAAGCCAGGGAAGA
>Ga0265316_10004364_pt1 | contig 14105 bp, 14 predicted proteins | sample 4522metaG_FD_202092 | JGI IMG/M metagenome (GOLD analysis project Ga0265316, IMG submission 202092) | Rhizosphere microbial communities from Carex aquatilis grown in University of Washington, Seatle, WA, United States - 4-5-22 metaG | ecosystem: Host-associated > Plants > Roots > Rhizosphere >... | reverse complement strand
GGCGGAATTCCATCAATCGCTTCGCCGAAGCCATGACGCTGTTCGCGGTAGCCTGCGCGGGTATGTTCCCGCTGTTGCACCTGGGCCGCCCGTGGCTGTTCTACTGGCTGTTTCCGTACCCCAATACTATGGGTGTGCAGCCGAATTTCCGCAGCCCGCTGGTGTGGGACGTATTCGCAGTTTCCACTTATGCCACGGTGTCGCTGCTGTTCTGGTATGTGGGGTTGATGCCCGACCTGGCGACGCTGCGCGACCGCACGCACAACCGCTTCGCGCGGTTCGTGTACGGCATCATGTCGATGGGGTGGCGCGGTTCGGCGCGGCACTGGAGCATCTACGAAACGGCGTCGCTATTGCTGGCGGGGCTCGCCACGCCGCTGGTGCTCTCGGTCCACACGGTAGTAAGTTTCGACTTCACCGTTGCCATCGTACCCGGCTGGCACAGCACGTTCTTCCCGCCTTACTTCGTAGCGGGCGCCATCTATTCGGGGTTTGCCATGGTGCTGGCGCTGGCCATTCCGCTGCGCGCCATCTACGGGCTGGAGGGGCTGATCACCGAAAGGCATCTGGAGAACTCGGCCAAGGTGATGCTGGCAACCGGGCTGATTGTGGCCTATGCATACATGATGGAGACGTTCAGCGCGTGGTACACCACCAACGTCTATGAGCACGCAGCCATCTGGCACCGCATGACGGGGCCGTATCGCGTGGCTTACTGGTGCCTGATTTCGTGCAATATTCTGGCGCCGCAAGCGCTCTGGTTCAAACGGGTGCGCAGTAAGCCCGCGCTGTTGTTCCTTTCCTCGATCGTGGTGCTGATCGGGATGTGGCTGGAACGCTATGTAATTATTGTGAGCAGCCTGGCGCAGGACTATCTGCCGTCGTCCTGGGGAAACTTCCACGCGACAATTTGGGATTGGGCGACTTACTTAGGCACCATCGGACTGTTCCTGTTCCTGTTTTTCCTGTTCATACGGTTATTGCCGATGATCTCCATCTTTGAAGTTCGTACGCTTCTGCCGCAGGCGAAAGTGGAGGAGGAGGTGGGCGGTTGAATAAGCCGGTTTATGGATTGATGGCGGAGTTCGAGAGTCCCACCGAACTGGTGGCGGCCGCGCGCGCAGCCCGCGAAAAGGGGTACCGCAAGCTGGACGCCTATACGCCGTTCCCCATCGAAGAGTTGACGGACGCGCTCCATCTTCACCACAACAAACTGCCGTTGATCGTGCTGCTGGGCGGTATCCTGGGCGGGCTCACGGGTTATCTGCTGCAGTATTACGTCACGGTAATCTATTTCCCGATCAACATAGCGGGCAGGCCGCTCCATAGCTGGCCGGCATACATCATCATCACGTTCGAGGTGACGATTCTGTTTGCGGCCATCTCGGCGGTGCTGGGGCTGCTGGCGTTGTGCGGGTTGCCCATGCTGTACCATCCGGTGTTCAACGTGCCGCGATTCGTGCAGGCGTCGCGAAACCGGTTTTTCCTGTGCATCCAGGCCCGCGACCCGCTGTTCGACGTGCAGCAGACCAGCGAATTTCTCCTGACCCTGGAGCCGAGGGAGGTATCCGAAGTTGCCCCGTAAGCTTCGATCTTTTGTGGGTGTTTGTGGGGCAGACCCCCAAGTCTGCGCGGGACCCCCTGGTCCCGCTGCAGGCACCTTGCGCGAGGCCGATATTGCGATTCCGGCAGGCCGACGAGGGCGTCGGGGCGCCTGGGCCCAGACCAGGGGGGCTGCCCCACAATTCCTCGCCGTGCTCTTTGCCGCCGCGGCCCTCGCAGGCTGCCGGCAGGACATGCAGGATCAGCCCAAGTTCATTCCCTTGCGGCCCAGCGGGTTCTTCGACGATGGCCGCTCCGAGCGTCCCCTGATTGAAGGCACCGTGGCCCGTGGGCATCTGGACGACGACACGGCGCTCTATGCCGGCAAAGGGCCGGACGGGAAGCCGTCGGATACCTTTCCGTTCCCGGTGACCCAGGAGGTGATGGAGCGCGGGCAGCAGCGTTTCAACGTCTACTGCACGCCCTGTCACGACCGCACGGGCAGCGGCAACGGCATGGTGGTGCGGCGGGGCTTCCGCCATCCGCCTTCGTATCACAGCGACCAGGTGCGCGCGCTGTCCAATGGCTACATTTTCGATGTGATCACCCATGGGTTCGGCGCCATGCCGGACAACGCCGCGCAGATTCCTCCGCGCGACCGGTGGGCCATTGTGGCCTATGTGCGGGCGCTCGAATTCAGCGAGAATGCGACGGTGAATGACGTGCCGCCGGCGGAACTTACTAAGTTGGAGGCGGCGAAATGACGGCGCAGGCGATGGATTTTCAAGTATCCGGCGAGCTGCGCGACGATATCAGGCGATGGCGCTCGCGCGCGTTAGTGGCAGGCATCGTGGGAGTGGTTGCCAGTGCGGTGGGCTTCTTCGTTTCGCCGTTTCAGTTCTATCGTTCTTACTTGTGGGCTTACCTGTTTGTGCTGGGACTAACGCTGGGGCCGCTGGCGTGGCTGATGCTGCAATACCTGACGGGCGGCGCGTGGGGCCTCATCATCCGCCGGCCGTGCGAAGCGGCGCTGCGCACCATGCCGCTGGTCGCGCTGATGTTCCTGCCGATCTTCATCGGCATCCCGAATCTGTACGGCTGGGCGCACGCTGCCGTGGTGGCGGCCAGCCCGGTGCTGCAACACAAGCACGCTTATCTGAACCTTCCGTTTTTCCTGATTCGCGCTGCGGTATATTTCGGCGGCTGGCTATTTCTTTCCCGGTACTTTGTGCGTTGCTCGGAGCGCGAAGACCGCGAGGGGCACCGGGCGGTGCACGGCAAAATGAGCGCGATGGCCGGTCCGGGGCTGATCTTCTGGGGTTTCAGCGTCACCTTCATGTCCATCGACTGGCTGCTTTCGGTGAATCCCGAGTGGTTCTCCACCATGTACGGTCTGCTGTTCATTGCCGGCCAGGGGCTCACCGGCATGGCGTTCCTGATCGCGGTGATGGTGATGCTTTCCATGCGCCGGCCGATGTCGGAGGTTCTTACCCCGCGGCACCTGCACGACCTGGGGAAGTTTCTGCTGGCCATGGTGATGGTGTGGGCGTATTTCTCGTTTTCGCAATTCCTGATTATCTGGGCCGGTAACCTGCCCGAAGAGATCCCCTGGTACTTATCGCGCATTAACGGCGGATGGGGTTTCATGGCCCTGGCCCTGGTGGCCGGCCATTTCGCGCTGCCCTTCGCGCTGCTGCTGTCGCGTGACCTGAAACGCAATTTCAAGCTGCTGGCCTCCATCGCGGTGTTCATCCTGTTCATGCGGCTGGTGGATCTGTACTGGGTGGTGGCGCCGGAGTTCCGGAAACAATCTTTCGGCGTGAGCTGGATGGATTTCACGCTGCCGCTGGGGCTGATCGGGATCTGGCTGGCGTACTTCCTGATGCATCTCGAGAAGCGGCCGCTGCTGCCCGTCAACAATCCGTACCTGGAGGAGGCTCTGCAGCATGGCCGGGAATAACAAGCATCGCGGCGGGTTTGAAGAGACCGACGTCAATGTAGTCGCCGTAGGAAAATTCGGCATCGCGCTGCTGCTGGTGACCGTCGCGGCGATGGCGTTACTGTTCGGCGTCTTCCACTATTTTCAGGCGAGCGAGGGCGGTAAGGCAGTAAGTGTGGATCCAACGACGGTGTTTCCGCATCCACAACTACAGGCGACACCAATCCAGGATTTACAGGCTGTGCGCGCCGCCGAAGATCAAATGTTGAACAGTTACGGCTGGGTGGACCGGCAGAAGGGCGTGGTGCGGATTCCCATCGCGCGGGCGATGGAGTTGGTGGTCCGGAAGGGCCTGCCGGTGCGCGCCGCGGAGCCCAGCGCCGAGGGAGTAAGCATGCCGACGGAAAGCGGTTTGGGGCCCAAAATGCAGCAGCCCGGCGGCCCGTTGGGAGAACCGAAATGAGGAAGATTCTCTTGTTCCTGGGCGCAGTTACCGCCGCCGCGCAGCCGGGGCAATTGGCGCCGATGCAGCCCACTATCTCCATGCAGGGTTCCAACCTGAAGCCGGCATTGCCCGGCGCGCTCGCGGGAGTCGGCATAGACCAGAGGCTCGACAATCAGGTGCCCCTGGACCTCACGTTTATTGACGAAGCCGGCCGCCCGGTTCCGCTTTCCACGTTCTTTCATAGCGGGAAACCTGTGATCCTGGCGCTGGTCTATTACCGCTGCCCCATGCTGTGTACGCAGATCCTGACTGGCCTGGAAAGCAGCCTGAAGGCCGTTTCTTTCAACCCCGGACAGGACTTCGAAGTTGTCAGCGTGAGCTTCGATCCTAAAGACACCTGGCAACTGGCCGCCGCCAAGAAACAGACTTACCTCAAGCGCTATGGCAGGGCGAATACCGCCAATGGCTGGCACTTTCTCACCGGTGACGAAACCAATATCAGGGCACTCACCGGTGCGGTGGGCTTTCATTATAAGTACGACCCGGCTACCGACCAGTTCGCGCACGCCAGCGGGATCATGATTCTTACTCCCGAGGGGCGGCTCTCGCGCTATTTCTACGGCGTGGAATACTCGCCGCGCGATGAGCGCCTGGGGCTGGTAGAGGCTTCCCAGAATAAGATTGGCAGCCCCGTGGACCAGATTCTGCTGTTCTGTTACCACTACGACCCGGCCACCGGCAAATACGGCGCCCTGGTCATGAACATGGTGCGCATTGCCGGGGCGGGCTTCGTGGTGGTGTGCGGGGCGATTCTGTTGATTGCGCTCAAGCGCGAAAGGCGGGGCGAACTGGTTCGACATGGGATCTAAATTACCTATATTTCCGGAGCAGGCGTCCACGCTCGCGCCCGACGTGGACCATCTGGCGCTCTTTCTGTTGGTGGTGGCAGCCTTCTTTACGGTGCTGATTTTCACCGCGATTTTCTATTTCGCCATCCGTTACCGCCGGCGCTCCGATCGGGAATTGCCGCATGTGCAGCATGGCGGCATGGCGCTGGAGATAGTCTGGTCGGTGATTCCTTTCGGCATTACCATGGTGATGTTCGGTTGGGGCGCCAGCTTGTATTACAAGGAAAGCCGCCCGCCCGACAACGCTATCCCCATCTACGTGGTGGCCAAGCAATGGATGTGGAAGATCGAGCACATGGAGGGGCAGCGCGAGATCAACGAGCTGCACGTGCCCCTGGGCCGCGCGGTGAAGCTGACGATGACTTCCGAAGACGTCATCCACAGTTTTTTCGTGCCGGCGTTTCGCACCAAGCAGGACGTGGTGCCGGGGAAGTACTCCACCCTTTGGTTCCAATCCACCAAGCCGGGTAAGTATCATCTCTTCTGCGCCGAGTATTGTGGCAACCGGCACTCCGGCATGATCGGGTGGATCTATGTGATGGAGCCGCAGGATTACCAGAACTGGCTGAGCGGCGGCGCGCCGGCGGCCAGCCTGTCGGAGGGCGGCGAAAAGCTGTTTACCAGCCTGGCCTGCGCCAACTGTCACAAGGCCGATGGAACCGGCCGCTGTCCCAGCCTGGTGGGGCTGTTCGGCAAGACCGTGCAACTGGCCGACGGGAATAAGGTTGTGGCGGACGAAGCTTACATCCGCGAATCCATTCTGCAGCCGGCAGCCCAAGTGGTGGCCGGATATCAGCCGGTCATGCCGACCTTCCAGGGGTTGGTAACCGAGGACGGAGTGTTGCAGTTAGTGGAATATATCAAGTCGCTGGGAGAGACGCCGGAGGATAAGACACGAGCGTCCGGCACACTGGGGGAACGGCACTAGGATGATTACCGCGGCGGTACAAGAACGGGAGCACTATCTCAACCAGAGCTACGGCCTCAAGTCGTGGCTGCTCACCAAGGATCACAAGCGCATCGGCCTGCTTTACCTGTTCACCATCACGCTGTTCTTCTTCGTGGGGGGCGCCTTCGCCACCATGATCCGCGTCGAGTTGCTGACGCCAGGCGGCAACTTCGTCTCTTCGGATACCTACAACAAGCTTTTCACCATGCACGGCGTGGCGATGATCTTTTTCTTCCTGATTCCGTCCATCCCCGCGTCCCTGGGTAACTTCTTTCTGCCGATGATGATCGGCGCGCGCGACCTGGCCTTTCCGCGCATCAACCTGCTGAGCTGGTATCTGCTGGTGGTGGGCGGGCTGTTCGCGCTGTTCGCCATGCTGGCAGGCGGCGTGGATACGGGGTGGACTTTCTACACGCCTTACAGCACCACTTACTCCAATAGCTGGGTGATCGCCACCGCGATAGGGATCTTTATCGCCGGCTTCTCGTCCATTCTGACGGGGCTGAATTTCATCGTCACGGTGCACCGCATGCGCGCACCCGGCATGACGTGGATGCGGATGCCACTGTTCGTCTGGTCCACTTATGCCACCTCCCTGATTCAGGTGCTGGGCACTCCGGTGCTGGCCGTCACGATCATACTTCTCTTCTGCGAGCGCTTCTTCCACATCGGCATTTTCGACCCCAAGCTGGGCGGCGACCCGGTATTGTTCCAGCATATGTTCTGGTTCTACTCGCACCCCGCGGTGTACATCATGGTGCTGCCCGCCATGGGGATCATCAGCGAGGTGGTGTCGGTGTTTTCGCGCAAACCGGTTTTCGGGTACCGCGTCGTGGCCTACGCCAGCATGGCCATCGCGGTGCTGGGCTTCCTGGTGTGGGGCCATCACCTGTTTGTGGCCACGCAGTCCGTGTATGCCGGGCTGGTCTTTTCGTTCCTGAGCTACTTCGTTGCCATCCCTTCGGCTATCAAGGTATTCAACTGGACCGCGACTTTGTATAAGGGCTCGATCTCGTTCGCCACGCCCATGCTATACGCCTTCGGCTTCATCGGGCTATTCACTATCGGCGGCCTGACTGGCCTGTTCCTGGCGGCGCTGGGATTCGACGTGCATGTTACCGACACTTACTTTGTGGTGGCGCACTTCCACTACATCATGGTAGGCGGGACGATCATGGCTTACCTGGCCGGGCTGCACTACTGGTGGCCCAAAATGACCGGGCGGATGTATCCCGAGGCTTGGGCCAGGCTCTCGGCGCTGGTCATTTTCCTGGGCTTCAACCTCACTTTCTTCCCGCAGTTTATCCTGGGTTACCTCGGAATGCCGCGCCGCTATCATGTCTACCCGGATGAGTTCCAGGTGCTGCACGTCCTTTCCACGGCCGGCGCTTCGGTGCTGGCGGCGGGTTACCTCATGCCCATGATCTACTTCGTCTGGTCGCTGCGGTACGGCCAGGTGGCCGGGTCCAATCCTTGGGGCGCGGCGGGACTGGAGTGGCAGACCGCCTCGCCGCCGCCGGTGCACAATTTCGACGAGATGCCCGTGGTCACGCACGAAGCCTACGATTACGCGTCGGTGATCGGGGAGGAGATTCAAGTTGGCTAGCGAAGCGCACGCTCCGGCGGAATCGCTCGCCCTGCGCGAGCAGTTTGAGACGGAGGCCCAACAGAAAGACGCCTCCACTTTGGGGATGTGGATTTTCCTCATCACCGAAGTGATGTTCTTCGGCGGCTTGTTTCTGGCTTATATGGTATACCGCCGGTTGTATCCGGACATATTCGCCATCGCGAGCAGCAGCCTGAACGTCTATATCGGCGCCGCCAATACCGTAGTGCTCTTGTGCAGCAGTTTGACAATGGTGCTGGCGGTGCGCGCGGCGCAATTGGGGCGCACCAGGGCTATCGTCCTGTTCCTGGTCCTGACACTGCTGCTGGGCGGCGTGTTCCTGGGAGTGAAAGCTTACGAGTGGAACGAGAAATTCGTGGAGCATCACATCCCCGGCCCGTCGTTCCATTTCGAAGGCCTGGGGCCCGACCAGCAGGGCCACGCGCAATTGTTCTTCTCGCTGTATTTCGCCATGACGGGGCTGCACGCCCTGCACATGGTAATCGGGGCGGGCCTGCTTGCGATGCTGATCTGGCAGGCGCGCAGAGGAAGATTCACGGCGGAGTACATGACACCGGTAGACCTGATCGGCCTCTACTGGCACTTCGTGGATATTATCTGGATTTTCCTGTTCCCGCTCTTATACCTGATCGATCGCCACCTGAAACAGCCATGACCGAACACGTCGATAGCGTCAAAACTTACGTTCTGGTATTCGCCGCCCTGATCTTCCTGACAGTGGCCACCACCGCGGTGGCCTTTGTGGACCTGGGCCCGTTCAGCGTCGTGATGGCTCTGGCCATCGCCGTCTGTAAGATGCTGTTAGTGGCGCTCTTCTTCATGCACGTGCGCCACAGCACGCGTCTCACCCGCCTGGTAGTGCTGGGCGGCCTGCTCTGGCTGGCGATCCTGCTGCTGCTGACCATGGGCGACATGATGAGCCGGGGCTGGGTGGGCGTGCCGGGAAGATAGTTCACAAGAATAGCTCGACGGGAACGCGGAGTAACTCCGCCAGTTGTTTCGCCTGGGCCTTGCTGATACCGCGCTTTCCGCTCAGGATCTCGGAGACGCGGCTCTTGGGGAGCACACTCCACAGGTCGCTGGGCTTCAGCCCTCTCTCTTGGAGCAGGTAGCCCAGCATCTTGTGAGGCTCCGTTCTTGGCAGCGGATTCGTGCGGTCTTCATACTCTTCGATCAGCACGCCGAGCATTTCGAGGAGGCGTCCCTCTTCTTCGCCGATTTCCTCTTCGGGCTTCTCCATGAGCTGGGCGGCGGCCTGCAGGAGCCTTTGATGTTCGGCCTCCGTGTGAATAATAACGGGCAGCGTTTCCCGGAGGAGCCGCTGGTACTTTCGTTCGTCGAGCAGGGTTGTGCTCATGGCTTCCATTTCTCCCTGGTGTACTCGCGATGCGAGACGATGTGCCGGATGTACACGGTTTGCCACCGGTATTTGACGATGGCAATGAGGCGGTACTTGTTGCCGCCGATATTGAACACGGTGAAAACTCCCACCAGGTCCGCGTGGGGAAAGTCCACATGGAGATCCGCAAGGTTCTTCCAACGGGCTCGTTTGGTCACCAGGCACCAGTGCATCAAGGCTTCCAGGGCATCCGAACGCTCCCGGGCGAAATCGGTAATTGCCGCCTTGCTGATGACCCTCACAGCACGACGTTACCAGAATGGTAACGTCCCCGTCAAGGGGACCGGTTGAAACGGGAAGGTTCATGCCGCGATGAAGGTTGGCGCGTCGGATCTCCTTGACCCTATGCTCGCAGTATGCGAACATGGGGTGTGAACGGGATCAGCGCGACGGCCATCAAGGGGTACGCGGCTCTTCACGCGGATGCGGCGGAGGAACTAGTGCGGTGGAACAAGGCCGCGAGCCACGCCGTTTGGCGGGACCTTCATGAGGTTCGCCAGCACTTTCCGGATGCCGATCAGTACAAGTCGCTGTTGGTCTTCAACAGCCGGCATAACTACTACCGCCTGATAGTGAAGGTTGACTACCAGGCCAGGCTTCTGATGGTCGAGGAATTCCTGACTCACAAGGAATACACACGCGGGAGTTGGAAGAAATGGGCACGCTGATCATCGACGGCAAGAAATACGCGAGGGTATTGGCGAAAGTCCTGCCGCGAGTGATCGCCACTGGCGAAGAACATGAGCGCATGCTGGCCGAAGTCGGGAAACTGATGGACAAGGGGGCGCGTCGCACTGCGGAGGAAGATGCCGCCCTTGATCTGATGGTTCGTCTGATCAAGGATTACGAAGAGGAACACCATCCGCTACCCGATCCTACCCCGCGCGAAATGCTGGTCTATCTGATGGAACAGCGGAATCTGAAGCAGGCCGACCTTCTTCCGATTTTCAAATCGAGAGGCTACGTATCCGACGTCATCAACGCGAAACGGGCCATCAGCAAAACCCACGCGAAGCTGCTTGCCGAGTTCTTCCGAGTGTCGGTGAACATGTTCCTCTGAGAAGCAAGAGAATTAGGTTTCTCTTACTCCCCCTTGACGTTGAACCCTTCCACTACGATCCGCGGCTTCTCCCCTCTTGTGTCGGCTTCGTACAGTTCGGTCGTGATCTGGCGTTTCTCTCCGGGCATCAATGCGATATACCCGTCGCTGTAGACCGCCGGCAGAACTCTGTCACCGCTGGTTTCCCGCACGGCTTTCAAACGCACCATCAGCGCGGGTGCCGAAGAAGTGTTGGCGAGCGTGGTGGTCAGCAGCCACCGGTTGCCTTGGCGGTCGGCAGTGGTTGATGCCTGGATACTCGCCTTTGCCAGCTTGCGCAGCGCCTGGTAGTTCTCCTCCTCGGTTCCGCGCAAGTAGAAGTTATCGGAGACTTGCCTCTCGCCCTGTTTCAGCTCCAGGCGGATGAAGTGTGTGGCGCTTAGTCCGGACGGATACTCCATCTTCATGGGCGATTGCACGCTGTCTTCCTTGCTATCGAGCGTAGCCGACCTCTCCCACTTCACGGCGCCATCCATATTGACCACCTGTACGCGAGCCGTGAGGCCTACCTGATTTCCGCCGCTGTAATTCACCACCTCCACGCTGTCGCTCACCGGATTCCATTGGATATGCAGCGGCTCCGACGCTTTCTTGGCGCCGAAGTATCCGCCGGTCGGCTCGAAGTAATAGTCGTAGGTCTGCCATACCATCGACGGCCAGCAGGAATGGCTCATCCAGATCAGCAGGCCCATGCGGTTCTTACTCTGCGCTTCGTACATCCCGCGGTAGCCTTCGTAATTCACGAACTGGGCGATCTCAATCCAATCCCGGATGTTATCGGTCGGTCCGTAGAGCTTATTCATGCGGGCGCGGAAGTTATCGCCATCCTGCGCGCTGCCGGCGGTAAAATCGTGCAGGCCCCAGACGGACCCCTGCGGCCAGAAATCGGCTGGCGGCATCATCAGCTTCAGGCTGTCCATGGTCACCACGTTGGGCATGCCCATTTCGCTGTGGAATTTCGGAGTCGCCCTCTGCTGGAAATAGAACTTCGCCGGCTGCACGGTATACGGGCCGTGGCCGCTCACCACGCCATCGGCCGAGCTGGGGATGTAGTGCATGCCGGGGTGGAATCCACTGAGCGTGGCGCGAATCCCATCGTCGATCACTTTGGGCGGGAAGCCTTCGTTACGCCCCACATACAGCCCGATGGAGGGATGGTTGCGGATGCGCAGCACATAGTCCTTCACGTTGCGCAGAAACATGGCGTCGTCGTCGGGATTGGGGCCGTCCCAGGGATTGGCGAGCCAGAAGTCCTGCCACACCACCACGCCCCAGCGGTCGCAGGCGTCGTAGAACTCGTCGTCGCCGATTTGCCCCACCCAGTTGCGGATCATGTTGAAGTTCATCTCGGCGTGGTAGCGCACCGCCGCGTCGTACTCTCGCGCGCGGAATCGCAGCATGGATTCACCGAAGCCCCAGTTACCGCCCTTGGGAATGAAGCGGCGCCCGTTGATCCACATGCGCAGCGCTCCGCCTTCTTCGCTGTAAGTGAACTGGCGGATGCCGGCCTTGAATGTCTTCTGATCGGACACCGCCTTGGCGTCGGTCTCAAATTGCAGACTGACATCATAGAGATCCGGCCGCCCATATCCGGCCGGCCACCATAGCTTCGGACTAAGTACGTTCACCGTGTGCGTAACCGCCTTGTCTTTCGAAGCCTCGATAGTTACCGGCAGGTCGAAGGTCTGATCGCCGAAGCGCCCGTGCAGCGTGCCGGAGACGGGCGCCGCGGAGTGATTGCGGAGAGTCAGCCCCACCGACACGCCGGCGCGCGAGGTATCGGGCAATGGCAGCGTGGCGTGGACGAAAGGATCTTCCACCGTGACCGGCCCCGTCGCCGTCAGATAGACTTTGTTCCACATGCCGGTGTCGCGCCCGCGGATCACGGGGATCCAGTCCCAGCCCACCGTGGAGTGGAACGTGGGATTATCGGCCCCCAACGCGCCGCCGTTCTTGTCGGTGTCCTGGTAAGTCTTCTCCCGCACGCTCCCCGGCGTAGCGGTCTTCAGGATGCGCACGGCCAGTGCATTCTTCTGGCCCGCCAGCAGCTTGGAAGTAATGTCATACCGGCCGCGGATAAACGCGCCCTCTATGCGGCCCAGTTTTTCTCCGTTGAGATAGACCTCGGCCTTCCAATTGATGCCGTCGAATTTCAGCCACACGCTCTTGCCGTTGAACGCCGCCGGGATGGTGAATTCGTTGCGATACCAGAAGTCGGCCTGAAAGAACGAGTCCGAAATCATCAACTGGTTGTCGCCGAAGTTGGGGTCAGGCAGCGCGCCCGCATTGAGGTAGCTGACCAGCGCCGTTCCCGGCACCGTGGCCACCAGCCAAGAGCTATCGGCGAATCCAGGCTTTGAGAGCGCGGCCCCATCGGCCTTCACCAGCGAATCGCGCTGGATCCGCCAGCCGCCGCCGGCCAGGTCCATACGGCTCGCGGAGGGCGCCGGTGCGGCTTTCGCCACGGGCACCGGCCCGCCTTTGCCGAAGACTTCCAGCTCGCTGAGGATGTAGCCCTCGCTCGCCGCCGGCTTCTTCATGAGCACGCGCACGTAGCGGCCTTGCGCCGGCTGCGCCAGCTTCACGTTGTCGACCGTGCCGGCCGCGGCCAGCGGCGCCACGGCTTTCCACGAAGACGCGTCATCCGAAACCTGTACTTCGCCTTCCGCCGCCCGCAGAATCCACGTCAGCACCACCCGGTCGAAAGTGCACACCGCGCCCAGATCCACGTATACCCACTCCTCGCCTTTGCCCGCGCTCATCCAGGCGCTCGAGAACTGGTACGGCCCCGCCACCTTGACCGGCTTGCCGCCGCGGAACAGGTTGATCTCGTTCACCCGGAACGACACCGCGCGCGGGTCGCTGAACGCCGCGCGGAAGAAGCGGTGGCGCGAGGGCGCGTCGAACTTCACCGAGGGGTGGATTTCACCCGTGGGGCGCGCCATGCCGCCGGTGTGTCCCAACTCTTTCCAGGTCTTGCCGTCGTCCGAGCCCGATATCACGCACGCCCAAACCTCGGGCTCCGGGTTACCCTTCACCATCCCGTCGAAATCCATGCGGTCCACTTCGAGCGCCGTGGCCCCGCCGCCCAACGCCACCTGCACCCACACGTTCGCGCCATTCAGGTCGACGCCGGTGGTCCAGTTGCCATCCAGCATCCATTCGCGCTCGTTCTTCTTGAACACTCCGTGCTGGCTGGTGGATACCGAGATCCATCGCGGCAGCGCGGTTTCTTTGATGCCGTCGGTGACTAACTGAGCCGTCAGGTTGTAGTCGTAACTGGAAGAGTGGTACGCGGGCCGATGGAGCGCTAAGTTGCGATAAGTGGTGGCGTCCGTGCGCATGGCCGGCGCAAAGTTTTCCTTGGGGTCGCCGGGGTAGACTCCCACGCCCAGTGAGTAGTCCTGCGCATAGAGAGTAAGTGCCATGAGCCCGGCCACAGTTGTAACTGGGATAAAGCGTCTCATTGCGGTCCTTTCGAATCCAGCCGGCTCAGCGCGTAAGCGTATGCTCCGATGGCTGTGGCTTCGCTGGTGCCCAGGCGCGAGATGCCCACGCCCACGCGCTGCATGGCGTCGAAGCGTACCGGGCGTCCCGTACCGGGCACGGTAAGTTCTCTGGTTTCTCCCTGCAGGAAGGTCGCAAGTTCCGCGGGATCCTCCAGGTTGAACGCCAGAGGAATCAGGCGCCGGAATTTGTTCCCGTTGGGCGCGGTGTAAGTGCCGTTCATCGCAGCCACGATGGCCGGCAGGAACTGGCGGTGCGCGCCGGCAATCCCGCCGCCAATCACCACCAGGCCATCCAGCAGAGTGACGGCTTCCGCGATGGCGTCGCCGGCCACTTCGCCTAGCCGGCGGAATGCCTCGTGGGCCGCAGCGCGGTCGCCTTCCGCCAATCCCTCGGCGATTTGGAAAATGGCTTTGGGCTCGGGCGCATCGTCGAACGCCGTGCCGGTGGCCTCGGCGTACGCGCGCCGCACCGCACGGATCGACGCGCCTTCCTCGGCGTTTCTGTCGCGGTCCAGCTTGTGGCGCAGCAGCCACACTTCGCCGCCCGCCGAGTTGTCGCCGATAATCAACTGGCCGTCGCGCACCAGTCCGCCGCCGAAGCCGGTGCCCAGCGAGACGCCCAGCAAATTGCGATACCGTTTCGGGCTCCCGGCCTCTTCAAGCAGCCGGTTCACGTGCGGCAGGAAGC
>Ga0265316_10004363_pt1 | contig 14106 bp, 9 predicted proteins | sample 4522metaG_FD_202092 | JGI IMG/M metagenome (GOLD analysis project Ga0265316, IMG submission 202092) | Rhizosphere microbial communities from Carex aquatilis grown in University of Washington, Seatle, WA, United States - 4-5-22 metaG | ecosystem: Host-associated > Plants > Roots > Rhizosphere >... | reverse complement strand
AGCAGAAGGAACCCTTCGGACCCGGTGAACCCACCCCCGTTACCCCAATTAAACGATTTGCTTGTGGCCCGGGGAGTTATGGGCAACGTGTCCCGGCGGAAGGCCTTGGGCCAATTTCGATCAGCATCATGTCGCGTTTACCCACAATCCTCATCGTCGACGACGATGAGGGACATTCGATCCTGATACGGAAGAACTTTGCGGACATCGGAATGCCCAACGAGTTCATCGAGTTCCGGGACGGTCAGTCCGTCCTGGACTATCTCTTCAGCCTGACGAACCGCAGGGAACGCTTCCTTAACCTGAACCCGTTCGTGCTCCTGCTCGACATCCGCATGCCCAAGGTCGATGGAATTGAGGTTCTGCGCAGGGTGAAGTCCGACCCCGACCTGAAGATGCTGCCCGTGATCATGCTTTCGACGACCGACAATCCGGATGAGGTCAACCAGTGCCACAGGTTTGGCTGCAGCGCCTACGTGAAAAAGCCCGTTGACTACGAATCCTTCTCCGACGTGGTCCGCCGGCTGGGCGAATTCATGAAGATCCTGGTGCTGCCGCGACTCGTCGCTTGGTAGGCGGTCCCGGCCCGCAACGGGCAGTGGCGAACAAGTGAGGCTCCCCACCTAGGATCCGCCGCAGGCGTCGCAGTGGACCGTGGGCTCGTCCAGCTGCGTCCAATTCACCCTTTCCAGCCTTTCGCGCCTGGCACCGAAGCAGTGGGGACAAGCGGAGAAGGGTTCTAGGGCCCAGGTATCGGCGAACACCCGGCCGCGGCCGAGCGCAAGCGCAGCCCGCTGTGCCGCCTCAAGCATGGCGAGCGTCGGCTGGGCGAAATCTCCCGACTCGCGAAGTCGCTCCAAGGCGCCGTTGCCCACCCGGGTTGGAATCAGCGCCACCACACCCGCACCGCACTCAAATGCGAACTCCGCCGATTTCACCGCCCATTCCAGGCCCGAAGCTTCGTCGAGGAACGGTGGGTTAACCAGGAGGAACGCGCGCAGAGCGATCCTTTCGGTCGCGAGGTATTCGGCGGCCCTCGCAAACTGCGCCAGGTCGAACTTCTTATTCAGCTTTTCCAGCACCTGGGGGTGCGCCGTTTCGAGGCCCATTGCGACCTCGAGCGACCCGGGCAACAGGTCGCGCAGCACTCGAGCACGATCGCCGACCAGGAGCGGATGCGATTCCACGACCACATGGCTCGCGAAAGCGATCTGCCGGGCTACCGGCGCGTAATCGGCCGGCGGGATCGCCGCGGGATCGAAGAAGCTCCCGCTGTTGTAGAGTTTCACCTGCACCGGGAGCGCCCCTTGGTCCGACCAGGTCCGAACCGCGATCTCCACCTGCCGCGGAATCGCCCCCTCCGGGACGGAGTCGCGGGTGGTGTCCTTCCACAGGTCGCACATCAGGCAGCGCCAGGGACATTCGCGGTTGGTCAATAGGACGACGCCGGAATCGGAGACGGCGCCGGAAGACAGGCGCTCCCGTTCGAGGAAGACGCCATGGGGCGCGTAGGGGTCGGGAACAGCGGGCCTTGGCGGGCGCTGAGCGAGAATCCAGGCAGTGCGGCCCCGCGTCGGGTACACCGAGGCCATGCTGCTCACTTGTAGATCGAAAGGTACTGCCTGCGGTAGTCGGGACTGGGAGGCACCATCTGACGGCGCAAGTTATCGACCGGGATCGCTCCGTGCTGGAAGCGGCGCTTAGCGAAGACAGGCATGTCGACGCCGAAATGCGCCTTGATGCCGCGCCGAGCGACCTCGCCCTTGAGCGAGTAGAGCCTGTCGACCGCCATCGCGCTTAAGGAGGCGAACGGGATGCCCTCGGCGACGGCGATCACCGCCGGCCGCGTGAACGGGCTGAAGCCCTCGAACCCGAACTGCCGCGCGGGCGCGTAGGTGCGAGCATAACTGCGGCTCAGACCGCCGCTGTACGTGAGCGAGTGCTTGATGCGGCCGACACCCCAGCCCTCCTGGTAGAGCATCAGGTTGTTCACCACGCTGCGGATCGTCAGCTCGGGGTTCTCCTCGATCGGGTAGTCCTTCAGGTTCTCGTCGCCGCCGTCCCCGTCCACAAGGTGCTTCCAATCGGGATAGCGGGCCCGGATTCCCCTGCACAGGGCGAGCCCCATCGAGGCGCATTCGACGTCGAGCGGCTTGTAATCCTCCAGGACACGCAGCGTCTCACCAACGTCAATCGACGCGGGATCCGCATCTATAGTCTCGAGGAATAGGCCGAGGCCAAGTTTTTCAAGAAATTCCCGCGCCTGGCGCACGTCGGGCCCTTCTCCGAAGTTCAGAGTGAACGCCTTGAGCCTCGCTGGGTTCAGTCCGAGCCGGCGCATGACGTGATAGACCGTCAGAAACACGGTTCCGCTGTCGACTCCACCGGAGAAGCAGACGCCTATCGGCTCCTTCTCCGGCAGGCTGGTGAGCCACTTGTCGACCTCACCGGAAAGGGCTCCGACATAGGCCTCGCCGATCACGTCGAGGTCTCCGGGGAGCGCGTTGCGCTCGGGCATGAAGAATCGCGTGTAGGTGGGGTCCGGATCTGGGCAGCCGATGAGCTGGAGCTCCACCACATAGTGCGCCGGCACCATCCGCGTGTAGCTCGGGTGGAACTGCGCATCAAGCCCCTCGCTCTTGAGCTGCCGGTGGATGGCGTCGATTCGGTCCGCGACGAAGAGCGCGGGGCCCTCGCGGCGCTTGGCAAGGAAGTAGCGCATCGGCCGGTCAAGCGAGCGAGCCATCCGCACTCGCTTGCCTTCCCGCGCGACGATGGCGAAGGAACCATCGATTTCCCGCACCGAGTCCGCGGAGCCACGGAGAACCCTCTCCCGCGCCTCCCCTACGGTCATGTTTCTCAGTCGAATGGTCGACGGATCGATTAGGTCGACGAGTCTTTCTATGTAGTCGTCCATGGGAGCGGGAATTGAGTGATGAGAGCGAGCGCCGGGCAATTTCTAAACAGAGCCGATGGCCCCACCGCGGGGTAAAAAGGTGCTTCCGCAACGCATCCATATCAACGCAAAACGATCCGCCCATTTTCGCCGAGTGCGGAAATCCGCGCTCCGCCAATCTCCCGCACTTCACTTGATTTCGCCGGACGGTGAAGCGACGCTCGCATTCCACAACTGGGGCATAGCCGGACGGCAATCCGTGCGCGTGGTGTTGCAGAGGCTCCCGGGCAACCGACAGGCGGTAGGGGCGCGCGTCACGGAGGTGTATTCCTACGGCACGACACAGACTGCCGAGGGAGGCGCGGGTTCGGGCCATTACAGCCGGTCGACGGCGGCCTGATTCTTTGGCTCCTCAGAGCGAAATCCGCAGCGGCGCGCGCTAGTTAGTTGGCCCTCTGGCGCGATGACGGCGAATCCGGACTTTGTCGGTGAGACTCCGAGCACGCTGAGGCTTGTCGCGCGGGAGCATTGAGCGGCCGCGCAAGTTGGTCCCCGGCATGTCCGGCCACAGACGTTCCGCCATTCACCCCTGAGTTTGGCAATCCGCCACACTTAACTGTCAGTTTCAATTTCAATGGTTTAAAGGGACACTCCCCGATGTCCTGCATAACTGACCTAGTGTCGGTTTCAAAAAGGGCGGAATACGCAGCGACAGACTTCTCCGGGGCCGAGCTATCAGTCCCCCTACTGGGAGCCATCAGAACATCAGGAGCGCACGGGGCCCTATTGTTGCTTGATGCGGCGGCCCGCATTTTGCGCGTATGAAAAACCCCAAACGGAACACCCGATTTAAGGCCCACGGAGGCCCTGTGCTGCTTCTGCTCGCGCTGACGTTGTCGGCGTGCAAGCCAAAGTCCTACGAGCCGACTGCCGTGGCTGCGCCGCCTCCATCCTTCTCGGTCACTCCTCCGATACCCGCCGGCCCCAACGACCTGTTCGAGGATGTGACTGCCAAGGCGCGGATCGATTTCGTCCAGCAGTTCTGCGACGAGCGCATCGCCAACATCATCGAGTCCAACGGCTCGGGCATCGCGGTCCTCGATTTCGATAACGACGGCTACATGGACGTCTTTCTCGCCAATCCGGGCCCGCTCACAGGGGTGACCCATGAGAAGCCGGGAACCGAGCGTCAGCCCTGCCGCTTGTATCGCAACAACCGCGACGGGACGTTTACGGACGTTACCGAGAAGGCGGGGCTCGGTGGCGCGGGCTACGCCATGGCGGCCGCAGCGGCAGACTACGACGGGGATGGATTTACCGACCTCTATGTCGTCTGCGTCGGCAAAAGCTTCCTCTACCACAACAACGGTGACGGCACGTTCACTGACGTGACCGACAAGGCCGGAGTGGGAAACGTGGGAGGAACGGGAATCGGCGCCACATGGCTCGATGTGAACAACAGCGGCCGGCTGGATTTGTACGTCGGCAATTACCTCAAATTCAATCCGGACTATCACCTCTATTACAACCCGAACAGCTATCCGGGCCCTCTGTCTTACAAACCCGAGCGGGATATGCTCTTTATCAACAACGGAGACGGAACCTTCACTAACGCGAGTGAATCGGCGGGTATCTGGGCCCTGCCTCCTCATCGGACCATGTCCGTGCATGCATTGGACTACAACCGGGACGGCCATGAGGACCTCTATATCTGCAACGACGCGACCCCGAACATCCTTCTCATCAATGACGGCCACGGGCATTTTCATGACGAGGCGATGAGTCGGGGCGTTGCATTCAACGCCCTGGGCGAGGCCGCGGGCTCGATGACCGCCGCCATCGGCGACTGCAACGGCGATGGATTCACGGACTTTCTGGTCTCGCGCCTCGGATACGGCTCACTGTACATGGGCTCGGCTCAGGGCGATTGCGAAGATCGGATGATGGCCTCGGGCCTCGGCCCGATGACGGCGCAATACGTTGGCTGGGGAACCAACTTCATCGATTTCGACAACGCCGGGAAGCTGGACGCCTTTATCGCCAACGGAGATCCCTTCCGGATGGTGGGCTGGCAAAGCCTGCTCTTGGAGAACGACGGCCAGGGTAACTTCAGCAATGCCGTGGACAAGGGCGGCGCCTATTTCCGAACGCCGGTCCGGGCACGCCCAAGCGTCGTCCTGGACTATGACAACGACGGACGGATGGATCTGCTGGTGGGCCTGATGGGGGATCGGACGGTCCTTCTCCGAAACCGCGACAGCTCCGGCAACCATTGGATCACGCTGTCGCTGCGCGGCACCAAGAGCAACCCAGCAGGCTGGGGATCGTGGATAGAGCTGACGGCTGACGGTAAGACCTACCTTCAGGAGTGCCGTTGCCCTTCCGCCTACCTAAGCCAAGGGGATCCGCGGGTCCACTTCGGACTTGGCAAGACATCGATCGTGCAGCGGATCCAAATCAAGTGGCCCAGCGGCATGGTGCAGAACATGACCGACGTCCGCGTCGATCAGATCCTCAAGGTGACCGAGCCCCTACCCCGGTGAGCCTGCGCATAGCCATTGTCCTTGGAGTAGCGGCTTTCCAGCTTGCGGGTTGCAGCCCCGAAGCACCGAAAGGCTCCCTGGTCCTGACGGAAACACCCGTTGACGTGCCGCCCCCCCAATCCGCCACGGTGCTGGACGTCCGGTATCCGCCAGGAAGCCGGGTGGTTTTGTTAGTACCGCCATATCAAACCAACTCGGTTCGCGAGCTTTCCCGCGGGCTGGTCGCAGCGGGTGGTCCCTGCGTTTCCTGGGACGGCCGCTGGGTCTATTTCTCCGGCAAGAGCTCGGACGACGCAAACTGGCAGATCTACAAGGCCAATGCGGGTGGTGGTCAGCCCGAAGCGGTGACCCGGATGCCAGGCGGTGCAATGGACCCCGCCATCGCGGCCCACGGAGAGCTGCTCTTCAGCTCACCCGTTCCCCCAGCGGGCCAGCTATGGACCTCCCCGACGCCGGCCGCTCTCTTCGGGCAGATGCCCGGCCAGGCGCCCGGCCGCCTCTCATTCGGTCCGGAAAGTGCCGTTGCCGAAACTGTCCTGCGCGATGGGCGGATCCTCTTCGTGACCATGCAGGCCCGTGACAACAGCCACGCCCCGAGGCATCTCGGCCTTTTCACGGTCAACAACGACGGCACCGAGGTCACCGCCTATGCCTGCCAGGATGACGGGGCGGACATTGTCCATCGGCCGCGCGAGCTCGCAGACGGCCGGATTGCCTTCCTCGCCGCACGCAACGAGGAACATGAATTCGCGGGTTGGGCGGAATACGTGAGTCCGGCCGCTCCTTTTGCCACACGAAGCAACCTGTTCGCATTTCGGAGCGACACCTGCCGCTCGGTGGAGCCGATGCCTGATGACGGACTGCTTGCCTGTTTTAAAACGAGCGGCTGGGTCGGGCGTTCGATGGTGGCCAATGCGGCGGTCTTTCGGGTCGCGGCGGAAGCCCCCGAAATGGGCGTCCCGCTCTTTGACGATCCTCAATGGAACAGCATCGAGGCCACTCCCGTCGAAGCTCGGCCGGCGCCCGCCGGACATACGTCTGCTGTCATGCCGGGAGCTACTTACGGCACCCTGCTGTGTCTCAACGTCAACGACAGCAGCGGGCCCGCCGCCGACGGGAACCCGGCCCCCGCCGCCGAGCTACGGGTTTTTGTTTCGGTGGGCGGAGGACAGCAGCGCACCATTGGGACCGTGCCCGTTGATTCCGACGGATCCGTCATTGTACAGCTTCCCGTCGGCGTGCCGCTGGGCCTCGACACCCTAGACGCCCAGGGACATGTGCTCCGGCATCAGCCTGCATTCTTATGGCTGCGGCCGGGGGAGAATCGCGCATGCGTCGGCTGCCACGAGCCGCGCAATCATGCGCCTCGAAACTTTCGCCCGTTGGCAACCATGCACGGGCCCGCACATCTGGACTTCGCCGACCAAAAGGCTGCACCCCACGCATCCGCCCCATGACCCCGAATCGAACCATCCTTTTTGCGAAGTCGCTCGTACTCCTATTGGGAGCGGGAGCCGCATCCGGCGGGTACTACGGAATGCTGGCTCACGAACGCGTTCGAGCGGGCCAGCCCGGCCTCGCCTTTGTCTCCTGCGTCCACTGCCACCAACCCGGCTTGGACACGTTGCCGTGGGCGAAACCCCGGCCTCACCATGACGCTCCAGGCGGGATCGCGGTGTCACCAGACGGAAAGACGCTGTACATCGCCTTGGACGACAAGGACGAGGTCGCCGAGGCCGACGTGGCCTCGCTCACGGTGACACGCCGCGCGAAGGTCCCAGGGGGGCCGTTCGGCCTGGCGCTCGACGCGGCGGGCAAACGACTCTTTGTGGCCTGCCGGAACCAGGACAGGGTCGCGGTCATCGACACGCGCGACCTGAAGGAACTAGCCGCCGTTTCGGTGGGCATTGGCCCGACCGACATCGCATTTTGCCAGACGCCGGCCGGGGAACGGTTGATTGTCCCCAACTCCGGGAGCGACGACATCTCGGTGCTCTCGGTCTCACCACTGCGAGAGTTGATTCGGGCGGCAGCGGGTCGCGAGCCATATGCGGCCGCGATTTCCGGCGACGGCAGCCGCGCTTTCGTCGCCAACCGGTTGGCAGTCCATGAGCAGCTCCTGAGCCAGCCAGCCTCCGAGGTGACGGTCCTCGACCCTGCCAACGGGCACGTCATCGACCGTGAAGAGCTTCATTCGGCTCATTTGGCAGAAGGCATCACCGCTGTAGCGTCACGGGGTTGGATGCTGAATTCCATCGTCCGAGTTCGCAATTTGGTCCCGATTGCACAGGTGAAGGATGGTTGGGTCATGTCCACCGGAGTGGCGATCTCGGAGACGAATGGTGACGTGACGCTAGTGCCACTGGACGAGGCGAATGCCTATTTTTCCGATCCCTCTGGCGTCCTTGCCAGCCCAGACGGCAAGCGGGCCTTCGTGGCGTCCGGCGGCGCAGACGTGGTGACGGTCCTCGACCTCGACCGGTTGGGCGCTTGGCTGGCGCAAGCCGGCAAAGCGGAGCGCAGCGATGCCATCGAGGACATGGCGTTGTCTCACCACTACGTCGCCGCCCGTATTCCTACCGGAAGCAACCCCCAGCATTTGGCGCTTTCCCCGGACGGAAGCCGCCTGTTCGTGGCCGAACGACTCGAAGACCGAGTGCTCGTTGTGGACACCGCAAGCCTGAAGCCGGTCGGACGGATTGTGCTGGGAGACGGTGGGCTCGACGACCCGATCCGCATGGGAGAGCGGGTTTTCAAGAGCGCTCGTTACACGTTTCAAGGGCAATTCTCCTGCCGCTCGTGCCACCCGGACGGCCACATGGATGGGCTCTCCTACGATTTCGACGGCGCCGGTGTCGGCGACAACCTTCTGGCCAACCGAAGCTTGCACGGCGTGGCAGGCACGGAACCGTTCAAGTGGAACGGGAAGAACCCAACGCTGCAGTACCAGGATGGGCCGCGGTTTGCGCGGGTCTTGATGCGCACCGACCAGATCCCTCCGCCGCAACTGGACCAATTGGCGACGTTCATCAAGCACCTCCCGCCGACGCGCACAATGCCGTGGAGCCGGGTCGGCCAGCCGCTCACCCCCTCGCAGGAGCGCGGCCGCAAGATCTTCTTCGCGACGAAGCGCACAGACGGCACACCGATTCCCGTGGCGCGCCAGTGCCAGACCTGCCACCAACCGCCCCTGTTCACGAACCGGCTCCGCACCTCAGTCGGCACAAAGGGGGAACGCGACTCGTCGGACACGTTTGACACGCCACACCTGATCGGGGTCGGCGCAATGGCCCCCTATCTGCACGACGGCCGGGCGAAAACTTTGGAGGAGATTTGGACCATTTATCAGAAGGACGACTTGCACGGCGTCAGCAGCTATTGGTCCAAGGAGCAGCTGAACAACCTAGTGGAGTATCTCCAAACAATCTAAGTGACCAACATGAAAACCCAACATACTCCGTCAATTCGCATCGTAGCGGAATTTGCATTCATCCTTGCGTTTCTGTCGCCGGCTGGCGCATCCGCGCGTTCTGCGACATCACCCGCGGAGACTCCCAATATTCCGATACCTGTTGTTACGCGGTTTGAGAACTTCGGAGAGAAGGAGGGCCTCCCGTCGCACAAGGTGCATTCCGTGCTGAAGACCAAGGATGGCAGACTGTGGCTAGGCACCAACAACGGGCTGTGCGTGCGCGAGGTGGATGGCCGATTCCGCACCTACGGGATAAAGGACGGCCTCAGCCATTCGACCGTTTTGTGCATATCCGAGGACACCCGCACCGGCGATCTGTGGCTCGCGACCATGCAGGGATTGACGCGTTTCAGTGGGGGAAAGTGCACCGTTTTTACCCAGACCAACAGCGGCCTTCCGAACAACGTCGTCTATGGGGTGGCGGTCATCGGTGACACAGTCTGGACGGCCACCGCCGCGGGGACCGGTGCGTATGATCTCAAGACTAAGGGCTGGAAACTGTACGATCAGACCAACACGGTCATGAACGAGCCCTGGTGCTATTCCATAGCCCAGGGTGACGGTGTCGTTTACCTTGGTATCTGGGCCGGCGGGATCGTAGAGCACGATCCGCGCACTGGCACCTTCAAGGCCTATCGCGATCCCGATGGTGATTTCCACATCCAGTTGACGGCCGACAGCGGACCTGTCGTCGACGTTACATCCGGAGTCGCGTTCGATGAAGGCATTCTTTGGCAGGCATCCTATTTCGGGCTGTCGCGCTACGACACCAGGCAGGCCACCTGGCGGACCTGGGTGCAGGAAAAATCGCCTTTGCTCTCGAACTTCATCAACACGGTATTCGCCCATGGCCGTGTTGCATGGTTGGCGACCGATCGCGGCGCCTCGGTGACCGACGGCACCAGCTGGGTCAACTACACCGTCGATGAGAATGGCCGCGGCGCGGTCCGGACCTATCGGCCCGGGGTGGCACCCGAGACCCGCGCCATGACGACGGCGCTAACGGATGGCTTTGTGACAGCCATCTGGGCCGACGACCACGAAGCCTGGTTTGCCACCTCCAACGGCCTGAGTCACGGCATCTTCGCCGAGCCTCCAACCTCACCGACGGTTGCGTCGGTCCCCTAACCCAGCCCTCTGACTAGGAGCCTCTCATGAAAATCACCGGTTTATGTGTTTTGGCCATTGCCGCCGCAACTCCCGTTGGCGTTGCTTCCACTGCCGCCGCGGGTGATGAATCCGGCGCAGCTCCTCCTGCGGTATCCGCAGCGGCCGGATCTCCTTCGGCCGCCCAGGCATCTTCCCGCTTCATCTACGGAACCCCGGGCGAGGAGTATCCGATCTTCGGCGGAGTGCCGAAGGAGTTCTGGCCGTTCAGCAACGTCGAGCCGAATGAGCGCTACTTCGTCACCCGCATGCCGTTTCGGGGTCCCGGCCGCGACTACCCGCCTCCACCCGATCTGAAATCACTCCGAATCGGTCTGATCGATTCCCCAAAGTACGGCGCGAACTGGGACCGGAGCGAGCGCACGCGGGCCGGCATCATGCAGGCCATCGAGGAGGCGAATCAGGAACGCCAGCCTGGCGAACTGCCGTTTGAGCTGATCGAGCACGAGGGCGTTGCCCAATGGGGCGGTGCGGCGAATCTCGCCGCGCTCCTCGCAGACGAGAACGTCCTCGGCTACCTCGGTATGATCGACGGAACCGACGCGCACGTCGCGTTGCGCGTCACGCTCAAGACCGAGATTGTGATGGTCAACACCTCGGACCCGGACCCGACGCTGACCGAGACGCAGATTCCCTGGCTGCTGCGGGTTTTGCCCGACCAAAGGCAGGAGGAGTCGAAGCTGGCGGATCTGATCGTACGCCGGTGCGGCTGCCGGCGCATCGCCATCCTTCGCGCCGGTGACCGTTTCGCCCGGGTCGGCTCACACATGTTTAACGATTTCGTCCGGCGGCTGGGCTGCCCGGCCGTGCAGGAGCTGCTCTTCAGCCCCGGGAAGACCGACATCGCGTACCAGCTCGCCGCAATCAAGGAGGCTCAACCTGACGCTATCTTCTTTCTCGGCGAGCCGGCCGACGTCGGCCGCTTTATGAAGCAATTCCGAGATGCGGGGGTCAAGGCGCAGTTCTTTGGCTCCGACCTCCTTCTGGAGGACGGTTTCCTGAAGAACGCCGGCGCCGCTGCGGAAGGCACCATGTTCACCTGCCTCTTCGATCCCGCCCGCAAAGACCCACTCTGGGTCGCCTTTGTTGCCCGCTTTAAGGCCCGTTGGGGCCACGAGCCCGATGTCTATGCGGCCTACGCCTACGATGGCGCCCAGATAATGCTCAGCGCAATCCGCCGCGCGGGTCCGAACCGCTGGCGCATCCGCGATCTCGTGTGCAACCTTGACTATTACAAGGGTGTCACTGGCTGGATGCGGTTCGACGGCACCGGTTCCAATATCGCGCCCGTGCGCATCGTGCGGTACGAACATGGGCAGCCTGTTTTCGAGCCGCAGCCGGAATTCTCCCCCTCACTCGCCCAGGGCCTATAGCCCGATCAGGCCGTGCCCATCGGATCGCGCTGCCTGGTCGCCTGGCTGCTCCTTGCCCCGTTGGCAGGCGGCGCAGGTGCGCCCCAGGTGACGCTGGGGCTTGTGGCGCCGTCGTCCGAGGCAGATGCGACAAGCATCCTCCGAGGCGTGCAACTCGCGGTCGCCGAGGCGAACGATGCCGGCCGACCAACGGTCGGATTGGAGGTACGGAGCGAAAACGGCCAGTGGGGTACTGCCGGCAACGACGCTGTGTTCCTGGTCTCCGAGCAACACGTTGATGCGATCATTTCGCCTTCCGACGGTGCCGCGAGTCACCTGATTCTCCAGGTTTCCGGCCGCACCCGAGTGCCGGTGGCCAGCCTCTGCTCAGATTCGTCGGTCACGGATGCCGGAGTCCCCTGGAACGTACGCGTGGTTCCGCGCACCGATCAGGAGGTGGAAGCGCTGTTCGCAGCGGCGCGGCGACCGGATCGTTCGGCTCTCCATTGGTGGGCCGTTGTCCCAACGGGACGACCGGGGCGCGCCGTCCGCCGCGACATCGGAAGGGCTGCGCGTGCCACGGCAACCCAGTTGGACCAGATTCTGGATGCAGGCGGACCGACTACGGGCCTCGCCTCCCAGGTTCACCTGATCGTCGCGGCCGCTCCGGCCGGAGTGCTAATTTGGCTGCCGCCCTCGCAAGCGGGAGCGTTGGTCGCCCTGTTGAGGTCCGCGGGCTACCTCGGTCTTCTTGCCGGTCCCAGTCCGCTTGATTCGCCGGACTTCATCGTCGCCGCGGGCGCGGCCGCGGCCGGAGTACAGGTGACGGGTTACCGGGCGGACACCAATCTTGGCGAGCGGGCGGGGGCGTTCGAAGGCCAATTTCGGCGGAGCTATGGCGTCAGGCCGGACTTTAGTGCGGCGGCGGCCCACGATGCGGCGCGAGTGCTGATTGAAGCCCTGCGCCGCGCCGAGAAAGGCGCTGGCGATCGCCAATTTCCGCTTGCCCTCCCGACCGACGGAGTCACCGGTATTCTTCATTTTGACCAGTCCGGCAACCGCACAGACGCGCTCCACGTGCTGACCTGTCAGGAAGGCCGGTTTGTTCCCGTCCCCTCCTCCGCGCCGCAACCATGAGACCCCTGAATCGGATCACGCTGCCGGCTGTTGTCGCGATTGTCGCCGCGTTGGTTGTCTTCGTCCTTTCCACACGGGGCACCTCCGCGACAAACCCCAGCGAGGCTCCGCCGGCGCCCCCATCCACCAACGGGGCTATCAGCCCCCAGGACCAGGCCGACGCCCTTCACTTCGTCGTCGCGGCGGACCGGGAGCTGTATTGTGGCGAGTATATCGCGCGCCTGAAAGAGGGCGGATCGTCTCCGGACCTCTCCGCAGGCGGCAAGTCGGGTGAAGCGTGGCCCCTGCCGGAGGAGCTGCTTCGACGCGCTTCCGAGGCGATTCAAATCAAGGGCGCCGAGTTCAGCTATGCCCTGCGCTCCCTTAGTCCGATCGACCCGCGAAACGGCCCGCAGACCGAATTGGAACAACGCGGGCTCGCTTTCATCGCCAGCCACCCTTCCCAGAATTACTATGGTCAGGAGATGCTGGGCGGTCGGCATTACTTCACCGCCGTCTATCCGGATATCCCGGCCGTCGCCGCCTGCATCGAGTGCCACAGTCGGAAATCCCCTTCGGTCCCCCAACGCCACCAGGTTGGCGACATCCTGGGCGGCATTGTGGTGCGCGTCCCGCTGGAGTTCTGATTGCTGCTCCGAAGTGGCGGAGGGGGAGGGATTCGAACCCTCGGTAGGATTTCTCCTACACAGCTTTAGCAAAGCTGCGCTATAGACCACTCAGCCACCCCTCCAATTAAGGGGTCAGAGCCAACCTGCCAGCCAGTGCAAGGGCAAGGCCGTATTTGCCAAAGGCCGACTAGGCCATGCGCGATTCCCCCGAGCGGCGCCTTGGCGCCCTTTCGGTCACTCCTCGTCGTCCGTCGGCCGGTCGGTGTCCTCGCGGCAGTCGCTGATCACACGAAGCCAGATCTCCCGCAAGTCGAAGAGGCGCATGCGCATGTCGTCGCGCACCTTGCGGACAGCCTCGACGGCGTCGGCTTCCTCCGACCCGATATGGGAAAAGCACTCGTTGAGCGCGGAAAGCGCCCTCTTGAAGAGGCAGATCGCCATCGCGTAATCCCCGAAATCAAGGGCGTGGATCGCCATGACGGCCTGCTCCTCGCAGCGGTGAAGGGCCGAAATGTACGAAATCGCCAGGGGCTGGGGAATCCTCCCGGGCACCGATGCGGTCACCTCCCACGAGCGGCGCAGGCTCAGGAAGAGCGCCTTGGTGGCGATGTAAACGGGGTTCTTCTGGAGGGTGTAGATCTCGTCCGAGAACAGCACCTTGTCGGGGATCTCGCGCTCGTCCGGCTCCTCCGCCTCGGTGCGGTCCCACCCCATCTTGTCCGCGACCTCGTCGATCCTCTCCGGACCGGGCTTCAGGGATTCGTAGAAGCCCAGGTAGCGCTGGATGGCGCTCTCCTGCTCGCGGAGGTAGACCTCCCAATCAAATTCGTTCCAGGCTAGATCCCCGTTCTCTTCCCACTCGTTCTCCGAGAGGTTGTCAGAATCGAAATCGCTCATCTGTTGCTGCCGACCGTCGCCCAGTTTGCTGGCC
>Ga0265316_10004361_pt1 | contig 14107 bp, 12 predicted proteins | sample 4522metaG_FD_202092 | JGI IMG/M metagenome (GOLD analysis project Ga0265316, IMG submission 202092) | Rhizosphere microbial communities from Carex aquatilis grown in University of Washington, Seatle, WA, United States - 4-5-22 metaG | ecosystem: Host-associated > Plants > Roots > Rhizosphere >... | reverse complement strand
AAATCTTCAATCGCGCGCTTTCCGGCGCCGAGGTGGGACAGATCTTCGCAGCGGGCGCGTTCGGGAAGTGCAAGCCTGGGGCGGCGACGGTGACGGATACGGTCACGACAATTCCGGCGAATCTGAAGGTGACCATCGACGGCGGGTCGCAGGTGACCGCGCCGCAGACGGTTGCCTGGGTTCCGGCCAGCAGCCACGCGCTGGGAGCGCCGACGCCGCAACTCAATGGCGCCGGCGATACCCAGTACACGCTCAGTACAACCGCACCGTGGACCGCGACCGTGGGAACCATCGCTTCCACCGGGGCCGTGGCTTCGGCGCCGGCTACTCCGTCGACGTATACTGCGAATTTCAACACCGCGTACAGGGTGACGCTGGTGCTGAACGGCTGCGCCGTCGGGAACGAAAACGTGACGGGGCTGGCCCCTGGCAACCCCGTCTTTGTGGCGGCCAACTCGCTGGTGAACGTGATTGTTTCGGCGATTTCGCCCAACGTATTCCAGAGCATCGCCGCGGTCCCGGCCACCAACGCGACCGTCGCGTCCAGCGGCATCACCATCAACCCGCTGACCGGACCGGTCACTATCACGGCGACCTGCGCCGCGGCAGCGAACGTGACGCTCACCGTGGCGACGAATCCCACCGGCCTCCAGGCGCTCATCGGAACCACCGGCTCGTATGCGGCGGCTCCGATCAGCCAACAGGTGCCGGCGAATCAGACCGAGACCATCAGCGTGACGACGCCACAGTTCGTCGCCACGACCGGCATCGGCTACAGTTTCAGCGGCTGGTCCACAGGCGGCTCGACCGCTATCACCACGGTGCAGCCGGCCTCGAACTTCACGGCCACCGCCAACTTCGTGGTGGCCTGTTACGCGCTGACGGTCAACGTGCTGCCCGCGGGCAGTGGAATCGTGAGCTTCAGTCCGCCGGCCGGCGGCTTGAGCGGGGTACCGGGGAACTGCTACGCGCCGGGAACGATAGTGACTCTTACGGCCAACGGCGCCAACGGGAACGTGCTGCAGAGCTGGACCGGCGCCACCGGAACCGGCAACACGGCCACCGTTACCGTGAACGGCGCCACCACCGTGACTGCGAACTTCGCGCAGCCGCCGGTGCTCACCGTCTTCCTGCAATCGCGCGCCAGCGGCTCGGCCAACCTGTCGATGGGATTGACCAACTCGGGGGGCACGGCGGCGACCAACGTAACCGTGACAGGCATCACCGGGATCACGTCAACCGGCGCCACTTTGGTGTACAACCCCGGACTGCTGGTGATTCCGTTCGTAATTCCGGGAGCGGCCTCGCTGGCCCCCGGCGCTACCACCGGTTTCAACCTGGGTTTCACGGCCACCTCGGGCAGCGCCGGGGCGCCGTTCAGCTTTACTATCGCCTGGAAGGCGGACAATGTGGCGCCGTCCTCCACCACCATCAACGTGCCATGACGTGCCGGCTACATCTGGGTGCGCACACGTTTCCGGGATTTCGCGGATCAGTCGCGGAATCCGCTCCCTAACGGGGTGCCCTTTGGGCCCGGCTCAGTTTCGAATGCCGCGTGTTTCGAGAAGCTTACAGAGCCGCGACCGTCAGGGAGCGGTTAGTTAGGGAGCTGTTAGGTTGCGGTCGCCGGGGACCGGATTCCCGAGTTTGTTTAAGCACCCCGCTACAACTCCAGACGCCCCGAGCCTTGGCCGCGAAAACGTGGCGTCGTCTTCTCCTCCTGGCGGAGGTCGAGGATGAGCTTCATGACTAGTTTTTCGATCTGGTCGCGCACTTCGCGGTGGTCTTCGAAATCCATGAAGACGGGATCTTCCACGTCCCACTCGAGCACCTTCGCGCGGGAAGCCAGATCCCCGGGAAGCTCCATGCCGCTCATGTTCACCACCAGGTCGAACTGCGCGCGGCCCAGGTGGCGGATGGCCTTGGGGAAGTGGTCGCGCAGGTCGATCTCTTTTTCGGCCATGAGTTTCACGGTGGTGCGGGCCAGGTCCATGGCCGGCGCAAGGCCGGCGCTGGCGGGGATGACGATGTCGGAGCCGTAGGCGCGGGCAAACGCCTCCGCCATCTGGCTGCGGCAGGCGTTGCCGATGCATACGAAGAGGACTCGCTTAGCTGGCATGGTTCACCTCCGCCCTCCGCCGTGGTGCAGGCGCTGGGTGGGGCAGGCGGTGCTCGCCGGCCCGGAAGACCAGGGCAGGCGAGCACCGCCTGCCCCACATCGCTCTTGTATCTGTCACAGTTTCTCCAAAAAGAGTGCGTGCACGCGAGAATCCGAGGTTAGCTCCGGGTGGAATGTAGCCGCCAGGTGCGGCCCCTGTTCCACCAGCACGGGGTGCCCCCGATACCAGGCCAGCACGCGGCCGACCGGTCCCACGCGGCGGATAATGGGGGCGCGGATGAACACGGCCTCGATCCGGCCGGGGGCGGTGCGCCGCTCGAATTCGGGCTCGGGGTCGATTTCCGCCACGCGGCTGTCGATCTGCCGGCCGTAGGCGTTGCGTTCGACGGCGATGTCCATCACATGAAGGCTCTGCTGCGCGGGGTTGGTCACTTCCTCCGCCATCAGGATGGCGCCGGCGCAGGTGCCGAAAACGGGCTTGCGGGCGGCGAACTCCTGGAGCGCGTCGAGCAGCCCGGGTTCGTAGCCCATGAGCTTGAGCATGGTGGTGCTCTCGCCGCCGGGGATCACCAGTCCGTCCAGCCCGCGGAACTGGGCGGGCTCGCGGACGAACTCCGGCTCGGCGCCGGCGCGCCCCAGGGCCGCACCGTGCGCCGCGAAGTCCCCTTGCAGGGAAAGCACGCCAACCTTTTTCTTACCAGCCACGGGTTTGCAGCAACTCCGATTCCGCCATCTTGGCGATGTCCAGGCCCGGCATAGCTTCGCCCAGCGCCCGGCTGGCTTCGAGCAGCTTTTCGGGATTATTGAAGTTCTTAGCCGCCTGGACAATGGCGTTGGCGCGCGCCGCGGGATCGGAAGACTTGAAGATGCCCGAGCCCACGAACACGGCCTCGGCGCCGAGCTGCATTACCAGCGCCGCATCGGCGGGCGTGGCGATGCCTCCGGCGGAGAAATTCGGCACCGGCAGCTTGCCCTCCCGCGCTACCCATTCCACCAGCTCCAGGGGCGCCTGCAGGGTTTTCGCCTGGTGGAACAGCTCTTCTTTGCCGAGCACGGTGAGCTGCTTCATTTCCCTGACGATGGTGCGGATATGGCGGACGGCCTCCACGATGTTGCCGGAGCCGGCTTCGCCCTTGGTGCGGATCATAGCCGCTCCTTCGGCGATGCGCCGCAGGGCTTCGCCCAGGTTGCGCGCGCCGCACACGAAGGGCACTTTGAAATCGATCTTATCGATGTGGTGCTCTTCGTCGGCGGGGGTGAGCACCTCGCTTTCGTCGATGTAATCCACGCCCAGCGCTTCCAGAATGCGGGCCTCCATGAAGTGGCCGATACGCGCCTTGGCCATCACCGGCACGGTGACGGTTTTCATGATTTCCTCGATGATGGCGATATTGGCCATGCGGGCGACGCCGCCTTCCTTGCGGATGTCGGCGGGGACGCGCTCCAGGGCCATGACCGCCGAGGCGCCGGCATCCTCGGCGATTTTGGCCTGCTCGGCGTTGGTGACGTCCATGATGACGCCGCCCTTCAACATTTCCGCCAGCCCAACCTTCACGCGAAACTGCTCGCTCGAAAAGTGAAACATGAAACCTCCGTAAAATAGCTGTCAGCGATCAGCTTTCAGCTAAACCCTAGCTCCGGCACCCACGCGTGCCGCCAAACCTATCCCCCACCCCGACGCGCCGCCGGGGGTTCAGCCCCAGCCAAACCTAACTCCAGCCCCCGCGCGCGCCGCCGGGGGCGCTGAAAGCTGACAGCTCCCTTCACACCAACGCGGACGACGGCTCCTCGCTACGAGAGCATCTCGCGAGCTCATCCGCGGCTATTCGTCCCAAAATCGCGAGGCCGTCGCGGATCTGCTCCGGCTCCAACCCCGCAAAACTTAGCCGCAGGGCGCCTGGTTCCAGGCGCGACACGGCAAAATAGCGGCCCGGCACATAAGCCACGCCGGCCTTCTGGGCGCGCGGCAACAGCTCGCCGGCATCCAGAGGCTCGGGCAGGCGCACCCATAGGTTCATGCCGCCTTGCGGCTGGGTCCAGCGCGTGCCGGCGGGCAGAAACCTTCGGCAGGAATCCAGAGTCGCCGCCAGGCGCTCGGCCCCGGCTCGCAACATGCGCGCGCGATGGGCGTCCAGACGGCCGGATTCGGCGAACTCCAGCAGGACCGCCTGCGAGAGCTGGTCCGTATGCAGGTCGGCGGCTTCCTTGGCGTGGCGCAGGCGGTCGATCAGCAGCTTCGGTCCAACCACCCAGCCCACACGCAATCCGGGGAAACTGATTTTGGAAAAGCTGCGTAACAGAACCGTGCCGCCGTGATTGTCCAGTTGCTTGAGAGAGGGAAGCGGCTCGCCCTGGTAACGCAGGTCTCCGTAGGAGTCGTTTTCCACCACCGGCACGCGCGCCGCGCGGGCGGCTTCGAGGAGCGCACGCCGCGCCTGCCAGGACAGGGTGGCGCCGGTAGGATTCTGAAAATTGGTGGTCACCACCAGGAAGCGCGGCCGTTCCCGTTCCAGGACGCGCTGTAGTTGGTTGGTGTCCATGCCGTCCGGGCCAACGGGGATGCCCAGCAGTTGTGCGCCCATGCCGGCCAGCAGGTTTTTCAGGCCGGTGTAGACCGGGTCTTCGACGGCCACGGTGTCGCCGGGAGAGAGGAGCACGCGGCCGATCAGGTCGAGCGCCTGCTGGCAGCCGTTGGTGACGATGAGGTCGTCGCCGGGGCCGGCGAGCGATTGCCGGCGCGCCTGTTCCATGAGGTGGCGCCGCAGCGGTTCGTAGCCGCTGGGCGATCCGAGTTGCAGGATGGAGGCAAGGTCCTGCCGGGCCAGCACGGCCTGGCAACTGGCGCGAAAGTCGTCCAGGGGGAAGAGATCCCGGGACGGCCGGGACATGACGAAACTGGCAACTTCCTTGCCGAATCCGCCGGAGGGGCCGCTGGCCGGGATGTCGGTCCGCTCGAGCAGCGACATCCAGTCTACGCCACTTTCCACGGCAGCCGGTTCGCCGGTCACGAAGCTGCCGCGCCCGACCTGGCCGGAGATCAGGCCTTCGGTTTCCAGGATGTCGTAAGCGGCCGAGACCGTAGTTCGGTTCAGTCCAAGCAGGCCAGCCAGCTCCCGAGTGGCTGGCAAGCGCTCGCCGCGCGCCAAGCCCCCGGAGCGGATCTTAAGGGCAATGTGCTGGTAGAGCTGGCGGTAAAGCGGCACCTCTGAGTGGTGGCTCAGAGTGGGCGTGAAATCCGCAAGCTGGTTGGAGCGCATTCATCCACACCATACCATATTGGACTGGAGCGCGACCCTGGCGGGTCGCGAAATCCCTGCGGGATTTGGGAAGGGGGAAGAGGGAAGACAGGAGTCAGGAGGAACGCCTCGCGGCTCCCGCGGCTCCCGCGGCTCCCGCGGCTCCCGCGGCTCCCGCAGCCCCGCGGCTCCCGCAGCCCCGCGGCTCCCGCAGCCCCACGGTTCCCGCAGCCCCACGGTTCCCGCAGCCCCACGGTTCCCGCAGCCCTCACTGCCGGAGCCAGAAGGAGCGCCTCGCAGCCCGCTTCGCCCTTTGACCGCTTTAAGAATATTTACGAATTTGCTACAACCCTTGCCCGGCTTTTTGCGTCCGATGAAATGAAGAGAGGCAAAGGTCATGAAAGCATTCGTTGAAAACCACACCATGGGATTGGCCCACTGCCCGATCTGCACCCATACGGTCCCGGCCGAAGTCGATTTGCGGGGCAAGTATCCCCGCGTGAGCGCCGGACAGAAATGCCCGCGGTGCCACTCGTGTCTGGATGTGGCCGCCGTCATCCGGATTCCCGAGGCTGCCTAGCTGGTTGTTTCCCGGCCCCACTTCTGCCATAGTAAGAGCAGGCAGTGGAGTCGTATGAAACGCAAAGTGCAGCCCAAACCCGAGACGCTGGTCCCGCCCGAGATTCTGGAGCAGGCGGAGCGCGCCCTCTCGCCGGACCGTCTGGCCAAGGCTGCCAAGTGCTCGGTCTGCGGCGCCGATACCACCGTTCTGGCCGATGAGCCGCTCTGCTGGGTCTGCCGGCGTCTGAAGATCAGCGCCTGGCGCGAGACCGAACAGCAGGCGCCCGCCCAGGAATAGCGCCGCTCGGCAAACTCAACTGTTGGCCTCAATCGACTGGGCCACTTCTTCCCACTCCTTCAGCAGCGCCTCCAGGTCCGTGCGCCGCGCATTCAGAAGGTCGTTGACGCGCACGGTTTCCTCCACGTTGACAAAGTTCCCCAGGCTCGCCTCCAATTCGGCGATCTCCGCTTCCCGCTTGCCTACCTCCACCTCAATGGCCGCACGCCGCTCCTGCATCCGGCGCAGCTTGATAGGGTTCACGCGCCGCTCGGACGCCTTGCCTTCCGGCGCCCCCCCGTTGGAATCCGGCGCCGCCCCGCCCGGCAGGGCATCGGCTGGGCTTGGCCCGCCGCCACTCTTCCGCCACAGATAGTCCTCGTAATTTCCAGGGAAGACGTGCACGCGGCCGTCTTCCACCTCGAATACGCGGGTGGCCAGCTTGTCGATGAAGTACCGGTCGTGGGAGACGAAGACCAGCGTGCCGCTGAACTCCTCGATCGCCGTGAGCAGCACATCCTTGGCGCGCATGTCCAGGTGGTTGGTGGGTTCGTCGAGCAGCAGGAAATTGGAGGGCTGCATCAGCATGCGGGCCAGCGCGTAGCGGTTGCGCTCGCCGCCGGATAGCACGCCGATGGGTTTGAACACGTCGTCCTCGGAGAACAAAAAGCATCCCAGGATGCTACGCAGTTCGGTATTGCCGGCCCGCGGCGCCACGGTCGAGAGGTCGTCGATCATGCGGGCTTGCGGGTCGAGCTCCTTGTACTGGTCCTGGGCGAAGTAATCGGGCTGCGCGTTGTGGCCCAGGGTGTACTGGCCGGCGGTCACTGGCTCGGCGCCGGCCAGGATCTTGATCATGGTCGATTTGCCGGCGCCGTTCACGCCCACCAGCGCCACGCGGTCGCCGCGCTCGATGTAGAAATCCACGCCGGAAAAGACCATGTGATCGCCGTAGGCCTTGGCCACGCCTTTGAATTCCGCCACGATGCGGCCGCTCGGTTTCGGTTGGGGAAACTTGAAGTGGATGGCCTTCTCTTCCGGCGGGATTTCGATGCGCTCGATCTTTTCCAGCTCCTTGATGCGGCTCTGCACCTGCTTGGCCTTGGTGGCCTGGTAGCGGAAGCGGTTGATGAAGGCCTCTAGCTGATCGATGCGGTCCCGCTGGTTCTGGTAGGCGGCCTGCAACTGGGCGCGGCGCTCGTCCTTCTGCACCTCATAGCGCGAGAAGCCGCCGGTATAGAAGTGGAGGCCCTTGTTCCACAGCTCGGCGATTTTGCGCACGGTGACGTCCAGGAAGTAGCGGTCGTGGGACACCAGCACGACGGCGTTGGGGTAGGCGCCGAGATAGTCTTCGAGCCAGTTGCGGGCTTCCAAGTCGAGATGGTTGGTGGGCTCGTCGAGCAGCAGCAGGTTGGGTTTTTCGAGCAGCAGCTTGGCCAGCGCGATGCGCATCTGCCAACCGCCCGAGAACTCCTCGGTGCGGCGCTTCCAATCGCGCTGCGGGAAACCCAGGCCGGAGAGCACGGTGCCCACCTGGGCTTCGATGGCGTATCCATCGCGCGCGCGGAATTCGCCCTCCGCGCGGTGGAAGCGGTCGGCCACCTGGTCGTATTCGGGGCTGGCCGGGTCGATTTCGGCCATGCGGTGGGCGAGCTGTTCCTGCTCGTCTTCAAGCGCGCGCAGATCGGCGAACACGGTCATGCATTCGGCGAAGACGGTGCGGCCGGAAAGCGAGAGGCCATCCTGCGGCAGGTAGCCGAGCGTGACGCCCTTCTGCGTCGTGACGCTGCCGGAATCGAGCCCTTCGATCCCCGCCAGCACTTTGAGCAGCGACGTTTTCCCGGTGCCATTGGCGCCCACCAGGCCGGTGCGCTCGTTGGGCGTGACCAGCCAGTCGACACCTTCGAAGAGAATCCTGGGGCCGTAGCGCTTCCCCGCCCCGCTGAGTTGGATCATGGAGGAGTAAAGTTTATTTTAGCGTGGTTGGGCAGGGGCTCGGAGTTCAACGGCCCAGTCTGGTACGGCGGTTTTGCTCCATCTCGCCGCGGCACGCGCTCAAGGCTCGGGTTACAGTGGACAGGCCGGGTGCGATTCGGGCTATTTCCGTCCCGCGCCGCAGCCATGCTCGTTCGTATATACAATAGAGTCATACATGGCGCGCGCGGCGAAGTTCGATTGGGACGACGCGAACACGCGATCATATCGCGCGGCACGATGTCACGCCGGAGGAAGTGGAGCAAGCATTCGCCAACCGTCCGCTGGTGGTGCTCGCTACCGAGAAGCGCCGTGGAGACTGACAGACGCGGGCCGGGCGTTACAGTTTGTCTACACGCTGCGGCGCGGCGGGGTTCGTGTTATCACCGCCCACACGGCGAAGAAGAAGGTGAGGGAGAAGTTATGAAAGCGCAGAAGGCCAAGTCCGTTGTGGTGGACACACCCGAGTTCCGGTCGGAAGCCGAGGAAGCGGTATGGTGGGACAAACATCAGGAGCTGATTGCGGATCTGCTGCTGAAGCACGGCCGCCGTGGCGCCGTGCCCACTAAGAACGTGTCCGTCCGGTTGCCCGTCACCGACATCGAGCGGGCCCGCAAGCTGGCTGAGAAACGCGGCGTGGGCTACCAGACCGTTATCAAGACGCTGCTCCATGAGGCGCTGAAGAAGGAATCCAGGATCGCCTGAGGGGTAGTTTCCAATCCGCTCCGCGGCTTCCTTCCGGGAACGGCCGGTGCCCACTACTTCGGCAGCAGCGACAACACGCCTTTGCTGGGGCTGGGGATGACGTGCGCCGCGATCAGGCGGCCCAGGCCTTCCACTTTGGCCTTGCCGGCATCGACCGCGGCTTGCACCGCCGCCACATCGCCCTTGATCAACACGGTGATGTATCCGCCGCCCAGCTTTTCCCGGGCCAGCACCTCGACGGCGGCGGCTTTCAGCGCCGTGTCAATGGCCTCGAAAACCGCGGTGAAACCCTGGGTTTCGATGAGCCCCACCGCGAAGGTGGATTGATCGTTCATATGGTTCTCCGGTCTTTGGACGGTTGGCTGTTCGATGAGGGGACTGATGTCCGGCCCGGCGGCTTGGTAGGCATCGCGCGCAAGCTCCGATGGGCCGGGGATGACGTGCACCAGGATGGGGGTCTGCATGGCGCCGGCCGTCTCCTCGGCGGCGGCCGCGGCGGATTCGATGTCGCCCAGGGGTCCGTACAGCTTCAGGCAGACGCCCGGACTGTCGTTGAGCTCGGTTTCGAGCACCCGCACGCCGGCCGATTTCTCCATGGCGTCGAGCACCACCATGGCGGGCGACCAGCCGCCGATTTCGATCAGGGCGAGCGCTTCGGTCAGAAGACACCCCGTTTTTCGAGTTCATGGAGCACCTCGAACACCACTTGCTCCACCTTATCGGCGCCAATCTGCTGAGTGCGCGGCGCGCAGCCGGCCGCGGGGCGGTCCACCAGCTCGAAATCCGCCAGGATGCATTGCAGCACGGAGCTGAGAGCGGTGCGGTCGGAGCGCTGCGCGCCGGTTTGCGGCTGCCGTCCGACGCCAAAACGAAAGCCGCGCAACTCGGCTGCCGCGCGGAACCCGTCCGGGAACTCGAAGGGGAAGAGCATCGCGTCGAACAGCTCCAGGATTCGATACTGCCACTTCATCGCCTCGGCCCAGTTGCCGGCGCGAGAGAGATCGTACATCTTGCGGGTCACTTCCGGCACCGCGTTGCTGGAAGCGTGCGTGCCGCCGTCGCAGCCGATCATCATCATGGGAACCAGCACGGCTTCCCACCCGGTCAGAAAAGTGAAATCCGGCCGCTTGGGGCGAACGGCGGAAATCATCCGCATCATGAAAGCCAGGTCGCCTGAGGAATCCTTGATGCCGACTACGCGCGGGAATTCGGCCGCCAGCCGCGCAATGGTGGGCACGTCAATCGGGCTGGCGAACATGGGAATGTTGTACAGCGTCAGGTCGATGGGCGAATGGCGCGCGATTTCGGCGAAGTAAGCGTACACCGATTCGGGGTTCAGCTTGTAGTAGAACGGCGCCACGATGGCCACGGCCCGCGCGCCCATTCCGGCATACGCTTCGCAGGCGGCCAGCGTCTCTTTCACGTTGGCTTCCGCCGCGCCGGCCAGGATGGGGACGCGGCCCCGCGCCTCGCTGGCCACCACTTCTACGATGCGGCGCCGCTCTTCCGGCGTGAAGCGGGTGAACTCTCCCGTGGAACCATTCGGGTACAGCCCATGCACGCCGCGATCGATGAGCCAGGACACAAAACGGCGCAGTTCCGGCTCGTTGATCTGGCCCCGATCGTCCAGGGGGACCAGCAGTGGTGTGAAAATACCTTCGAGCTTGGTCAAACCACAAGGATACACGGTAATATCGTGGATCGCATCAGCCGGCGGCGGCGGGCACGGGCGGCGTGGGCATCAGCCGGCGGCGGCGGGCACGGGCGGCGTGGGCATCAGCGGGTGGCGGCGGGCACGGGCGGCGTGGGCATCAGCGGGCGGCGGCGGGCACGGGCGGCGTGGGCATCAGCGGCATCAGCCCGCGCTTGACCGCGCCGCGCCCGGGGTATAGGCTTTCGAGAGAATGAAGCTTCTCACCACCCTCGCCTTGGTTTGCGCGGCTGGTGCGCAGACTGCACCGCCCTCGGCCGCGACGCCCTCGCAATCGCCCGTGCCGCCGCCCTCGCAAGCCGGCCGCGACGGCCAGACGCCGCTTCGCCGCCCGCTCGGCGACTTCGCCGGTCTCGCCCGCTACGCCGCTGAAAACGCGAAGGTTATGCCACCGAAGCCGGGCGAGGAGCGGGTGGTCTTCCTGGGAGATTCCATTACCGATTTCTGGGGCCGGCGCTACGGCAAGTTCTTTCCCGGCGAGCCATATCTCAATCGCGGCATCGGCGCCCAGTTGACCAACCAGATGCTGGTGCGCTTCCGCGCGGACGTGATCGCATTGCAGCCCCGAGTGGTGGTGATTCTCGCCGGAACCAACGACATTGGCGGAAGCCTCGGGCCGGTCGCTCCGGACGCCACGCGCAATAACCTGATGTCGATGGTCGAGTTGGCCCGCGTGCATGGCATACGCGTGGTCCTCTCGTCTCTGACTCCGGTGTGCGACGACCTCGGGCCGCAGACCGACAAGCGGCCGATGGAGAAACTCCGCGAGTTGAACTCCTGGATCCGGGAATATGCCGCGCGCGAAAAGATCGTCTACCTGGATTACTGGAGCGCCATGTTGAACGGCCAGGGTATGCTGCGGGCCGAGCTCACCTTTGACGGCCTGCATCCCAACGATGCCGGCTACGCAGTAATGGAACCGCTGGCCGCCAAGGCCATTGCGCAGGCTCTCAAACAGAAGCCATAGATCGGACTAATATGAACGAACTTGATCGCAGGAAGTTTCTGAGCGCGACCCTGGGAGCAGCCGGGAGCGCAGCCCTCGCCGGAGCGGCTCAACCCGCCGCGGCGCAGACGGCGGCGATTCCCATCGTCGACTGTCATATCCATCTGTTCGACCAAACGCGGCCGCAGGGCGCTCCTTATTCGGCCGGTCCCGGCAACACCGAGCCGGCATTGCCGGCGCGCTATCGCAAGCTGGCTGTGCCGCTGGGAATTGTGGGCGCCATTGAGGTGGAAGCCAGCCCGTGGATCGAGGACAATCTCTGGGTGCTGGAGACCATCGAGAAAGACCCTATCATGGTCGGCACCATGGGCGACCTTCAGCCCGATAAGCCGGAGTTCAAAGAATACCTGGGCCGCTATCATAAGAACAAACTGTTTCTGGGCATTCGGTATGGCAATCTGTGGGGCTATAACCTGGTGAACCAGGTAGCCAACGACACCTTCATCGAAGGTCTCAAGCTCATGCAACAGGCCGATCTGGCCATGGACACGGCAAACCCGCGGCCCGATTTGCTGGAGGCGGTCCTTCGCGTCAACGATAAAGTGCCCGGGCTGCGGATCGTTATCGATCACCTTCCTTCCATGATGGGGCGCCTGGATGGCGCGGCGCGGACCGCCGTGGAAGGGACTTTCCGCGAACTGGCCAAGCGTCCCGCGATTTACATCAAAGTTTCCGAAGTGCTGCGCATGGTAGACGGCAAACCCTCCACCGATGCGGCGCTCTATAAGCCGCTTCTCGACGAATTCTTCGAGACTTTCGGCGAAGATAAGGTGCTTTTCGGCAGTGACTGGCCCAACGGACCGGCGGTGAACAATCTGCCGGCGATCATCGAGATTGTCAGAGATTATTTTCTCGCCAAGGGTCAGGCCGTAGCCGAAAAATACTTCTGGAAGAATTCATTAGCGGCGTATAAGTGGGTGCGGCGCGATCCCAGCCAGCCGCAGGCCGCGGCTAAGAACTGAAGGGCGCAAAGACCGCGTACGGCCGGGCCGGCGCCAGCAGTAGTAGAACATGGAAACCCGGCGCGTCACGAGCGCGACCAGGGGGTCGCGCGCAGACGGGGGCGTCTGCCCCACCTTACCTTAATGCCTTACCTTACCGTTGTTTCGCAAGCCACGCGAACCACTGCTCGAAACTTACCGGCTGCGCGAGATCGCTCCCGTAGCATGCGGCATTCACATCCGGACCCGAAATGCCGGTCGCCTGCGTGAAGGCGAAGTTCCACTGGTAACAGGTGAGAAGCGCTCGCTCGCCCGCGCCGGGCTGCTCCAGAATCCTCTGCCGCAACTCGCCGGGATCGCGCAGAACGGCGATCCCGGGCGCGCCCAGTTGCACGAACTGCATTGGCCGCGGCGGGGCCTCGCTGTAGGGCACCGGTTTCGGGGACGGCGCGTCGGGCTCGACCATCCAAACGCGCCGGCCGGCGAAGTAGCGCATCAGTTGGAGATTGCTGCCGCGGTCCAGTTCCCGCGCCCACACCACCGGACAGCCGTCGATGTCCGCACAGTTATAGACCCACTCGGAACCCCAGTTGTGAAGCAAAGCATATCTCACAAAGACCAGGTGCTTCCCTCCCGAAGACTCGAGCTGTCGCAGTACGCGCGCCCGCGCCACGTTGCCGGGCGGCGGCCAGCGCCAACGGCGTTGTTCGAAGACATCGCCGGAGATACGGCCGGCCACGATCGTGACGAGTAGCATCGCGGCGCACGCCGGAGGCAGACAGCGGACCAGGCCGAGGCCCACACGCCGCCCACGCCACCTCCACAGCCGCAGCGATCGCATGCCCAGCAGCACCAGCAGGATCGCCAGTCCCGTAGCCGGTGCGGCATAGTGCGCGTTGTGCCAGACCTGCCCCACCAGCGAAAGCGAGAAGATGGCCGCTATCAGCACCAGTTGCCGGAGCTTGCGGTCGCGCCAGCGGAATGGCAGCGCGAAGAGTGGGATAGTCAGCAGCGGCCCTACATAGAAGCGCCAATACACTCCCGTCTTGCGCTCCAGGTCGGCCACCAACGACCGGCGCGCCTCTTCGTAACTGGCCATTTCCCAATACACATAGAAGCGCCGCATCAGCCAGTTGTTATAGAGCGGCGCGGCAGTAGGCTTCTGCCAGATGAAGTGGGGAGTGATCGTCATGCTGTTGCGGTACAGAACGTAGGGGGCCATCCAGGGCTTACCAGTCACGCGCGCAAAGTAATAACCCACGCCAATCGCCGTGAGACTCAGAAACACCGCCAGCGGCAGGACAATCTGGCGCCATGCCACGCGCCGGCCCGGCCCGCGCTTTCCCAGCATCCAGGAGAACAGCACCACCGCCACCGCCAGCCCTAAGAACCCGCCCTCCACCGGACGGCTGTTTGCCAGAATGGCCAGGCCCGCGCCCATCGCCAACGCCAGACGCCAACCGGGCGCCCGCATGATTCTGGGCAGCGCCCCCAGCACCAGCGCGCCGCCCGCCGCGGCTACGAATCCACCCCAGTAGGAGTTCATCCAATAACTGGCCACGCCAATCCGCAGCACC
>Ga0265316_10004360_pt1 | contig 14110 bp, 9 predicted proteins | sample 4522metaG_FD_202092 | JGI IMG/M metagenome (GOLD analysis project Ga0265316, IMG submission 202092) | Rhizosphere microbial communities from Carex aquatilis grown in University of Washington, Seatle, WA, United States - 4-5-22 metaG | ecosystem: Host-associated > Plants > Roots > Rhizosphere >... | reverse complement strand
TCGGCGACATCATTCAAGTCAAACGGATGGAGAAAAACCTCACACCCGGCCACTTGGCAGCAAAAATGGGAATTGCAACGAACTTGGTTCGCTCATGGGAGAATGGCACCAGCCGGCCCGACAATATCCCGACAACGGAGTGGAACATTGGGGCTATACGTTGAATGTTTCGAGCCCGACCGGCTACACCAACCAAATCGGCAATGTGTCGCTTTACAATTTCGACATTCTGAGTCGCAAGACCAACGAAGTGGTTGCGGGCGTGACCACCAACAGCTTCACCTACAACGGCGCGGGTGACCGGTTGACATTGACCGATGGCAAGGGCCAGACCACCAGCTGGCTTTATGATCAAAACGGCAATGTGACCAATAAATTGGACGCCAACAACGCCCTTTTATTCGTGTATCAATACGACCCCGACAACCGCCTGACCAACCGTTGGAGTGCCGCCAAAGGAAACACAGTTTATTCTTACGACGCAGCCGGAAATCTAAAAACCATCAACTATCAACACTCACCCGCCATCAATTTGGCCTACGATGTGCTGAATCGCTTGACAAACATGGTGACGGCGGGGACATTCACCAACAGTTACACATATGATTCCGTCGGCCAGCTTTTGAGTGAGGACGGCCCGTGGGCCAATGACACCGTGAGTTACACCTATCAAAATCGTTTGCGCACCACGTTGAGCTTGAGCCAGCCCAGCGGCTCCTGGTCGCAAAGCTACGGTTACGACGTGACGCGGCGCATGACCAACGTCACCTCGCAAGCGGGCGGTTTCGGTTATGCTTATCCATCTGCCAACTTCCAACTTCCATCTGCTGTCTCGCTTCCCAACGGAGCATGGATTACCAACACGTTTGACGGCAACGCGCGCCTGTTGAGCACAATTCTAAAAAACAGCGGCGGGACGGTTCTGGATTCGGAAAGCTACGCTTACAATCAGGCCAGCCAGCGAACTGCCGAAACAAACACGGCGGGTGATTTCCGCAATTACACCTACGACAACGAAGGCGAGTTAAAAACCGCGATTGGGAAAGAGGCGGGTGGAACCACGAACCGGCTTCAAGAACAGAACGGATACGCTTATGATGCCGCAGGGAATTTGAACTATCGTACCAACAATGCCCTGGTCCAAGATTTCTCTGTAAATAACCTCAATGAACTTTCAACGGTAACGAGAAGCGGAACATTGACGGTTGCTGGAACCACAACGTCCCCGGCCACGAATGTCGCGGTGAATTCGTTGGCAGCTAATCTTTACGCTGATGCAACGTTCGCTTTGGGCGGATTTTCGCTGGTTGACGGCACGAACACGTTCACGGCAGTCGCAAAAGATTCTTACGGGCGCGTGGACACGAACACGTCCATCTGCTATCTCCTAGCAACTAACTTCTATGCGTATGATTTGAACGGAAACATGCTGACCAATGGGACCGAAGTGATGGTTTGGAATGATGAGAATGAATTGGTGACGAATTTTGTGGCTGGCTCTTGGAAGAGTGACTTTGTGTATGACGGAAGCCTGCGTCGGCGTATTGAGAAAGATTATAGTTGGAGTGGCAGTTCGTGGGTTCAGACCAATGAAATCCATTTTGTTTATGATGGCAACGTCATTATCCAGCAACGTGACGCAAATAACATGCCGACGTTGACACTGACAAGAGGCAACGATTTAAGCGGCAGCTTGCAAGGTGCCGGGGGGATTGGCGGGTTGCTGGCAATGACGGAAAATTCCGGCACGAGCAGCTATTACCATGCCGACGGCAATGGGAATGTGACGATGCTGATAAACGCGTATCAGATTCCGGTTGCCAAAGCGGAATACGGTCCTTACGGGAATTTTCTGTCTTTGAGTGGGCCGAAAACGGGTGTGAATTTTTACTGGTTTTCGAGTAAACCAATTCACTGGCAATCGGGTAAATATGATTATCTTTTGCGTTGGTATATCCCGGACTTGGATCGCTGGCCAAATAGAGACCCCATTCAGGAACAAGGGGGAATTAACCTGTATGCCTATGTAAATAATTCGCCAATTTCTCTCTACGATCCTTTTGGCCTGGATGCTGGATGGGGAGGAGCTATTGGTAATGGCTTAAGTTGGGGAATGGGACACAACGGTGACACGGCTTATGGTCCTGGCTCGGCCTATTCTCAGCAAATGAGCCAATCCACGGTTGCAGCCTACGTTAGAACAAAGTTCTTAAGTAAAAATGCTGGTAAGCTATGCAAGGATTGGGTCGGAATTTGGGATGTAGTTGGTCATTTTGGGCTGAGTGGACTGTTCAATAATTGGTCAAACGGAACAGCTGAATTTGTCGGCTCTGCGAGAGGTGATGTGAACATTGTAAGAGTGAACTGTAGTGGTGCCAGCGGCACGGTAACGGCTGATTTTAAGTTAACAAATACGACGAGCCTTACATCAGCCCTTTATGGTTTGTGGCCAAACTGGGCGAATGTCACGATTCCTGGCACACCTTTTTCAAATTGGACTCAAACTTATGACTGGAATGAAACATTCAATTGCAAGTGCTGTAATCCTAATTAGTCTTTTGCTTTGCGGCTGCAATCAGTCACGCAGGCAGCTTCCAAGTGGTTATAGCTTGGAACGCTTTGATGAAGGCGGAACGTCCTATTATGTAGTAGCACCAGGTAAAGTGCTAGAAGGAGGTGGAGCCTTTGATGGAACTGTCCATCAGATTGGTTGGAACAACGATTGGATTTTAGCGTATGTAAATAGAATATACGGAGGAGACACAAACGGTTGGTATGTGTTGAATTTGAAGACGAGTCAAATTACCGGCCCATTTCAAGATGCTGAACTCAAGACGAATTTGGCATTTTCAAGCATCAAAACAGTGCAGCCTGTCGCAGTGTTTTCGGGCAACCAATAGCCGATTTTCAGGGTGGACACCATCCCCTTACGTCAGTAGAGGCCGGACAGGTGCGACGGCGAAGCACCGTTGAAATGCGTAAACGGGTCGGTTCCTAGTATTATAGTATTGACAAAGGCGGGCAGGTTTGTTTAGTTGTGTTTATGGCCAGAAAGCTGCGAGTGCAATACCCCGGGGCCATCACGGTCATACAGTGTCGTCAACGCCACGTCCATCACCATCACTTGAAGCGGGTCATAAACTTCGTAGTCAGATGCTTATGACGGCTGCGACGCTGGCCGGAGAACCGGCCAATAAAACGGCGCACGCCTGACCTCTGTAAGCGTCACGCGGAACACCTATTGACAGAGTCCGCCGATGACGTGCTCCACGAGGCCAACACGCTCCATGACCGTTGGCCGAAATTGCCGTTTGACGACAAACGCAAGATCGTCGAAGCCCTCATCGAAAAGATCGTCATCGGCAACGGTGAAATTGACATAACCTTCTCACACCTGCCATCTTCTGAAGAACTGTGCAAAAACCAGCAGAGGTTAGGGCTGGGGCGAGGGGATTTGAGCCGGCAAAATTAGCCTTCTCACCCCGCTTCTCTCCTCCCTCGGCGGAGGAGAGGGAGAAAAATGGCACGTGTATTAGGATGCACTCTTCCGGTTCCTTGTCTTCAAAAATGAATTGTTCCCCGTCTTATTTCGCGGCAAGCTGTGAGTTCCTATGCAACAGGTGAACCTTGGAATGATTGGCGGCGGCACCGTGGGCAGCGGCGTGTTTCATGCGCTCCAGCTCAACGGCGGCCTGATGGCTTCGCGCATTGGCGTGAAGGTTGCCGTGCGCAAAGTCGCGGTGAAGGCGTTCGACGAACCGCGACCGTACCCGATTACGCGTTCGCTGATGACAACCGATTGGCCAAGTGTCGTCAACGACCCGGATGTTCACATCATCGCCGAGCTTGTCGGTGGCACGAACATCGCCCGGACAATGATTCTGGCCGCGCTCAAGCTCGGCAAACCGGTTATCACGGCGAACAAGGCGTTGCTTTCCGCCCATGGCGAAGAACTTTTTGCCGCGGCGGAAAAACACGGGACGAATCTTTATTACGAGGCCAGCGTTTGCGGCGGCATTCCCATCATCAAGTCGCTGCGCGAAGGGTTTGTCGGCAATCGCATCAACGCGCTTTACGGCATCGTCAATGGCACCTGCAACTACATCCTGAGCCGGATGCGGCTTGAGGGGGCTGACTTTGATGCGGTGCTCGCGGATGCCCAAAAGCAAGGCTACGCCGAAACGCCGCCGGACCTCGACATTGACGGCTGGGACGCCCAGCACAAAATCGGCATTCTGGCCTCGCTGGCGCACGGTTTCTGGGTGAGGCCCAAAAAAATTTACGTTGAAGGCATCCGCCAAGTTTCCGCATTGGATATTAAATTCGCCGACGAGCTTGGTTACACGATCAAGCTTCTGGGCATTATCAAACGAATTGACGATTTACGATTTACGATTGACGAGTCGAAAGGCAGGCGGGCGCATAAATCGGATATCATAAATCGTAAATGCAGAGTGCAGGTTTCCGTGTATCCGACGTTGATCCCGAACGCGCATGTTTTGGCCGGCGTAAACCATGTTTTCAACGCCGTCTTTGTTCGCGGTGACATCGTGGGTGACACGCTCTTTTACGGACGCGGCGCGGGCAAGGACGCCACCGCCAGCGCGGTTTTGAGTGACCTGGCGGACGCGGCGCTTGATTTGAAATTCGGCACCAAACATCGCGTGCCGCCGTTCATGCCGCACGAATGCGCCGGCGCGGTCGTGCCGATCGAGGACGTCATTTCACAGTATTTCGTACGCCTGAACGTTGCGGACCGCCCCGGCACGCTGGCGAAAATCGCGGCCATTTTCGGGCAATCCCATATCGGCATTTCCTCGGTCATCCAGCCCGAAGGTCACGAAGGCAAAAGTGTGCCGCTGATTTTCATGTTGCATTACGCGACCAACGGCGCGGTGATGAAAGCGCTGGCCAAAATCGGCAAGCTGCCGGTGGTCAAAAGCAGGCCCGTGATGATTCGGGTGGAAAACTTCGAATGATAAGGTTCCGACAGTCTGTAGGAGACGAGGTCACGAGTCTCAAGCTGAAAATGGAAGGCTGACTCCTCACGTCGTCTCCTACACTTTACAAATGCCGCTTCTTTTCCACAGCACCAATGGCCACGCGCCCCCGGTCAACCTGCGCGGGGCGTTTCATGCCGGACTGGCGCCCGACCGCGGACTTTATCTGCCCGAAAAGTTTCCGCTGATTTCGCCGGACGAAATCGCCGCGTTTGCCCAATTGCCTTATTCCGAAATCGCCTTTCGCGTCCTGTCGAAATTTACCGGGGAAATCATTCCCGACAGGGATTTGGCCGCCATTTGCCGCGACGCTTACAATTTTCCAATCCCGCTGGAAAAAATTCACGATCGTGTTTTCCTGATGCGGCTGGACCAGGGCCCGACGGCGTCGTTCAAGGATTTCGCCGCGCAAATGATGGCGCGGATGTTTGGGCATTTTTTGCGCGATGACGGACGGCAGGTCACCATTCTCACCGCCACCAGCGGCGATACCGGCTCGGCCGTCGCGCACGCCTTTCACGGAGTGCCGGGTGTCCGCGTCATTGTGTTGTTTCCCATTGCCGAAGTCAGCTTGAGCCAGCGCAAGCTGATGACCACGCTGCGCGGCAACATCCGCACCGTTGCCGTGGACGGAAAATTTGACGATTGCCAGGCGATGGTCAAACGCGCCTTTGCCGACCCGGCGCTGAAGCATATTCCCCTGTCGTCGGCCAACTCCATCAACATCGGCCGCCTGCTGCCGCAGAGCGTTTATTATTTTTACGCCGCGTCGCGTCTGGCCAGTCGTGGCGAGCCGATGGTCTTTTCCATTCCCAGCGGCAATTTCGGCGACGCCATGGGCGCCGTCGTCGCGCGGGAGATGGGTTTGCCGGTGAAAAAAATCATCGCGCCCGTGAACGACAACGACGAATTTCCCCGCTTTCTCGCCAGCGGCCGCTACGAAAAAATTTCGCCATCGCGCAACTCGGTTTCCAATGCGATGAACGTCGGCCATCCCAGCAACCTCGCGCGGCTGGTGGCGGTTTACGGCGGCCAGATGGACGACACCGGCAAGATTCACCGGCAGCCCGATCTGGCGGCCATGCGGCGCGACATCTTTTCCACCTCGGTTTCCGACGACCGCACCCGCGCGGCGCTGAAAGATTTTTGGGACAAATATCAAATGCTGCTGGAACCGCACGGCGCGGTGGCCTGGCAGGGATTTCTCGACTGGCAGGCGGTTGAACCGCCCGGCGATGCGCCCGCGGTGATCATCGAGACGGCCAATCCGGCCAAATTTCCCGAGGAAATTCAAAAAATGATGACCTGGTCGCCGGATGTTCCGTCCGCGATGGCGGCGGCGTTGAAGCTGCCGGAGGATTTTGACCGGATGGACGCGGATTATGAGGAGTTCAAGGCGTATTTGCTGAAAAAACATTCTTGAAATCGAGCCGCGCGAAAGACGCGAAGGTTCTGGCGAGGACTTAAATTGATTCTTCTTGTCAATTTTCAGCGAAAGGAATAAATCCGGCCATCGCTGGAAAATTATGGAGTTAATCAAAAGCAATTTCATCGGCTTGGCATTTGTTTTGACAACGACGATTGCCTTTGCGGACACGAATACCGTTGGTTCAAGCGAACTTGTTTCGACAAACCTTTTTATCCAGCCAACGAACCTGACGCAGTTGCTGGCCTTGCCACCCGACCAGCTTGAAAAAGTTGACATTGCACGGATCGACCTTTTGTGCGCCGAAGCTTTGCCAACCTCGGCAAATTTGGATATTGAGCAATGCCTCAAAACGCTGGATGAATGGGTGAGCGAAGTGAAGATTGAAACCGAACGGAATTATCATCGGTTTGTAGAGCATCCAGAAAAGTTCAAAAACTCTCTTGGGTATTACCGGATGGCGGTCATGGCGGCGGTGCTCTGTCAGGATTTGCGGGTGCATTACGACCCGCAGCGCGAGAAGGAACTTTTCGAGAACAATTATTTCACTCAAGGCCAGCCTTACAGCAAGGCCGAGCAGCATTTCTTTTCGGATGCGAGCGATTTCTTTTTGCAAGGCTTGCTTTCGGACAAGCGGTATGGAACGTGCGCTTCGATGCCATACTTGTATGTGGCGGTTGGCCGACGATTGGGCTATCCGGTGTCCATCGCTGGCGCATACACGCATAGCTACGTTTATTACGACGAGGGCAATGGGAAACATTTCAACGTGGAAGCAACGGAAGACCGTGGTTTTGTGACTCCGTCCGATGATGAATACCGCAATCCGCCATGGGGTGCGCCTTCCGACCCGGATTATTACAAGACGCACGATTTGTTGCAGCCGTTGAGCAACAAGGAAAGCATGGCAAATCTTCTCGGCTCGCGCGCTGCGATTTTCCGTGCTGCCGGACAACATGATGAAGAAGCAAAGACTTGGGAAATTGCCGCGCGATATTTTCCTGACACGCCAGCATGGAAAGGCATTGAAGAAAATATGCAGCAAGCTGCAAGCTCCGATGATTATCAGCAATGGCGCGACGGTGTTTGGCAGAAATTAGCAATGCGCGTCATTCCGCGCGGGCCGGGATTTGCGTATTTCATGGACATGAAAATCAAGCTGTATCTGTTCATGAACGAAAACCCTGACCGGCAAGCAGTCGAAAAAGTGGCGGACGAATACGCGAAAGAATTGGATGATTATTCAAAGACGGCGATGCAGCCGATTATTGTTAATAACGACAAGATGCCGGAACAGCCCGTTCCCGAAGCACGAACATTGTATTTCTCTTATCACCCGCCGGACGGGAACGAGGTGAAAGTTCCGGCGGATTTTCTGCCGCCGTTTGCGGGCGGGAATTTGCCAACGGATTTGAAAATTCGCATCGTCAACACCAAGCCGCAGGATGCCGACGCATTGCTGGGAATCGTGTGGGATTACTACGGGCAGATGCAGGTGATGAAACAGGCAAAGCAAAAAGCGGAACTGGCACGGATTGAATCAGGCAATCCGGTTTTGATTTCGGAAGAAAGCATACCGCCGGAATTTCGGCAGGGCGTGCCGATGGATTTGGCGATACGGCTTTCCGGCTTGCACAAAGCCGAAGACGTTGTGGCGGAGATGTGGGCATACAAAAGTGAGCAGCAAAACCGGCAATCAGAAATGATGCCGCCCGACCCGATGGCTCAAATGAGAGCCACGTTGAAACGGGCTGGCGTTCCTGATTCTGCCATACCACAGGTGCCGGGCATTAATCCAATGGCCAACATTCCAGACCCGCTTGCTGCAACTCGGCAATCGGGAAACGAGCAAGCGATGGCAATCGCCGAACAAGTAATGAGGCCGCAGGAGAACAACATGAATCCGGGATTTGCATTACCGTATCAAGTTGTTCCGGCGTCAATGGCTGCAGGAAATCCTACGGTGGAAAATCCGATGCCGTTTGGCAATTCTTCACCAAATTTTCAGTTGACGCCTTCAAAGAAATAAAGGATAACGGTTTCACAAAGAGAAAGGCGCGCCATGAAATCAATTCAAAAGGCAGTTCTTTTAACGAGCATCCTTCTACTGGCGGCAAACTCGTATGCTGGCCGTTGGATTACACGCGATCCGATTGAATTCATGGAGCGTGACCCGAAACCGGCAGTAGTCGCGCCGCAACTGAAACTGTCCCTCTACCAGCAGCAAGCTAATCTTTACACTTTCGTCGGCAATAATCCCGTCAATAGCATAGACCCGCTTGGACTGTGGCAAGTGACAATCGGGGCAGGTGAATTTTGGGGAGGAATGGTTACATTTGGAGATAATGGCGGGACTGGCAATTGGTTTCAGAAGCTTTACAATGGACAATGGAATTTGGGGGCTTATGGACCATTTGGATCGGGTCTTGCCTTTAATATCGACACGAAAGATAGTGGAAAACGCTGCCCCACTGACAAAAGAACTCAGTTTGGTATTAAAGGAGAAGGGGAATTCGGAATGGGTGCTCATACTGAAGGGGGGCTCGTATATATCAACAAGTGGGGGTGCAAATTCTTGGGATGTGGGATATAACGTTCCGAGAACACCTATCAGTGGGTCATATGGCCAACAGGGAAATGAATGGGAGGCTAATTTCCCAGATCTTGGGTTTGGAGAGGGAGTTTTCATTGGTTGGGGTGGGTCAACAGTATTTGGAAAGTGAAATTGCCATCTGAGACGGTTTGGGTTTTACTTAGGTTACTTGTAATAAGTGCAAACCTTGGAATTGGCTTTTACCCTCAAAATAAATCGAATTTGGACTGGGCCGCGTGCATATTAATCAGCATTGCCGTGTCGGTGAGTTTGTTTTTCTGGCTGTTCCTTATTCGACATCGTCAAAATGTGGATTGGTCGGAACCCTATGGGTGGAATAGGCCGTTTTGGCCGATGAGAAAATACCCGTTACGGTACTGGTCGTTAATATCGTTGAGCACTATGATAAGTGGCGCTATGGCTCTTTTGATAGACGCTATTTCGAAGAATGGCCATGAAGCTTTCGGTGGAACTTTCTTTTTTTTGGGGCTGTCTATTGGAATCAGCTTGAGAGTGTGGCTAAAGTTTTTCGGAAAGGACATTGTCGGCGAACTTTAAGTTAAGCCACTTACACGATTATTTTTCAGCCCCCGTTTTGCGGAAAGTGACAGATTGTCATTTTGTAAGCGGCGAGTTGGCGGATTGCATTTCCGCCCGCATTTGTTATTTTCTCCGTCCCGAAAATTCAAAAGCATGGCTTTGATCGTCCAAAAATATGGCGGCACCTCGGTGGGCAACCCCGACCGCATCAAAAACGTCGCAGCGCGCGTGGCCCGCTATCGCGCGCACGGCGACCAGATTGTCGTGGTCGTCTCGGCGATGAGTGGCGTGACGGATGGCCTCATCAAACTGGCCAAGGACATCGCGCCGCTGCCGAGCGAACGCGAGATGGACATGTTGCTGGCCACGGGCGAGCAGCAAACCATTGCGCTCACGAGCATTGCGCTCCATTCACTTGGCGTCCCGGCCGTATCGCTTACCGGCGCGCAGGCCGGCATCGTGACCGATGCCGTTCATACGAAAGCGAAGATCCATGACATATCGCCAAAAAAAGTTCGCGAGCTTTTGAAACGGGGCAACGTCGTCATCGTCGCCGGTTTCCAGGGTGAAACGCCGGAAGGCCAGATCACCACGCTGGGCCGGGGCGGTTCGGATTTGACGGCCATTGCGCTGGCCGCCGCGCTCAAGGCGGACCTTTGCCAGATTTACACGGACGTGGACGGCGTTTATACCACCGACCCGCGCATCGTGCCGGCGGCGAAAAAGCTTGAGGAAATTTCCTACGACGAAATGCTCGAACTCGCCAGCCTCGGCGCGAAGGTGATGCAGAGCCGCTCGGTGGAATTCGCCAAAAAATTTGGAGTTGTGTTTGAAGTCCGCAGCAGTTTAAACGAAAACCCCGGAACCATTGTGAAAGAAGAAACGAAAAGCATGGAAGGCGTCGTCGTTCGCGGCATCGCGCTCGACAAAAACCAGGCGAAGGTCACGCTGGTCGGCGTGCCGGACAAACCGGGCGTGGCCGCGAAAATTTTCAAGGCGCTGGGCGACGCGACCGTCAACGTGGACATGATCATCCAGAACATCAGCCACGGCACCGGTACGCCCGCCACCGACATTTCCTTCACCGCCGACAAGCCGGATTTGCTCAAGGCACAGAAGGTGATTGCCGGCCTGAAAAAGGAAATCGGCTACCGCGAGGTCATCACCGCCGAGAAGATTGGCAAGCTGTCCATCGTCGGCGTCGGCATGAAATCGCACACCGGCGTTGCGGGCAAATTGTTTGAGACGCTCGCGAATGAAGGCGTGAATATTGACATGATTTCCACCAGCGAAATCAAAATTTCGGTGGTGATCGATCTGGCCAAGGGTGAACAGGCGGTGAAAGCCGTCCACGCGGCGTTTATTGGAAGCTAAAGCTTATTCGTTTTTGAAATAACCGGTTAACGGCTTGAGAATTTCCTGCCTGACCAGCACAACAATGACGCCGGTGTAAATCAGCGAGACGATCACGTCCACCAATAATTCCCGCCGCAAGTCCGCCACCGGTTTTTCCGAAAGCATCTTCCGCGCGCCCCGGTGCATGAGCACCAGGCCGAGCACATTCGTCAGCCAGTAACCAACAATCAAACTGGCCGTGAACGCCGGCGGGTAAAGAAAACTCACCAGCCAGGCAAAGCCCAGCGCGAGCGGGATGTTCACAAACGCGTCGTTCCACCAGGACAGCGGCGAGAGCATGAAGCCAATCGTTGCCAAAATGCCGCCGGAGATTTTGTGTTTCCAAGCCATGAAGCGTGAGTTTCCTGGCGAGAGCCGGCAGGAAGCAAGCGTGAAAATCTGACCCGCGGCTGCCAAACCGGCGTGATTAATGTGGTCAAAGACAAAACGGCGATGAAAGCTGTCTCCGCAGCGTTTGCCGGTTGATTGAGTTACCACACCTTCACCCGATAAAACCGCTGCGAGACCAGGTTGGTATCATTGATCGAAACTACGAAGTTGGAACCGGTCTGTTTCGGGGCAAGAACATTCCATTGGGTTGGTGGCGTCAGGCTGTTCACGTAATCCACCTCGTACACATGATTGGAAACGGTGGAAAATGAAATCATCGGCTGGTGCGTGACGGGCAAGGACAACTGCGCGTTGAAGGCCGGCACGGCGTTGGTCCCCACCACCAGCACCGTCACGGTCCCCGTCGAACAATTTCCGCCACTATCGCAAACCTGATAGGTGAAGGTGTCGATTCCAGTGAAGCCGGGATTGGGGGTGTAGGTGACGTTGGTGCGACCGTAAACCCCGGCATAACGCCTCAAGGCTTCGACAAAGTAGTAATCGCCGTAAACGAGTGAGACGTTCACTTCGGGGGAAGGGAATTGTGGCGGCTCGCCAGTCCCGTGCAGAATAATGCCTCTGCTGGTGGTTCCCTGGGCGAGGTAGTTGGTGGATCCCAGCGATTCGAGAATGTTGTGCGCTCCGGCCCAGAACGTGGCGCCATCCTGCATATTCGTGGCCAGTTGGCTGAGCTGAACCAGGGCCGACAACGTAATGGCCGCCGAGGAAGAATCCCGGGGCGCGCTGGGAATGTCAGGTGCGGCAAAATCCCAATACGGCACGTAATCCGGCGGAACATTGGTGAGGTAGTAAGTGGCCACCCGCCCGGCAGCATTGAGAAAGGGGAGGTAACCGGTTTCACGATACGCCATCGTGAAGCCGTAAATGGCCCAAGCCTGGCCCCGCGCCCAAGTGGACGTGTTGGAGTAACCCGCGCGGGTGCCCTGAAAAGTGAGCGCGCCGTTGACAGTGCTGTAACGGACAAGCTGGAAGGTGCTGTTGTCGGCCCGGATTTGATTGGTCATCGCGCGCCCGGCATGGCTGAAGGCCTTGGCGGACAGGTTCGTGTCCCCATTGATGTCAGTGGCGTGATAGAGGAGTTCCGAGTTCATCATCGTGTCGATGATGACTTGGAACTGTGGCGGCGTGAGTAACAAATCGTCAGCCAGACAACCCACCACGGCATTGAACCGGTTGGTGAGCGAGTGCGCCGCCTGCAGCAGGACCGACTGGTAGGTGTTGCTGCCGGTTATCCGATAACCGTTTCCGAAACTGGTGTTGATCATGAAACCGATGTCATCCGTGTTGGTGTTGGATTGCTGGGAAGCGATGCCCGCCGTCCATTGCTGCGCCCATTTTTTAAAATTGGGATCGCCGGTCTGCTCATAGAGATACCACAGCGAGCCGGGAAAGAACCCGCTGGTCCAATCCGAGTTGTTGACGGTGTTCCAACTGCCATTGGTCTGTGTGCTGCGCGGATAGGTATTGGTATTCGCCATCAGCCTGACCGTGTTGCTGAGCTGGATGGCGGCAAACTGGAACAAGCGTGACAATTCGGGCGTGGTCACCGGCGCGTTGGAATTGATGACCACAGTCCCATGAGCCGGCGCGCTGACCTGGAGGATCGCCAGTTGATTGCTCTCCGTGTCGAAATCGTTCGTCAGCACCAAAATGGTTGCCGCCTGATTCTGGACGGTGACGGCCAGATCGTCAGCGGCATTTGGCGGATCCGCCCAGGCCGGGCAGCCCAGCCACTGGCCGGCCAAAATGGCCAGCCATTTGCCGATCAAAAAACATCGTTTTTGCCGTCGTAAAACATTCATTTTGGGAACGGCTGTTTTTTCAGTTCCACCCTGCAGCAACTGGGACTTAACATCAACAGTAGAAATTGTAACATCCGTCACCGGTAACGCAATCTGCGGGTTGATGTCTTTTTCGGGGGCGTTCGCCTCGTAAAACAATTTGACGGGCTGGAGCCGATTGGCTATCGTGTGGGTGTGAATGGTCATTTAAATCTGAACCTGCTGCCAAACAACGCGCTGCTGCTGTGCCGCGCGGTGGTCGGGTTCTGATTCGTTCACGAAATTTATCGAACCCCACTGCCAAACCGGCGGTGGGGTTTTTTGGTTTTTTACCACGGATGAACACAGATAAACACGGATCGAATGGGAGCGCCGGGCACCGCCTCGGCGTGTTAAAGCTTTGTTGTATCTTGCCGGGATGGTGCTCGATGCTCCGTTGCCAGCAGTATTATTTATCCGTGTCCATCCGTGTTTATCCGTGGTTTAATTCCGTCAACGCCTGAATTTATGCACAAACCGCCGTCAAAAAAATACCGCCCGTTCCCGCCGGTCAACCTGTCCGACCGGCAGTGGCCCAACCGCGTCCTCACCCAGGCGCCGCGCTGGTGCAGCGTGGATTTGCGCGATGGCAACCAGGCGCTCGCCGTGCCCATGAACGTCGGCCAGAAGCTTGAACTCTTCCAGACGCTCGTGAAAGTCGGCTTCAAGGAAATCGAAATCGGCTTCCCATCCGCGTCGAACACCGAGTTTGCGTTCAACCGCCGGCTCATTGAGGACCATCGCGTGCCGGACGACGTATGGCTCCAGGTGCTCGTGCAGGCACGCGAGGATTTGATTGAAAAAACCGTGCAGTCGCTCGTCGGCGCAAAGAAGGCCATCATCCATCTTTACAACTCGACCTCGCCTGCGCAACGCCGTGTCGTCTTCGGCATGTCGCAGGAGCAAATCGTCGAGGTCGCCGTGC
>Ga0265316_10004358_pt1 | contig 14111 bp, 13 predicted proteins | sample 4522metaG_FD_202092 | JGI IMG/M metagenome (GOLD analysis project Ga0265316, IMG submission 202092) | Rhizosphere microbial communities from Carex aquatilis grown in University of Washington, Seatle, WA, United States - 4-5-22 metaG | ecosystem: Host-associated > Plants > Roots > Rhizosphere >... | reverse complement strand
AATCCGAGTGACCGAGGCGATAGAGATCGACTGCGCTACCGTGATCCGCGGCGGGAGGGAAGTGCTCAGCGGAGTCAGCCTCCGCCTGGGAGCGGGCGAGCATGCCTGCATCCTCGGCCCCAACGGCTCGGGGAAATCCACTATCGTCAAGATGATTTCCGGAGAGCTCTACCCCCTCTATCGAGAACCCGCCGCCGTTCGCCTCTTCGGCCAGGAGAGCTGGGACCTTTTCGCCCTGCGAGGCCGCCTGGGCATCGTATCCGACTCGCTGCAGCAGGACCAAACGAGGGACGAGAGCGTGCTGGACACTATCCTCTCGGGCTTCTTCGGAGGAGTCGGCCTTCCGCTCCGCACGGCCCCTTCCCCGTCGATGATAGATAGAGCACGAGAGGCGGCCGAGCTCCTCGGCCTGCGGTCGGTCCTGGACAGGAAAGCCTCCGAACTCTCCTCGGGCCAGATGCGCCGAGTCCTCGTCGCGCGAGCCCTGGTGCATGAGCCCGAGATGCTCCTCCTCGACGAGCCCTACACATCCCTCGACATCGCCGCCCGCCATTGCTTCCGGTCCTGCGTGAGTTCCCTCGCCGCACGGGGCCACGCGATCGTCCTCGTCACCCATGAGCTCTCCGAGATCGTCCCCGAAATAGAGCGGATTATCCTCATGAAGGAAGGCCGCGTCTTTGCCGACGGTCCCAAAAGAGAGATCCTCCGCACGGAGACGATATCCGAGCTCTTCGGCCTATCCCTTCTCGTTATCGAGGAAGATGGGCTCTACCACGTTCAGCTTGGGTAAACTCCAAGCTCCACTCATCGAGGCGCTTCCGCATGTATGAATAATGATAAACGGCTTGCCTATGTTCTTGCCCAATCGGCAATTCTTCCCATGATTTCCGCAAGTTCCTTGCCTTTCTTTGTTAACTCGTAGCTCACGCGTACCGGCGCAGCTGATCGTACTGTTCGTTCGATCAAGCCTGCGCTCTCGAGTTCGCGCAGGCGCAGCGCAAGGACGCGGCCGCTGAGCTCCGGGATCGTCGCCTTCAACTCGGCGAAATGCCTAGGACCTCCGCGGAGCGCAAACAGGATGAGGCCAGTCCATTTTTTCGCGAGCAGGACGAAGGCCGATTCGACCTGCGGACAGATCCCGGCTTCGAACATATTCATATAATTAATATAATATATTATATTGACTATGTTACCAACATTCACTAGGTTATTTATAGTAACCGATTCGAAACGCGACCTTGCGCGGATGTATCGGAGCTGTTCAATGGAGGTACGAGATGAGCGTAAAAGTAGCCCTGTATTTTTATTCTACCTATGGCCATATGTATGCTATGGCTAAAGCCGCAGCCGAGGGAGTCAAGGAGGCAGGAGCCGAAGCCAGCCTCCTCCGCGTTGCCGAGACGCTGCCGCCGGATGTCCTCAAGATGCTGGGGGCCGAAGAAGCCCAAAAAGCCTTCGCGGGGGAAAAGCCCGCCAAATACGAGGAATTCGGCGATTACGATGGCTATGTATTCGCGACCCCCACGCGCTTCGGCGTCGTACCGGCCCAGTTCAAGGCTTTTCTCGACGCCTCGGGACAAGCCTGGTCTAAAGGCGCCCTCGTCGACAAGCCGGTGGGGATCATGACCTCGAGCGCCATGCAGCACGGCGGGCAGGAGGCGACGATACTCGGCCTCATCCCCTTCGTCCTCCACCACGGCGGACTCTACGTCGGGCTTCCGATCACGTCGGGAGTACTCGGGGGCACCGACGAAGTGAGCGGCAACAGCTTCTATGGGGCGAGCACCATCGCCGGCGGGGACGGCTCGAGGCTTCCGAGCGCCAACGAGCTCGCCGGCGCCAGGTTCCAGGGCAAACGCGTCGCCGAGCTCGCCGCCAGGCTCAAGGCGGGGAAAGCCTAGGGGACTAAAGGGAGAGGGATGGATCAAGCGGCCGCGGCGGGGCTATAGTGCCCCGCCATGGCTTCGTCATCCGCTGGCTGCGATGCACCGCTCCATAGCCGCGCGTACATAGTCTATATATTCCTTGCGACGATCCTATTCAGCTCGATGGAGATCGTCCTCAAGACTGTCGCCGGGCGCTTTAATGCCCTGCAGCTCAACTTCCTCCGCTTCGGCATAGGCGGCCTCTTCCTCCTCCCCTTCGCAATACGAGAGCTGAGGAAGCGCGGCGTCGCGCTCGGACCGAGGGATTGGGCTTTCTTCGCCCTCTCGGGCTTCACCTGCGTGGTGCTGAGCATGAGCCTCTACCAGCTGGCCATCCAATATAGCAAGGCGTCTATCGTCGCTGTCCTCTTCAGCTGCAATCCCGTCTTCGTAATTCCCCTCGCCGCCGTCTTCCTGAAGGAGCGGATCAGGGGATTCACTATCGCTTCGCTCCTAGCGAGCGTCGCGGGCATGATCGGCATCATGAATCCCTTCAGCGCGTCGGCGGGCGGGCTGTCGGAAGGCTTCGGCCCCGGCATAGCCCTGACCCTCGGCTCGGCGGCCGTCTTCGCCGTCTACGGGGTAATGGGCAAGGCGAGAGGTGGCCGCATGGGCGGCCTCGCGACGACCGCCTTCAGCTTCATGCTCGGGAGCGTCGAGCTTCTCATAATCATCGCCATGAGCCACGCGCCGCTCTTGGCGGAGGCCCTGCGCGGCCTGGGCATGGGCGCATTCGCGGATATTCCGCTGACGGCGGGGCTCGGCCTCGGGATCCTGCCCGTCTTCGCGTACATCAGCCTCTGCGTGACGGGGATCGGCTATGCCGCATACTTCATGGCCATCGAGTCGAGCTCTGCCGCGACCGCCTCGCTCGCGTTCTACATCAAGCCCGCCCTCGCGCCGATCCTCGCCTTCGCGGTCCTGGGCGAGTCGATCGCGCCGACTACGCTCGCGGGCATCTTCCTCATCACGATCGGCTCGATGATTGCGTTCTTCGGCGCGCGAGCCGCCCGGAGCTGATGCCGGCTCGATCCGCCGCTACATCGCCTGGATGAGGTTCTCCGACGCGGAGGAGAGCGAGCTCATCCTCTCCGACATGCTCTTGAGCGCGGTCATGACCTCTCCCAGCTCGACGTCGAGGGAGGAGAAGGCCGCCGTGCTCCGCTTGGCCGCCGCCACGCTGCTCTTCGATTCGGAAGCGAGTTCGTTCAAGGTGATGCCGATTCGCTCGACGTTGGAATGCGTCGACTCCGCGAGCTTGCGGATTTCGGTCGCGATGACGTTGAAGCCTCGCCCCATCTGCCCGGCCCTGGCGGCCTCGATGGCCGCGTTCAAGCCCAGGAGGCTGATCGTCGAGGAGATATCCTCGATGACGGCCGCGATCTCCTTGATCGTGGCCGTCCGCTCGGCCATCCTGGAAATAGCCGCCTCCGCCTGGGCGATATCGTCTCGCGTCCGGCGCGCGGCCTCGCTCAGGCTGCCCACTTTAGCCGCCTCGATCCTCGCGACGTTCGAGGCTTCGACGACCGATACGGAGATCGGCCGCGCCAGGGCTACGATATGCTCGGTCTTGGCTTCGATCGCCCTTTCGGCCTCCCTCCCTGCGTAGATGAGGAGGGTGCTCTGCACGGAGCTGCTTATCTGATCGGTGATGCGCGAATAGATGGAGCCCTGGTCCGGACCGGGCTCGTACACGGCGACTCCGTAGAAGTCGAGGCCGAAGGAGACGGGCATCGCGACGAAGTTGAAGGGCCTTCGCGGCAGGAGATCCCGGGGCAGGAAGTCCTTGGCTGAATAGCGGCGGCGACCTTCCTTGCCCAGGGCATCCTCGCCGTCGCGGACTGCGGCGTATAGGACGAATTCCGCGTCGCCCTTCAGCGTTGGCCCGCAGCCGGGGGCGATGTCCGATTTCACGGCGAAGTAGAAGCTCTTCACTCCGATGGCCTTAGCCTGATCGCGGAGTATCGTCCCGAGCTCCTCCAGGCTTTCGGCCTGGCCGACTGCCTTGAGCGCCAAGCCGAGTGTTTCGGAGTACGCCGCGTCCGAGGCCAACTGCATCTTGAGCCTGCTCGACTCGAGCGAGCAGACCGTTATCCGGAGCCTTCCGATAATCGATTCCATGGCCGCGATCGAGCTCCCCGAAGGAAAGCGAGCCATGGCAACGCGCCGGATGATCGATAAGCGGTCCTGCCATGTCTCGAGTTCCGCGGGCTTCGCCGCAGCCTTGTAGACGGCGGCCGCGGCGTCATTGAAGAACCCATCGAGCGATCCCGACTCGGCGCCCCGGCAGCAGGACTCGGCGAGAGCCTTCAGCTCGGCTCTCGCGGCCGTGTCATAGCGCTCCGCGATGCCGCCTTCGACGAGCAGAGTCCCGATGTCGCCCGCGACGTCCTTGCTACCGAGGCTGGCGTCTCCGCCCGCGAGGCCGAGGCTCGATGATTCGCAGCCGCAGGACTTGCGCAGCACGATGCTGGTATTGAGCATGGCCTTCGCGCCCGACCTCTCCCCGGAGACGAGAATCCTCACGGCCTCGCGCGCCTGGATGACGAGCGGCTGGCGCACGGTCGACAGCGCGGGGTTCTCGCATTCGGCCTCGAGGATGTCGTCGTAGCCGGTTATCGCGACGTCCTCCGGGACGGCGAAACCCCGCTTCTTCAGCTCGCGCATGGCTCCGAGCGCCATGTAATCGTTGGCCGCGACGAGGGCATCGAAGGCCAGCTTGCGCCCGTCGAGGAATTCGCGAACCGCCGCCTCGCCCCCGTTGTACCAAAAATTCCCGATATAGACGAGCCTCGGATCGAATCCGAGGCCGGCCGCGCCTATCCCTTCCTTATAGCCCGCCAGCCGCTCGTCGGCCTCGCTCGAAGCCTCCGGCCCGGATACGAAGGCTATCCGCCTCTTCCCGTGGACTTCGGCCAGATGCTTTATCATCGAACGGACGCCCGACCGATTCTCGATGACTATCGCGGGAATATCCTCGCCGCAGGCGCCTATCGACAGGAAAGGCTTCGCTCGATACGGCTCGAGGCATGCCGAGTACTCGGCCTTCGATACATATGACCCGAGAGTCGCTCCCGATACCAAGTACGAATCGATCCATTGACTGAAAGCCAGGTCGAAGACCCTGTTCGCCGCGGGGACATCGCTGGACGGTCCCCGTAAGAAGGATTGTCCCAAGAAAGTGACCAATGAAACGCCTAGGGAGGAAGCGGTCTTCGACGCTTCTCGCCATAGAGTCTCCTGATAGCCGTGCAGCACGTCGAGGATATATCCGATCGTGCGTGGCATGTTGCGTGCGTCTACGGCCATGGGACCCATCTCTTCCTCCGCAGGTTGAATACAGGCTCGGGCATCCCGTTTGCAAACGAGGAACCTTCGGAAGGATACCGGGAGTTCTAACGGGAGGCTAGTTCCTTACGATGCGCCCTTCTTTTCTATCTTCGCCCATGTATCGCGGAGCCCGACGGTCCGGTTGAAGACGAGTGCCCCCGGCTTGGAATCGCCGTCGCAGCAGAAGTAGCCGAGGCGCTCGAACTGATAGCGCTCGCCAGCTTTCGCCGAAGCCAGGCCGGGCTCGGCGTATGCCCCTTCCACCCTCTCCAGGGACCCGGGGCTCATCGTCTTCACCCAGTCGACGCCCGGAGCGACGTCCATCGGCTTTTCGGCGGGGAAGAGGTGGTCGTAGAGCCTTGCCTCGATGGGGATCGCCCTGTCCGCGGATACCCAATGGATAGTGCCCTTGACCTTCCGGTTGTCGGGAGCGTCGCCGCCCTTGGTAGCCGGATCGTAGCTGCAGCGCACTTCCGAGATCTCGCCCGTGGCGGAGTCCTTGGAGAAGCCGGTGCAGGTGACGATGTAGCCGTAGCGGAGCCTGACCATGTTGCCCGGGAAAAGCCTGAAGTACTTGGGCGGCGGGACTTCGGCGAAATCCTCGCGCTCGATATACAGGACCTTGGTGAAGGGGACCTTGCGCGTGCCCCGCGAGGAATCCTCGGGGTTGTTCACCGCCTCGAGCTCCTCGACCAAGAGCTCGGGCCAGTTCTCCACGACGAGCCGCAGCGGGTGGAGCACCGCCATGGCGCGGTCGGAACCCTTGTTCAGGTCCTCCCTAATGCAGTGCTCGAGGAGCTGCACGTCCACGACCGAGTCGGTTTTGGCCACGCCTATGCGGGACATGAAGTCGCGGATGGCGGCGGCGGTATAGCCTCGCCTCCGCAGGCCGGAGAGGGTAGGCATGCGGGGGTCGTCCCAGCCCGAGACGTAGCCTTCCTGGACGAGGCGGAGAAGCCAGCGCTTGGAGAGGACGAAGTGCGAGATGTTGAGGCGGGCGAACTCTATCTGGCGGGAAGGGAAGACCTCGGCTTCGCGGATGAACCACTCGTAGAGGGGCCTGTGTATCTCGTACTCGAGGGAGCAGAGCGAGTGGGTCACGCCTTCGATCGCGTCGGAGAGGGGATGCTGGAAGTCGTACATCGGATAGATGCACCATTTCGTCCCCGTGCGATAGTGCGGCTCGCGGCGGATGCGGTACATCGGCGGGTCCCGCATGAGTAGGTTCGGATGGGCCATGTCTATCTTGGCGCGCAGGGTCTTGGAGCCGTCGGCGAACTCGCCCGAGCGCATGCGGGCGAAGAGGTCGAGGTTCTCCTCGACCCCACGGTTCCGCCAGGGGCTGTCCTTGCCGGGCGGCGTGATCGTGATGTTATTCTTGTCGGGGACGTTCGTGCCGCGGTACTCGCTCATCTCCTCGGCTGAGAGGTCGTCGACGTAGGCCTTCCCCTTCTTGATGATCACGACGGCGAGCTCGTAGAGCCTCTCGTAGTAATCGGAGGCGTAGTATTCCCTGTCCTCCCAGTCGTAGCCGAGCCAGGCGATATCGCGCTTGATCGCCTCGACGTAGGACATGTCCTCCTTCTCGGGATTCGTGTCGTCGAAGCGGAGATTGCACTTGCCGCCGAACTGCGCCGCGACGCCGAAGTCTATGCTGAGCGCCTTGGCGTGGCCAATGTGGAGCCAACCGTTGGGCTCGGGCGGATAGCGCGTCATCACGTATTTCGCGCGGCCGCTCGCGAGGTCTTCGGCGACGGCCTCCCGGATGAAGTCGGTGGCGCTTACGGTCTCGTCGGGGGCTGAAGAGGCATGGGGATCGATCATGATGCGGGGCTCCTTCCGATGCTTCAGGGGCATGGTCGTATCACTATGCCGAAAGGGGCATCGCAGGGTCAAGCTCGGCTGCATAAGTATACAAAGTCACGGCAAATCGCTATCATCTTCCAGGAATCTAGATCGCTCATCCGCATTGGAAGCGCGATCGATCGGAAAGGAGACAACCATGAAGAAAGTCCTTATCGCGGCGCTATGCCTCATCGCCTTCTCCGCGGCCTTCATCGCCGCCGACGATTCGCTCAAGTCGGTCAAGGACAAGGGCAAGCTCGTGCTCGGCCTGGACGACAGCTTCCCGCCGATGGGCTACCGCAACGACAGCAACGAGATCGTCGGCTACGACATCGACCTGGCCAAGGAGACCGCCAAGCGGCTCGGCGTCGCCCTCGTCACGCAGCCCATCGACTGGAACGCCAAGGAGCAGGAGCTCAATACCGGCAAGATCGACTGCATCTGGAACGGCTTCACGATCACCGACGAGCGCGCCAAGGCCATGGCCTTCACGAAGCCCTACCTCAAGAACGCCCAGGTGGTCGTGGTGAAGACGGGCTCCGGCTACGCGACGCTCGCGAGCCTCAAGGGCAAGAAGGTCGGGCTCCAGGCCGGCTCCTCCGCCGCCGACGCCCTCGAGGCCGCCAAGGACTTCAAGGCCTCCTTGAAGCAGGTCGTCGAATTCAAGGACAACCTCACCGCCCTCATGGACCTCGAGGCCAAGGGTGTCGACGCCGTCGTCATGGACCTCATCGTCGCCAACGACAACATCAAGCGCTCAGGCAAGGCCTACGCGGTCTTGCCTGAGTCCCTCGCCCCCGAGAACTACGGAGTCGGCTTCCGCAAGGGCGACCTCGCCCTCCGCGACGCGGTCCAGGCTATGCTCGAGGCGATGGCCAAGGACGGCACGATCGCCAAGATCACGACCAAGTGGTTCGGCTCGGACATATCCGTAGTCGGGAAGTAACCGTTAAGCGCCCGTGCTGAAAATGCTGGAGGCTATGCTCGAGGGGACCTTCGTGTCCCTCGAGATCTTCCTTTTCACGCTTCTCGTGGCGATCCCCCTGGCGCTGCCGGTGGCGCTCGGCCGCAAGTCGCGCAATCGCCTCGTTAAAGTCCCGGTAAACTTGTACATCCTCGTGATGCGGGGCACCCCCCTCATCCTCCAGATCATCTTCGTGTACTTCGCGCCCTATTACATCTTCAAGGCATCCTACGACCGCTTCACGGCGGTCATCGTCGCCTTCGCGATCAACTATGCGGCCTACTTCGCGGAGATCTATCGCGGCGGCATCGAATCGATACCGAGAGGCCAGTACGAGGCGGCCAAGGTTCTCGGCTTCACGAAAGCCGACACCTTCTTCCGGATAATCCTGCCCCAGGTGGTGAAGCGCATCCTGCCCGCCATGGGCAACGAAGTCATCACCCTCGTCAAGGACACAGCCCTCGCCCAGACTATCGGCGTCGCCGAGCTCTTCCGGGTCGCGCAGAATGCCTCGGCCAGGCAGTTCTCGACGATGCCCATCTTCGTCGCGGGGGCTTTCTACTTCATGATGAACTGGGCGGTCTCGGCGGGCTTCATCAAGCTCGAGAAGAAGCTCGCCTACTACAGCTAGGGACCCAGGACAGGCAAGCCATGGACGTCGTCACGGTCGAGAATCTATCCAAGTCCTTCGGGGACCTAGCGGTGATAAAGGGCATGTCCTTCTCGGTGCGGAAAGGCGAAGTCCTCGCGATCATAGGCCCCTCGGGCTCGGGCAAATCCACCCTCCTCCGCGCTATCACCCACCTCGAGACCGCGTCCGAAGGATCCATCGAAGTCTGCGGCCAAAGGATGCTCGCGGACGGCGCGTACGCGGACAAGGCCACGCTGCGCTCGGTCCTCCTCAAGCTCGGCCTCGTGTTCCAGGATTTCAACCTCTTCCCCCACTTCACGGCGCTCCGCAACATCACGGAAGCCCAGGTGCGCGTGCTCGGGCGCTCGCCCGAGGAGGCGAGAGCCAGGGCCCTGGCCCTCCTCGGCAAGATGGGCCTCGCGGAGAAGGCGGCCGCCTACCCCTGCGAGCTGTCGGGCGGGCAGAAGCAGCGCGTCTCGATAGCCCGTGCCCTCGCCCTCGACCCCGAGATACTTTTTTTCGACGAGCCCACGAGCGCCCTCGACCCCGAGCTGACTGGCGAGATACTCAAGGTGATCCGCGCCCTCGCGGCCGAGAAGATGACGATGGTGATCGTGACCCACGAGATGGCCTTCGCCCGCGACGTGGCCGACCGGGTCATCTTCATGGACGGCGGAGTGATCCTGGAGGAGGGCCCCGCCAGGGAGCTCATCGAGAGCCCGAAGAGCGAGAGGACCAAGGCTTTCCTGAGGCGTTTCTCGCAGGACTAGCGGCCGCTTCCGCAGCCGTTTAGGCCTCGAGGGACTGTCGTGCCTTCGCCATCCGTCCGATGCTTCTTTCCAATCCTAAAAGCCGAATAGACTCGAAGAGGGGCGGGCTCACGCGAGCTCCCGTGACCGCCACGCGGACGGGCATCATGAGGTCGCCGAATTTGGCGCCCAGCCGCTCCGCCTCGGCGCGGAACTTGTCTTCCGCGGCATGCAGGTCCGAGAGGTCGCAGGAAGGCAGGAGCGCCTCCGCGGCGGCGAGGAACTCGGCGGTCCTGGCCTTGTCCAGCTTCTTCGGGATGAAGTCCTCGGCCGCCGGGAGGGGCGGCTCCTCGAAGAGATAGCGCATCATCGCCGGGGCGTCCGAGAGGAACTTGAGGCGCTCCTTCACTAGGGGCATGGCGCCGAGGACGAGGGCTTTCTGCCCCTCGGTCGGGTCCGCGCCGACCAGGCCCGCCTGCTCCAGATAGGGCAGGACGAGGCCGCTCAGCTCCTCGTCGCTCTTCATCCTGATGTACTGGCCGTTGTACCACTCGAGCTTCTGGTAGTCGAATATCGCCGGGGCCTTGTTGAGCTTCTCGACCTTGAAGAGCCTCTCGAGGTCGGACAGGGGGAAGATGTCGCGGCCCTCCTCGAAGGAGCAGCCTAAATGCGACACGTAGTTGACGAGGGCCTCGGGCAGGTAGCCCGACTTCCGGAACTCGTCGACCGCAGTGGCCCCGTGGCGCTTGGAGAGCTTGTGCCCGTCGGGGCCGAGGACCATGGGCAGGTGGACGAGCTCGGGATGCTCCCAGCCGAAGGCGTCGTACATGATGATATGCAAGGGGGCCGAGGGGATCCACTCTTGGGCGCGCATCACGTGCGTTATGCGCATGAGGTGGTCGTCCACAATGTTGGCGAGGTGGTAGGTCGGGAAGCCGTCGGACTTTAGGAGGACGGGATCGGGGCTGACGTCCTCGTTCTTCCACTCGATGTCGCCGAGGAGGGTATCGTGGAATTTAGTCGAGCCCGCGAGGGGAATTTTCAGGCGGATGACCGCCTTCTCGCCCGCTGCGACGCGGTCGGCGGCCTCCTTGGGGTCGATGCCCCGGCAATGCCGGTCGTAGCCCTGATCGGAGCTCTCCGAGCCTTCCTGGGCTACCCTGAGCTTGGCGAGGCGATCCTCGTCGCAGAAGCAGTAGTAGGCAGTGCCCGACTCGATCAGCTTCTCGGCATGCTCGCGGTAAAGGGGGAAGCGCTCGGACTGAATATATGGTCCGTAGGGCCCGCCGACGTCGGGACCCTCGTCCCAGTAGAAGCCGAGCCACTTGAAGGTATCGTAGAGGTTCTTGACGTAGTCTTCGGAGAAGCGGGTCCTGTCGGTATCTTCCAAGCGGAGGATGAAGACGCCTCCGCTCGCGCGGGCGAAGAGGTAGTTGATGAGGGCGGTCCTGACCGAGCCTATGTGCTGAAGTCCGGTCGGCGAAGGTGCGTAGCGTACTCTGACTTGCATGCGTCGAGTATATCTGCCGCCCTTGTAGGGGGTCAAGCTTGACGCTTTTCCAAGCGGATGCGAAGCACCCGCGCGTTAAGCCTGCCCGCGCTTCCAAAAGCAGGCTTAACGAAGACCCCGCGAGAGGATTATGACCGACTGCGCGAGATAGAGAGCCCCTGTCCCGAGGGCCGATACGAGGAGATAGCCCAAGATCCCGAATACCCGCAGGCGGTAGCGCCGGGAAGCCGCGTAGCAGAGGGAGAGCAGCAGGCCCATGCCCGAGAAGGCCACTATGCCGAGGGAAGACAGCCGCATAATCTTGAGGAGCATCGCCTGCGTTTCGTCGAGGAAGGCGCCGGCCGAGCCGAAGATCCAGTAGATGAGGGATATAGAGCAAATCGCGAACGTGAATATCGCCGCGCGCTTGACGAGAATCATGATGAGGGGTTTGTCATGCGCGTCCATGCCTTGGTCCTCGGCCTTCAGCTCGTAGTATAATGGCAATAATGGAATACTTCTTCAACTTCGACAAGCTCGGCTACGTCAGGGGCGCCAGGCCCGAAGGCTGCATCCTCTGCCTCGTAGCCGCGGGATCCGAGGAAGTCGAGAACGTCGTCGTCCACGAGTCGCCTTCCTTCGTAGTATCGCTTAACCTCTACCCCTACAATCCCGGGCATCTCATCGTCTTTCCGAAGCGACACCTCGTCGACATACGCTCTCTCGCCGCTCCGGAGCGCTCGGAGCTCGCTGAGCTGACCGACAGGTGCCTGGGGATCCTCGACGAGACGATGAAGCCCGCCGCCTACAATATCGGCTATAACATGGGCTTGGCCGCGGGCGCGAGCATCGAGCACCTGCACCTGCACATCATCCCGCGCTATCCCCGCGAGATAGGCATAGCCGAGCTCATCGCGGGCTCGCGCGTCCTCGTGCAGGATCCCCGAGAGACAAGAAGCCTCTTAAAGGCCGCCTTCGACCGAAGCGTCGGCGAATAGGTCGACGAGGAGGAGGACGAGGAGATCGCCCCTCCCCGCCCGAATGCCGAAGCGCCCATCGAGGGCGACGTTGCTCACGCCGTAGTCACCGCTCCCCCAGCAGAGCCCGTCGAGGGGCCATTTGAGGCCCTCGCTCGACATGCCCTCGGCCCCGCCCGCTACGGGGAACACCGAGACGATCGAGCCGGGAGCCGCGTCGAGATCGAGGCTCCGCCCTTCCTCCACGAGGTGGACTGCCTCTCCTGCCGTGTGCCATTCGGAAGGCCTCGGCCTCCCGCGGCGCTCGAAGATCGAGTCTCCCCTGCGCTCGAAGAGACAACGGATGGCGAGGAGGTGGTCGAGGCGGCCCTCTCCCCCGCCGGCCAGGACTATCCTCTCGGCGCCCCTTGCCGCCAGGGCGTCCAGGCCTAGTTCGGTGTCGGTCTCGTCCTTGTCGCGCGGCGCGATACGGAGCTCGGCGGCGGGGAAGCGCTCCACGAGGGAGGGCGTCGATACGCTGTCCATGTCCCCCACGATGAGGTCGGGCTCGATTCCCCAGGCCACGAGGGTATCGAGGCCCGAGTCCGCCGCGCATACGAGGCCGAAGTCGCCGAAACGGGCCTCGAGGCGCCGACGCGGCGGGGCCTTTCCTCCGGTGACCAGCAGGGCTTCCATGCGAGGCAGTCTGGCGGCGCGCGGATTCGCTGTCAAGAAGGAGCCGCGCCGAAGAGGCGCGCCGAGCTTGCCCAGACCGGGGTCTCCGGTATACCTTCGTCTGGATGGGACAAATCCGCCCGCCCCGCGATATCTTCGACTTCGCCCGCGTCCTCGCTGAGGGCGGCAAGAGCTGCTACCTCGTCGGAGGCGCGGTGCGCGACTATCTCCTCGGTCGAGAGGTGAGCGATTTCGACGCCGCGACCGACGCTCGGCCCGAGGAAGTCATAGGGCTATATAGGCGAGTCATCCCCACGGGCATCAAGCACGGGACGGTCACCGTGCTCTGGAAGGGCCTCGAGATCGAGGTGACCACCTTCCGGACCGAGTCGTCGTACGCGGACGGCCGCCATCCCGACAGCGTCGCCTTCGCTTCCACCATCGAGGAAGACCTCTCGCGCAGGGACTTCACCATCAACGCGATGGCCTTCGCCCTCGATACGAAGGAACTCCTCGATCCGCACGGAGGCCGCGAGGACCTCGCCCGCCGCCTCGTGCGCGCCGTGGGCGAACCGCTGGAGCGCTTCCGCGAGGACGGGCTCAGGCCGCTGCGCGCCGTTCGCTTCGCTGCCCAGCTCGGCTTCGAGATCGAAGAAGCCACCCTGGCGGCGATCCGCCCGTCGATAGACCGCTTCCTCCTCGTCTCACCCGAGAGGGTCCGCGAGGAGCTCTCCAAGATCCTGGTCTCGCCCCTTCCCTCGCGCGGCCTCCGCATCCTCGAGACGACGGGCCTTCTCGAGAGGATCAGTCCCGAGCTCGCCGCCTGCCGCGGCGTAGAGCAGCGGGGCATCCACGTCTACGACGTGCTGGATCACCTCTACGCGAGCGTGGACGCCTCGCCCCCCGAGATGGCGCTGCGCCTGGCCGCCCTCCTCCACGACGTCGGCAAGCCCGAGGCCAAGGTAGAAGCTCCCGGAGAGGACCCGACTTTCTACCGCCACGAGGAGTACTCCGCCAAGGCGGCCGAGTCGATCTTGAAGCGCCTCCGATACCCCAACGCCCTCGTCGAGGAAGTCGCGCACCTCATCCGCTGCCATATGTTCTCGTACGACGATGCCTGGAGCGACGCGGCGGTCCGTCGCTTCCTCGCCCGCGTAGGCCCGGAGAGCATCGAGAGCCTCCTCGCCCTGCGCATCGCGGACGGCACTGCCATCGTGGGCCACCCCGTCGATCCCCGGAGCCTCGAGCCCCTGCGCGCGAGGATGGATGCCGTCCTCGCGGCCAAGGAAGCATTCGGCCTCTCCGACCTCGCCGTAAAGGGCGACGATCTCCGCGCCATCGGCGTCCCGCCCGGAAGGACTATGGGCGCGATGCTCAAGGAACTCCTCGAGACGGTCATGGACGACCCCGCCCTCAACGAGCGCGGCCGCCTCCTCGAGATCGCAAAGACGATAAAGCCGAAGTACGGGCTCTAGCCCCTCGTATCGCCGAGGAGGACGCGTCCGGGAAGGGCTAGGTCGACGAAGCCTGCGATGGCTTGTCCTCCG
>Ga0265316_10004356_pt1 | contig 14114 bp, 5 predicted proteins | sample 4522metaG_FD_202092 | JGI IMG/M metagenome (GOLD analysis project Ga0265316, IMG submission 202092) | Rhizosphere microbial communities from Carex aquatilis grown in University of Washington, Seatle, WA, United States - 4-5-22 metaG | ecosystem: Host-associated > Plants > Roots > Rhizosphere >... | reverse complement strand
CCCGAAGTGCGATCGGCCTTCGCCCGTTACGGGACGATCGAGCGCTACGTCGACGCATTCTTCGACGACTTCGACCGGATCGGTTCGATCCCCGAGATGGCGTAGGCGCTGGGTCAGCTCGACCGCGAAGATCCCTTCCTGTCCGACGGCGTTCGATTCGCGGTGACCTTGTTTCAGCTCCACGTCGTGGACCGGCTCTATCCCGCGCGCGAAGACGCGGCCCGCGCCATCGCCGGGATTGCGTCGTTTCTTCCCGCGGTCACCTCGGATTACGCGACCATCCTCGGATTCGTCCCGCGGTTCGAGTCGGCGGTGCTGCTCTACGACGCGCGGGTGTCGTGGCTTCGGGCGGATGTGGAGGATGGTCCGGGCACCGACTTCTGGCGTCGCGTCGACTTCATGCAGCGCGGCGTGCAGCCGTGGAGACAGAAGTATTTTCTGAAGCACGCGTACAGCGTCCTTTTTCATCGCGACCTCGACGAGGACGACCCGGCTCCGGCCGACCGGCCCACTGCGTCCGGATGGCGGGGACGCCTGGCTCGCGCCCTCGTGGGGTGGCCCGAGCGAACGAAGGGCGACGAGGTCGCCGACTTTCTCGGGACGCGCTTGCCACGGCTGCTCGAAGGCGCGACCGGATCGCGCGACATCGGGTCGTGGATGGACTGGCTGATCGCGAACGGCGAGGTCGACCTCGACGGGCGACCGACCGGGCAAAACCCGTATGCCGAGGAGGTGGCGTCGTACCGCACACGCCTCGATCACTATCGAGCCGCGGTGAGAGACGGGCGCGCCGCCGGGAAGAATGTTCGTGCCGAAGAGCAGCGCATTCGGGACATCGAGCGGGAGTTCGCGTCCCTCGAGCGGCAGGTGTCGTGGCTGAGAGAAGATGCCGCCCGGTCCAGCCGAATCGCCGTCGAATGTCGGACCGATTACCGGCGTGCGCTCTGGGCAGCCGGTCTCCTGCTCGGCGCTTGCCTCGGGGTGCCTCTGCTTGCCCGGCTCATTCCGGCGAGCGCGACGGGCGTCAGGCGGGCCGCTCGCGCGACTCTCGCCGTCAGTTGCCTGGTGATGGGACTGGGCTTGCCGGTCGCGATCGCCCTCGGCGCCGGGGGCGCCCCGGGCTGGGTGCAGTCGCTCGGCGGCCGTCTCGGCTTGACCGAATCGGGGCCCGGCGGTGAAACGGTTCCGCGAGGGGCGGCGGCGCAACTCGCCAAGAGCAGGCCGTGGGCTCTTTTCACCCGGGCGCGGCGCTCGGCGACGGCCGGGGCCCGATGAAACTGGGTCTAGGGCCGCACGCGCGGTGGTCGCTCGTTTCTGCCTTGGTTTGTCTCGCCGGCATCGAAGCCTGCGCGCGCTCCTTTCCGGCGACCGTTCCGCCGCTCCCGACGATCGATGGCCCGTCGACACCCGCGGCTGCGCCGTCGCCGGCTTCGGGTATCCCTCGATTCTTCGAGATCGGTTCGGCCGTTTCGCTCTCGCCGGACGGCGATCCGGTCGATACCACCCGTTGGGTCGACGTCCTGCGGCGAGAGGGGGCGGGCGTTTCGGGGAGGTTGGCCGGAGGCGCGGGCCGACCGGATGACGGCGCCTGGGACGTGTTCGTCTACACCGACGTCAGCCGCCCCGAAGGTTCGCTCCAGCGCTTCGCACTCGCCTTGCCGAAGGCCAGCCCGTCGTCCACCAACGGACTCGTCGTCGGCACGTGGAGCGAGGCAGCGACGGCCTTCGACTTCGGCGTCGGCGAGTCCACCACGTTCGGCAATGTCGGTACCGGAGACGGGCGCGGATTTGCGGCCTCGGCTCGCCTCAAGGCGCGCGTCTCCGCCTCCGGCGTCAACGTGCAGGACGTCGAACAAGTCTACGATCTCGAAGGTACGAACATCGGCGTTCTCGAGCACAAGGGCCTGGTCCCAGGCGTTCCCGCGTCGTTCGAACGCTACGTCCTTTTCGACCGCAACCTGCCGCTCGACGACAGGGACCCGCCACCGCTCGGGGGTGAAACCTCCCCGACAAAGGTCGTCGTCGGACTTCGACCCGGCCGAGACGAACGCTGGAGGTCGCTCGAAACGTTCGACACGGAACAGCACCGCGTCATCCTCGTGGCCGACGCGTCCGGCTCTCTTTATTTTCTGGCCGCACCGCTGGCGCTCCGCCCGACCGTGTACTTCGGCGGCGTGTCGACGGACATGGTGATCGAGGCGGGAGATCGAAACAAAGACCCGTTCACGCTCGATGAGCCCGCGGCGGCCCTCTTTCTCGGTGCCGCCCGCGCCGCCGACCTGATATCCGGGGAGGTCGCCGACCGCGGGGACGTTGCACCGGCGATCGCTCGGACCGCTCAATTCTTGTCGGGTCTCGACCGCGCGACGGCCAACCTGAAGGATGGCGCCGACGGCCGCAAGGCGTTCTTGCAGGCTTACGTCCATCAGTTTCTCGCATCGCACAGGCAGAAGAGCGACCCGCGTCTCGTGACGCGGTGGCCTTACGCGGACGCGAGTCTCCCCGCCAACGCGAAGCGTTCGATGGGGAGCGCATGGTTCGGCAGGGATCAGGCCGACGTCCTCTACGGCCTGATTGGCTACTACCGCCAAACCGGCGACCGCGACGCACTCGGCGCGATTCTCGGTCTCGCGGAAGCGACGGTCGAGGCCATGACACCCTCGGGCTCGGTCTGGATGAAGACCTTCGACGGGATGCTCCTCGACACCGAGTTCGACACGAAGACCCAGAGGTCGGACGCATTCATCGACAACGGGGCGGTGGCCGTCAGTTTCAACCACCCCCGGATCGTGTTCCGGCGCGGTGAGGAGCGCGTCGCGGGCGCCACATGGGGCACCTTCTCCTCGACGATCGACGGTCGCCAAGAGTCCGTGGAGAGCGGGGCGTATCGGTTCTCGATCGATGGCGAATCTCTGCCACGGAACGTATCGACGGACCGGGACACGCTCTCCGTCTCGCGACTCTTTTCACGCTCCGACGGGCAGCTCCGCGTACGCGAAACCGCGTCGCTCTTTCGCGGACTGGCCGCGGCACGGGTAGAGGAAACCATCGAATGGGGAGGCGCGGCCCCGATGACGTTGAACGAAGTGCGTGTCGGTCTCGGTGACTTCTTCGAATACGGCGACGGGGTGAATGAGACCTCTCAGAATCGATACGGCTTCAGCCGAGCCATCGAAGGCGTCCCCCCTCACGTCGGGTTCTGGATGGAGGGTCTGCCCGAACCCCTCTGGGGCGACGATTTCGCGGACGGTTCGGTCGACCTCACCGCCGCGTACCGGAAGTACCGGCCGCGCTTTCTCGCCGTGTTCGGCTACGACAAGGCCCAGATTTATTACGTTCCGCAAACGGCCGACGCCGTTGTCTTGTCCAATGCGAATGGCGGGGCCTCGGATCGCGCCGCGACCAAAGACGGATACCGAGGCTGGGAGAGTCTCGAAGTCCGCTATCGCCCGGACATCCGCCTGGCGCCGGGCGAGCGGTACGCGGCGCCCGCGGTGTTCACCTACACCCTTTGGGCGCCCCTCTTCTCCGCGGATGGAGACACGGTGCCCGACGAGCTGCAGTCGCTCGGCCCGATCTGGACCGACCTCGTGGAAACGGTGAGCGGTGCGCGAAGCGCGGATCACCCCGCCGCGTCGCGGGACTCGAGCGCGTCGCGCGGTCGTCGAGGGCTCGCGCACGTCGCCCTGGAATCCGACCACGCCTATGCCGCGATGCAGGCGGCGTGGATGGCAACGTCCGATTTGCTGCGCGACCTCTTGCAGAGCGCGACACCGCCGGAGAATCGCGCCGAAATCGAGGGGCGGGAGCGGACGATCCGTGCGGCCGCTCTCCGGGGTGCGGAGTTCAGCCTCTTGGCGATGACTCACCTTCGCAATCGATTGGACTTGATGCCCGCGTACGGAATCATGCGGTCTTATGCATTTCACGTCGCCGTTTTCGATTGGGCGTATCGCGAAACGTGTGACACGCGCTACCGCGACGCGATGCTTTATCTGTGCAATCAAATCGCCTCGAGCGACCGTGATGGCGGCCTGCAGGTCACCGATCCGAGTCGGCCCAACTACGGCGCGTACCTCGTCAACGAGCAATCGCGCACATCGGGGGAGAACGACCTCGACGACCAGGGAATGAAGCTCTGGGCGCTTCGAATCGCCTTCGACCGGACCGGCGACGCGCGATACCGCCGGTCTGCCGAGCTGTTCGTCGATCACTGGGTCAAGGTCCGGGCATCGGACCATGCCTTTTTCGGCACGAGCAAGGTGTTCGATCGCTACGAGGTGACGGGCGCCGGGCAGCAGGCGACTCCGTTTGGACACTACGCGCTCATGCGAGGCCTCGCGGCTTGGGCGGACGTCCATCCGCGTGCGCGCGAGCTCTACGAGACGGGATTGAAGAACGCGACCGAACGGCACACGATCCGCGCGGTCGGGACGACGGGCGTCTACCAAATGGGTTTGACGGGCGAAGGGCCCGCGGACTTCGGTACGAGCGCCGAACTTGCCGGCATGTTCTTGTGGGCATTGACGTCGGGTCGGCCCGACGGCCCACATGGAGGCGCGTGCCTTGGGACGCACGGCGCGAGCGTGCGCCCGCAAGCGGCGGACTTGGGGCGCTGAAAGAGCATGTGGACGACGCGATCGTTCGGACCCGCCAACGCAAGACGCTTGCTCGCGGCCCTATCCGTTTGGGTCGTCGCGTTCGCCGGGGCTCCGGGGCCCGCGCGCGCGGACGGGCCGGGTTTGTCCTCCTCGCGTTCCTCCTTGCAAGACCAATACGACCGGCAGCTCCTTTCCGGCTTCATGGGCCTGCGAGCCCCGGCGGACGTAGGAGGCGGGCACTTGGTCGGCGACAACACCGACGCCAACGGGCTTCGCTGGACCAAGTGCACCAATTTTGGAATCGATCTGCTCGTCACGCTCGCGGCCGAGGCGAAGGGCTTGGTGTCGCCCGCCGAGGCCCGCGCCCACGTCGGCGGAGTGGTCGACGTACTCTCGGGGCTCGCGACGTTTGCCGGAATCTTTCCCGAAGTCATCCGTCTCGATCCGAACGACGTCCACGCCGAAGAAGTGGACGGACGCGTACGATACTCCTCGATCGACTCGGCGTGGGTGACCGTGGCGCTCAGCCTGGTCGACGCCTCCTACCAAGGCGTGGACGACGCGCTCGCCGCGAAAGCGCGTTTGCTCGTTGCCAAACAGGATTATTCGGTCTTCGTCGACCCGAATGGAACGATGAGCGCCGGCTTCGTCGTCGAGGCGCGCACGAGACAGCGCGGCGAGTCCTTTCCGTTTTCGTACGACGACCTGAACAGCGAAGCGCGTCCGCTCGTCAACGCGCTCGTCGGGCTCGGCAAGCTTCCCATCTCGGCCTGGAACGGCATGCGTTACCGCTGGGTGCGCAAAGAAGGGCGCATACTCGCGCGGGGCTGGAATTACAGCGCTTTCGTCGAGATGACCGGCCAGCTCTTCCTCGATGAGACGTCGCTCGCGCCGCGGTCGCTCGGTCGAAGTCACTCTGCGTACATCGAGGCCACGATGGCGGTCGCACGTCGAAACGGCCACGCCGTGTTCGGCTACGCGCCGGCCTGCGACCCCGTCCACGGTTACTCGGAATACGGGCTGAATCGTCCGACGCTCGTGTCGCCGTACGCCGCGGCGGAACTGGCGACGACCGGCAACCCGGGAGCCTTGGCCAACCTCGAGAGGGTCCTACGCGCGGTTCCGCCGGACGGCCATCCGGCACCGGACGGCCTCGAGCCGAAGTCGGGGCAGGTGCTTTGCCGCGTGGCGCGAGCGCTCGACCAAGGGCTCCTCTTTCTGTCTCTCAACGTCGATACGGTCTGGCGCCTCGCCAGGCGGGCGTCCTGGTATGCCGACGCGGAGCGAAGAATCGCCGATCTCGACCGCACCGCTCGGCCGCCCGTGGACGCTCCGGTCGACGCTCGAAACGATGGGGAGCCGCAGCCCGGAAGCGCCACGAAGGGGTTCGCGCCGGGGGCCCTCTCGCCGGACGAGCGGGCCGCGGCGATGAGCCGCGGCCGGGCCGTACTCCGTAGTTTGCTCGATGCGGTGCGAGCGGCCCAGAGGACCCCGGGCGGGCGGGCGAGCGCGGCCGATGCGCGCCGCCAGGTCGCCGTCGCCAAGGCCGCCGCGACCTGGATGGATCTCCTGCCCCACGCCTCGATGGTCGTCACGCGCGAGGAAGACGTGCGGTCGGCGGATCCTCAGTTTCGTCTCGACCTTCAGATGCAGGCCGTCTGGTCGCCGGGCAAGATCGGGGCGGGTGCGGCCGCCGACCGAGCGGTGGCTCAGGCCCTCGCGGCTTCGTTTCGCGAGGAGCACGACGTCGTGGCCGATGCGCTCGATGCGTACGCTCGACTGTATCTGGCCGAACGGCGAATCACGCGCCTCCGCGAACACGAAGAGTCGCTCCGCGCGCTCACCCGGGAGCTCGGGCCGCCGGGGACGAGCGCGGGGGGCGATGCGGCGTTGCTCGAGTCCCGTCTGGCGGCGATCGCGGCCAAGGAGGCGGACGCGGAGGCGTCGCGTCGGGAGCAGGCGGCCCACCTCGAGTCCCTCGCGGGCCAGAAGCTCGAGGGCAGCGGGCTCGATCCCCGGCTCGAGCTTCCAGACGTGCTCGACGTGCTCGCGCTTTCCGTTCCCGGCAGCGGGACGGGCGTGGAAGAGGCCACCGCCGCGCTGCGCCACCAGCGGTCGATGTTGGGGGCCGCGGAAAGCCGAATGCCCTACGTGCCGGAGCTCCTCGCGAGCGTTCTCGACGTCGTGGTCAAGCCCGCGCCGACTGTCCTCGCGGAAAGACCTACGTGGTCCACCGACCAGGTCCTCGGGCAGGCGACGCTCGGATTCGATTTGCGGTCCAATCGCGTGGCCCAGCGCGACGCGGAGGAAACGGCCGTGGAAGCGCAGGAGTGGCGTCTCGAGGAAACAATCGACGAAAGCCGGCGCATTCGCGCAGAGGCTGCCGCGCGTCGCGTGGGAGCGCTGTCCGCTTGGTCTCTGAGTCGCGACGCCCTCGAGTCGCAAGCCCGTTTCGTGGACGCCGCGCGGCGGTTCGCGCGGGGCGAAGTCGACGGCGCGACACTGGTGGGGGCGAGCGCGAACTTGGTTTCGGCGAGCGATTTCGTCGACGCGTTGACCGCGGAGGCCGTGAGCGCCGAGGTCGTTCTGACGACGCACGCGGAGACGGCCGCGGCCCCGCCCACGCGCGCCGGCGATCCGCTCCTCGCACCCGGCGAGCGGCCGGCCGGCGAAGGCGGCGCCGCGCCTCGCCCCGACGCTTCCGTGGCCGCGGCCGAGGCAGATGCGGCCAGCGCGTACGAGCGAGCCGAAGCCGCGCGGTCCACGTTTGCCGGAAGGATCGAGCTCGGAGTTCTCTATCCGTTCCTCTCGGGCTCGGGCGCGGCGATCGCGGGCAACACGGGGCTCCTCCTGACCAACGGTGGGGCGCTCTTGCCGCCGCAGCTGAGGCATCCGGCGGTGCTCGCGCGCGTCTCGCTCTTTGCTCGTCGCGATGATCGGGAGGGGCGCGCCGCTCGGGTCGAGGCGGAACTTCGGGCGGCCCAAGCCGTCTTTGCGCACAAACGGCGTTTGGCGCGGCAGGCGGCCGCTCGCTTGGAGCTGGCGTACCGGGGCGCGCTCCTTCGAGAGGCCGAACGGCGCCTCGCATTCGTCACGACAGTTCGCGATTCGCTCGGTGAAATGAAGCGCGAGGGCCTCATCGACGAAGAGACGCTCGCATCCGAAGGCGAGATGCGCGTGGCGGTGGCGCTCGCGGACCGCGAGACCGACCAGGCAGCATGGACGCAGGCCGAGATCGGCGCGCGGGCGCTCGTCGATGGAGCGGCGGCCCTCGGTCAGGTCGAGAGCCGCGAGGCGGAAAGGGCTGCCAGGGACGTCTACGAGTCCGAGCGCCTGGTCGGATTCGAGGCGGAGCTGCGGGGTCGCATCGCCGAGCTCGAGGCCGAGAGCGCTCGCGCCTCGCTGGCGAGTGTTCGCGCGGCCGGGGCGGCGGTCGACGTAGCGGTGCAGGGCACGCGCGAGATCGGCAGAGACACGGTTGGCTCGTCGATCGGTCTCGGCCTGAACTGGAACCTCGACCCGCCCAGGACGGCCTCGGACATCTCCGACCGGGCAGCGGCCGTGGGGCGCGCCGAAGAGGGGTTGGCCGCGACGCGAACGGCGCTGGAAACCGAAAAGCGCCTCGCCGCCGCCGATTGCGACGAGACGGCGCACATCCGCGACGTCGAGCTCCAAAATCGCGATCGGCTCAAGGGCGTGCTCGCGCACCTGCGCGAAGAGCAGGCCGCCGAGCCAGAGCTCTCCGACTCGGCGAAATTGCGCGCGGCCACGGGCGTCGAGGCGCTCCTCTTCGACGCCGAGCGCCGATTGCTCTTGGTCGAGTCGCGGGAGGGTCGCGCCCTGCTCCGCGCGATGAACCTGGGCGTCGCCATCCATCCGGAGGAAGGGGCGGCGATGCGCTCGCGCCCCCCCCCCGCGAAGACGCTTGCCGAAGCCATCGAGCGGTTCGTCGAGAGCGATCCTCGCGTTCTCGAGGCCGATGCCGCAGCGCGCTCCATTGCGGCGGCGGCGCCTGCCGGGCCCGTGGCGGCATCGGGCCTTCACGTCGTCGGTCCCTCGTTTGGGATTACCTTCTCGACTCAGCCCGGCCCTGCGACCGGCACCACCACGAATCCAGGGGGCGCGCCATCGCGCGGGCTCACCGGCGACATCGGCGTCGGCCTTTCGCTCGCCCTCGGCGAGTCCCTTTCCTTCGTCGAAACGTCGGCCCGGGAGCGGTTTGCGCGAACCTCACGCCGAGCCGCGCGCATGCACGCCACCGTCTCGGCGATCGCCGCCGTCGCCGCGGCGTGGAACGCGCGAGAGAGGACGAGGCTCGAGCCCGCGCGCGAGGCTGCGCGCGCAAAGACCGTGCTCTTGACGTCACCGCGGCTGAGCGCGGGGCAGGTCGGACCGAATGCACTGGCCGGCGCCGAAAGCGCGCACGCAGCGTCCCAGGCCGACGTGCTCGAGGCGAAGGCCATGGCGGAGCGAAGCCGGCTACTCTGGTCGCAGCGAAACATCGAACCATCCGACGGCGTGCTCGACGAGTTCGGCCGGATCGCGTCGGCCGACCCCGGCGTCGCGCTCGAGAACGCGCTGACCGCAGTCGCGTCGTCACAGCCCACGGCCGATGTCGTTGCCGCGCGAACCAGGGCCGACCTGGCTTGGGCGCGCGTCGGGTCGGCATCGCTTCGGCTGCTCGACCCCATCACGTTCTTCGCGGAGTTCGAACCCTTCGGCGAATGGGAATCGCCGTCGGACGCAGGGTTCGGGCCGCCCACGCGCGACGCCCGCGTCGACCTGGCCTTACGCCTGGGACTCAACCTCCAGGCCGCGGGCGAGATCGCCGAGCGTGTTGCGATCGCCAGCGCTCGTCAGGAGGAAGTGCGTCTCGCCGAACGCGCCGCTCGAAACGCCGTCGCCGAGCGGCGCGCACGGGCCGACGCCCGCTCCGGTTCGTGGCGTGCGTCGGCGCACGCGCTCGATGCCTCGCGCCGGGCGTTCGAAGAGACGGACCGTCGCTACCGCGCCGGAGAGAGCGGCGCTTCGATCGACCGCCGGTCGGAGGTCCTCGACGCGCTCTTCGACGCCGAGCGTGTCGAGCTGGACGCGCGCCTCGCGTTTCTCGACGCCCTCGTCGACGGCCAGTTGCAGTCCGAGCCCCACGAGACGGCTCTTTCTTCTCTTTCCACGGCATCGAGCAATCGAAAATACACAACAGGGCGGGAGCCAAAGCCATGACACTCGAAAAGGTCACTCGTTTCGCACTCCGCTTGGTCGCGCCTTCGGCGCTGATCGCATGTTCGCAAGGCGCGGCTTCGCCCGGAGACGCCTCCACCGCGGACGCATCGGAGGAGGCCCCCGAAGCCGCCACGCTCGGGTCCGACTCGGCTCAATCGAATTGCGTGCAAAGCGGCCCGGCGGATGCGACGGTTCAGGCCGACGTCACGCCGGAGGCCGACGTCACGCCGGAGGCCGGCGCCGAAGCGAGTGAGCCGTCATGGCCCGCCGAAGCGTCCAGTGCGGACGCAGGATCGCAACCTGCGGATGCCGCGGACGGCATGGCCGACGTCTACGAAGCCGCCTCCGTAGCGCCGTCGGATGGCGGCTTGGAGTCCGGCATTCAAGTGGGGGAGGGGGGTCTTCCCTTGGCGCCGCCCACGTTGCAGGACTGGAGCGAGACGCTCCTCAATGCCTGTCCTGGAACCACCGTCGTCAATACCCCGTACGACTGCCTCAAACAGCAGACCGTGGGCTCGCTTCTGGGAACTCCGTCGATCTTCACCGCTGCATCGGAGAATGATCCGGCCCACTATCTGCGCCTCGCCGGCGTGCCTCTCGCGGGGAACTATGACCACAACTCCATCGCTTTCCAGCGCACGGCCCGCGGGGCGTACCCGACGATTTTGGCCGACTTCGATTTCCGGATTGGGACGGTGCTGAACCGCGGCCGGGCCGACGGGCTGGGCTTTGCGCTGGTCAACACGTCTCTCTATCCCGCCGGGGCGCTTGCGGCGCCCGTCTTCGCGGAGGCTCCGAGCTTTCTCGGATCGTTCGGAGTCGGCTTCGACATCTACGTGCACCCCGGAGACATCGGTGACCCGAACGTCATCCCGAATTTCTCGGACAGCGTGTCTCTCTACTACAACGGAGTCCGGTACATTCAACTCAGCCTCGAGAAAATCACCGACATCGGCAGTGGGCTCTGGCACCACGCCCGCTTCGAGGTGGCTCCGATCGGCGGGGGATCGGCCACCAGCTTGTGGGTCACGCCCCCGTGCGGAGTTCCGGTCCTCGTCGCGAGCGGGATCGCGGTACCCGGTGCGCTGCCCTATGAGTCGCGCGCCTGGTTCGGCGCTCGGTCGGGGGGAGAGGCCGCCAACTTCGACCTCGCCAACGTGCGCGTCAATTTCATGAATGTCGGAGACAGCTGGGTTTCGTTCGACCGCGATCGATACGAGGTGCAGGAGAACGCCGGCAGCGTCGTCCTGAAGGTCGACCGCGGAGGCGACACGAGCCGCGCGGCCGTGGTCGAATATGCAACGGCCGACCACAACGGCATCGCATCGACGAATTACGTACCCGCGCAGGGGACCGTCTCGTTCGCACCGGGCCAGACGAGCCAGACCATCACGATCCCTCTCGTCGACAACGCCGCCGATGAAACGACCCTCACTGCGGCCGGCGGGCGCATGGACGTGCCGGCCGTCTCGCAGTCGTTCGACGTGAAGCTGATGGCGCCGTCGAACGTCGACATCGCAGGGCCCGCGGTCGCAGCGGTCACCGTCTTCGACGACGAGGGGAGCCGGAAGTACGGCCATTGGGGGGCCCCCATGTGCTGGGGGATCATCGGGATGAACGCCCATTTGATGCCGACGACAGGGACCGTCCTTTACTGGGACAGGCTCGGCAACGTGGCCTCGTGGGACCCATCGACCGAAGTGAGCACGCCCGTCGACGGGCCCGGGTTCGATCTCTTCTGCGCCGGGGAGGCGTTCCTTCCCGACGGCCGGTTGCTCATGGCGGGCGGAGACGACTCGCCGATGGGTGCGCCTCCGCTCGATGGAATCGGAGTCCCCAACCTCACGGCGTACGACCCGCTCCAACCGTTGCCCTGGCAGTCGTTGCCGGTCATGAATGCACCGCGATGGTACCCGACCGTGACAATACTCTCCAACGGGACCGCGCTCATTTTGTCGGGCAGTCTCGACTTGATGTTCGACAAGAACACCCTGCCGGAGGTCTACGATCCGAAGACGAACGCACTCCGGGACCTCACCGCCGCGGTCGACAACGTCGTCGTGGCCCCTCATCCGCTGGGCGGGGCTCTCTATCCGTGGATGTTCGCGGTGCCGAATGCGAAGGCCGTAAAAGTCGGGCCAGACGTCGACACGTGGACTCTGGATACGACGGCGCTCGGAGCGTGGACGCGCGGCCCGGACCGCATCGACCCTACGGGGGCGGTCCGTGATTACGGCTCGGCCTCGCTCGTCGGACGACAGGCTTACGTCTTCGGAGGGGGAGGGGCCCAACCCGCGGGGCCTGCGCCGGTCAACGCCGTCGATTCGCTCGACGTCTCGACGCTCACGTGGACGGCTCAGCCCCCGATGTTCATCGGCCGGCGTCAGCACACATCGACCGTGCTCCCGGACGGTCGAGTCCTCGTGACGGGGGGAACCTACGGCCCAGGGTTCAGCGACCTCGACACGCCCGCGACGCCCGCCGAAATCTTCGACGGGACGGCGTGGACCCTGCTTCCGGCCGAGATCGCGCCGCGGGGTTATCACTCGAGCGCGCTGCTTCTGGCCGACGGACGCGTCATCGTGTCGGGCGGCGGCGAGGGAGCCGGAGTGACGAGCATCCAGAGCACCGCCGAGACGTACTATCCCGACTACTGGTTCAAGGTCCGGCCGACCCTATTGGCCGCTCCCACGAGAATCACCTACGACGCGACCTTTCAAGTGCAGAGTTCTGCACCGGTCGGAAAGGTGACCTTGATTCGGTTCCCATCCGTGACCCACGCCTTCAATCAGAACCAACGATATGCGGAGCTTTCGTTCGAATCAGCGACCGCGGCAGGGACACTCGTGAACACCGCGGTCTCCTCCGATGGGTGGGTCCCGCCCGGGCACTATCTCCTCTTCGTGCTCGACGAGAACAACGTTCCGTCCGTCGGCGTGACGGTGCAAATCGGCAATTGATCCGTGGCCGCCGTGCGCGGCCGTTGCCTCGCACGACGTCTTGCCGGAGCCCGGACCTCTCCACGCGATCCGCGACATGCGTGTCGCGCGCTGGCACAGGGTGGCTCGTTCAGCCCCGCTCGGGGCGCGGGCTTTGTTCGCGCACGGCCCCGCGTCGCGTTCTTGCATCGCTTGCGCCGCCGCGACCAACCGAGGAGAGAGCCATGACCGCGTTCCGAACGTCCCTAGCCTACGCGTGCGCCGCGTGGTTCGCGATTCCGGCGTTCCTCGTCTGCGCCTGCGGGGGCCGTGATCTAGCCGGCGTCCGCGGTTCCTTCGGCGACGCAGGAGGCCAAGCCGCCGGCGGGGACGGCGCCGCAACCAACGGCGGCAGCGGTTCCGGCGGCGCAAGCCCGGTGCTTGGTTCCGGCGCCTCCGGCGGCGGGGCAATCAGCGGGCCTCCGGGCGAGAGCTCTCCGACGGTCACCGAGCCTCCGAGCGACGCCGCGGTCCCGGAGCCCGTCTTCGTCGCTCCGGTAGCCACGCGGCTCGTGGACGACATGCTCCATCTCGCGCCCGACGGGCCGGGCATGACAGGCGCGTGGGGCACGTACTCGGATCGCGCCGTCTCGTGGTCCGAGCCGCCCATTCTCACGAGCGACGCGGGGTCGCTCGTCCCCGCCGACAGCACGCCGGTGTTCGCCGTGACCGACGGCGGCGGCCCCGTCTACGAGGACGCCGCCCAACCGTATCGACGATTCTCCGGGGCGGGCGAGATCGCGTGGGGAGCCGGTTTGGGCCTCAACTTCGCAGGTGCTCCGCCCGACGGGGGGCCGATCTCGTTGAACGCGTGCAGCGAAGGCGTCATCTTCGATGTGGACGCGGGCGATCACGACTCGCTCGTGCAGGAAGCCTTCGACGCTTCGGGCTGGTCGGGAATTCAATTCTGGGCCAAGTCGTTCTCCGGTCTCCCGCGCCAAGTGAGAATCATCGTTCAAGACGACCGGAGCAATCCCTTCGGAACGCCGCCCGATGCCGGAGGGTGCAATGTTTGTGCAGGCGGGGGCCTCGGAGGATGCGGCGATGGTCCGCGCACGGTCGTCTTCTTCTCGTCCGATTGGACGCACATCCAGGTGCCGTTCGCGGCGTTGCAGCCGGCCGGCTGGTCGGGTCCCGGCGTCGCGCAGCGAGCGCTGGATCTGAGCGCACTCTACAGCGTGAACTTCGAGGTCGAGGACGTGCCTCTTCCTCCCTTCGATCTCGCTGTCGCGTACGTCGAATTGTACAAGTGAGGATCGGCGTGGACGAGCCGTATCGCCGAATTTTTCAGCGCTCAGTCATTGTCGCCGAC
>Ga0265316_10004354_pt1 | contig 14115 bp, 15 predicted proteins | sample 4522metaG_FD_202092 | JGI IMG/M metagenome (GOLD analysis project Ga0265316, IMG submission 202092) | Rhizosphere microbial communities from Carex aquatilis grown in University of Washington, Seatle, WA, United States - 4-5-22 metaG | ecosystem: Host-associated > Plants > Roots > Rhizosphere >... | reverse complement strand
AAGTAGGCATCTTTGTCTAATTGGAGGACATCTATGTCCCTAGCTGCGATGAAACTCTTTTTACGCTACAACTATACAAGTAAGGTTGAATAATTCTTGGTAACCTTGTCCGCGATCTGTTTTTTGTGCCTGACTATCATTACGTGGGAAAGGCCCAGGATCTTCCCTATTTCCCTGACGGTGTAGCCGCTGTAGAGATACCTGACGATGTCCTTTTCAAGCGTGGAAAAACCGTTATTCATTATCTTCTCGTACAACGCCCTGGACTCCAGCGTTTCGCCTATCCCCGGCAACCCGTCAGGCATAATATCATCCAGGCTGGCCGAGTTTTCCCCGCCCGCGTCATCCGAAGAATTCAGAGAGAAGTCTTCAAAGCTTACGAGCTTCACGCGGTCCTGTACAGTTCTCAAATAGTTCCTCATATGGAAATAACAGGCCTGGACAATGTAGCTTTCGGTCTTGTTCTCCAAGCCGCCTGTTTTCCACATGTTCCAGAGATACAGCCACATTTCGGCGTAGAGATCTTCACGGTCAACGTAAGCGCACAGGCCGGAATATTTCGCAGCGATGTTCTTTAATTTTTCAGATATGGAGTCAAACCGGGCTTTAAAATCCATATAAAACACCTCCTTCCCTATCGACTATTATAAGCTCGCCGTTGCCCATCGGCGTCCAGTCAAAACCCGGCAACGGCTCCGAACAGAATGAGAACGAGTGCTTCTCGGAATAAGAATAGTAGAGCGTGTAATAATCTTCATCTTCCGAAAAATCCCTGAACCCCGCGAGATATTTGCCGTTCGACAGCAGGAACGTCAGTGAACTGCATTTGCAGGAAGCTTTTATATCCCTCACGGCTTCCTTTATCAGCCCGGGATATTCTTTGACGGGCTTGTTGCCGAGCCTGTCGATGAGATACTTGAAGAACCTTTCGGAATCAGTGCCGCCGTCGTATTTATATTTGGCAAGCTCTATACTGCCCGGAGACTCTATCATCCCGTTGTGGCAGAATATCCATTCCCCCAGTATGAAGGGATGTGAATTCTCGAGATGGACGGCCCCTTCCGAAGCTTTCCTCAGGTGAGCGATGATTATCTTGGATTTGGACGCCATCGCCTTGGAAGACGCTTTTTCGAAAGCCTCGGTTTCTGCCGCGGCGTTGCCCGAGCTCCTGCCGAAATGAACGGTCCAGTCTCCGAGATATCCGGCTATACCCCAGCCGTCCCCGTGGCCTTCCCCCATGGACTTTATGATATTGCCTTCCACCGCCATCCTCTGAAAATCCTCGAGCCACAGCGGCGATATCTTGTTATTTGACGCAACGCCTAACATTCTGCACATATCGTGCTCCCTGAACCGATTATACTCGACGCTATTAAACAAAAAGTCTTCAAACCCCTTAATTTCGGGATCCAAAGACTTCGTAGTCTTTAATTTTTCCGCGGCCGCAATGCCGCAGAAAAAACTTATCTCATTTATGTTTGCCCTGCACCAATATTATAGCACTTTATTATTATTTGTCAATAGAGCTTTAGGGGCTTCCTGAACTCAAAACCCGTCACTTGCCGCTTACCGCGGACGTTCTACGATTCCTCTTCCATCATACTGTCGAAGAATTCAAGGTAATTGTCGGGGGTCGGGCCTTCCGACGCTTTTATCGCGTCCCTGGGGTGCTGATTGAGCTGGCCAGATATCATATAGTTAATGTTATAGCCCCATTTCATTTTTTCGCGCAGAGGCACGAAGACTTTTTCTATGCAGCCGAGCACCGGACGCAGGTCGAACCTCGGGTTTTTCAGGAAACCCAGCAGAAGCTCGAGCTGGCAGTTACCCGCTCCCCTTCCCATCCCGTTGATGGTCGCGTCCAGCCGGTTAGCGCCGTAGATGAGGGCGTCGATGGTATTGGCGTAAGCAAGCTGCTGGTTATTGTGCGCGTGAATTCCCACCTCTTTTTTTGTGCCGGAAAGGATGTTGACGAAATTCTTTGTCAGGTCCCTTACCTGCTCGGGGTATAATGCTCCGAAGCTGTCCACCACGTAGATCGTGTCTACGGGGGTTCTCGCTAACACCTCAATGGCTTCAAAAAGGTCCTTGTCCTGTATCACGGAGACACCCATCAGGTTGAGCGTTGTCTCGTACCCCTTGTCGTGGGCGTCTTTGATCATGTCTATGGCGGTAGGTATCTGGTGTATGTAAGAAGCGACCCTGATAACGTCGAGGACGCTTTTATCCTTGGGAAGAATGTCGGTCTTGTAATCCGTTCTCTCGGCGTCCGCCATCACGCAGAGCCTGGTGCCCGTCTTATTTTCACCGACGATCCTTCTTATGTCGTCTTCGTCGCAGAATTTCCAGGCGCCGAATTTGGAAGGCGCGAAGATCTTTTTTGACGCCTTGTAGCCCAGTTCCATATAGTTGACTCCGGCCGCGACGCAGGTGTCGTAAACGGCCTTGACGAACTGATCGTCGAATTTAAGGTCGTTGATGAGCCCCCCGTCCCTGACCGTGCAGTCCAGAATCTTTATTTCCGGCCTGTAGGTTACCCAGTTGCCCTTGGCGTTCTTGTCCTGTTCGTGAGTGATCTGCGTGTTCATAATAACTCCCTTGTTTACAGCGATCTCAAATTTCCGATATCGAAATCCTAAAAAACCTTCACTATTCAATGTTTTATTATTAAAATTGACTTCTTGTTACGCCTTTTTTCTTTTTGTTTATGGGTAATTGGTTATTTTTTTAGATTTCGAAATTGGCTGTTCGAAATTCCTTATAATATTAGCAAAACAAAATACACTGCCATTATCGTTAGTCCCAGCGGAATTCCGATCTTCGCCCACTGGCGGCTTTTTATGCCCAGGCGGCCCGCGGAGATTATGTTCGGGATGTTGCCGGGTATCAGCATTCCGCCCGCTACAAGCAGTCCCAGAAGGACCGCCCGTACCTGGAAAAGGGTCATTTTGGGGCTTATCTCCGCCGCGGCCAGGGTAGCGTTATCGACTACCGCGGAAACGCTGTTGAGCCAGTACAGTACCGCGACGGAAAGTTTAACCACATATTTGTCGATCAGGGGCTTGAAACCGGCTCCGAGGAGCACCAGCGCGGCAATAAAAATATAAACTTTTAACGACCTGGCCAGGAGGTCTTTGACGGTCTCATTTACCAATTCTTTGAGGCCCTCGTCCGGCCCGACGGCTTTAACGGAAGGCTCAATGAACGCTCCTATAATGCCGAGGCCGAGCACCCCGGGAATAATAAATTTCCCCAGGTGTTCCAGCAGGAAGAAAAAACCCGCGTTGTATGGCTCGCCTTTAAGCTTGGCTATGCATATGGTAGATAGAGGCTCCCCGGCCGGCGTGAGAGCGGCCCCGAGCCCTATGGAAAAACAAGCCAGCACCACAAGTTTTAGTTCGTATTCCTTTGACAGCTCGAGAGAGCTTACTACCTCGACAAGCAGGATCGCGGCTATTACCGCCGTTATCACGCTTGAAAGAAGCCCCAGCAGCGTGACCAGGGCAAAACAAAATAGTTTTGAGCCGAGCTTTCTCTCTACACGAACGATGAACGCGGTAAGGGGCGCTCTAAAGGCGAAAACGGCCAGGCCAAAAACGAGCACGGCCGCCGTTATCAAAAGAGGGTCTTTGAGCGCCTCCGATACGAGCGAGGCCGACCAGACGGGGTCCGGCCCCCACGCGTGGGAGAAACTCACCGCCAGCACCCCCATAAAAAAAAGAAATGCCTCCAAGTTCTTTTCAACCAAAGGGACACTTAGCGGCAGGACCAGCACCAGGGCAACTATCAATATCAGGCTTATCTCAAGCATTTAATTTAGATCTTGTCGAGGATTTCAGGTATCAACTGCTCGGAACCTATGGCCATGATATGCACCCCGTCGGCGAAGGTCTTGAGTTCTCGGATTGTCTCGGCGCAGATCTGTATTCCTTCTTTGAGCGGGTCGCCGGACTTTTTGATCCTCTCTTTGACCGGCTCGGGTATGCTCACTCCCGGAAGGTTGCTCAAAAAATCCATGAACTGGACGGATTTGATCAGTGTCACACCCGGGAAGACTTTAACGTTAAACCCCTTGACCTTGTCATGGAACAACCTGAACTCGGACGCGTCGAAAACGGTCTGGGTCTGGAAAAAACGGGCTCCGGCTTTAATCTTTTTCTGCATCATCATCAGCTGAAGCTCCTGTGGCTTAGCGGTCGGGTTAACCACGGCTCCGAGGCAGAACTTCGGGCTTCCGTTGAGTTTTTTGCCCGCAAGGTCGACCCCGGACTCGAGGGTCCTCGCGGCGGTCAAAAGCTGGACCGGGTCGAGATCGTAAACGCCTTTAGTGTCTTTATATTCGCCGACAGCCGGGTGATCACCGGAAAGAATGAGAATATTTTCAATGCCCAGAACGAAAGCGCTCAGGAGGTCCGACTGCAGGGCTATGCGGTTCCTGTCCCGGCAGGTCATCTGGAGAATTGGCTCGTACCCTTTTTCCTTGAGAAGCCTGCAGACGGCGATCGAACCGAGCCTCATCGAGGCCCGCTGGTTATCGGTGACATTTATGCCGTCGACGAGGGGGCCGATTATATCGGCCCTGGACATAAGGTTCGTTACGTCCGTGCCTTTAGGTGGGAAAAGTTCGGCTGTAATTATGAATTTCTTCCGTGCTATCTGTTCGCAGAGCCTCATCTATGTTTCCTCGCTTCCGCGCTGACCTGCCTGGGTTTCGCGGTTCTCCTCGGAGGAAAATAATTGTCAATAATGTCCTTTTCCCTGCCAGTTTTCTTCAACTTGTCGAGTATCAGGACCCACACGCAGTCCTTGCCGGTGTCCGTTTCGCATTTGCCGTCAATAACTCCCCCACACGGCCCGTTGACAAGCCCCTTGGCGCAGCGGGAGACAGGACAGATGCCGCCGGTCTTTCCGGCTATGCAGTCGCCACAGACTAGGCAATACTCATTATAGTGGCCTATCCTCTCGGTCGTCCCCACAAAAACCGGGTTCAGGCCCGGGACCAGCGGCTTATCCACGCTTTTTTCTATCGCTCCGACGCCGGCCCCGCAAGCAAGCACCAGTATCGCTTCGGACGATTTAACTTCCTGAGAGTGGGACAGGTCTTTTTTCGCTACGCGCACGTCGCAGGGAGTGTCAAGCACGGCCGACCCGGTTACCGTTATGCCGGATTTTTTTAGTTCCGAGATAATCAGCTCAACGGCTTCCTCGCTTCCCGTCTGGCATTTCGTGGCGCACGCGGCGCAACCCGCGACGAAAACACGCTTGTAATCTTTAAGAGCGTCGAGTATCTCCGGTAATGGTTTTGTTACGGTGATTATCATTTTTTAAGTTCTTTTGCCGCGCCGGGTATCCTTGAGACCGCGGCTTCTAACCCTGTCGAAAGAGCTGCTTCGATAACGTCAACCGCTTTCCCGTAGATTTCCCGCATGACCGTATTTTCTTCGGATCTGAACTCGGAAAGGACAAAATCGGCGGGGTTTACCCCGGGTGGAACCCGGCCTATGCCTAGCCTGAGCCTCGGGAAGGAAGTTATGCCTGTTTCGGTGATTATAGATTCCAGGCCGTTATGGCCTCCGGAGGAGCCCTTCAGCCTGAGCCTGAGCATGCCCAGATCGATGGTAAAATCGTCGCTGATCACGAGCATCTCTTCCGGCGTTATCGCGAAATAATCCAAGAGGGCGCGTACCGGGCCACCGGAATTATTCATGAACAGGGAGGGTTTAGCGAGTATGACCTGCTCATCCCCGCTCTTTACGTAAACCTCGGCCCTGTCTTTCCAGTTTTTCCAGCCCGTATCCCACTTGCCGGCGATAAGGTCTAAGACATTGAAGCCCGCATTGTGGCGGGTCTTAACGTATTTTTTTCCGGGATTTCCGAGTCCGACTATAAGCCTGATATTTGCCATATAGTAGCAGGGGCCGATGCTTCCGGGTCAAGGGTCAAAAATAGGCTTCGAATTCCTTGCCCCTTGACCGTTTGCTTCTCGACATTATTTCTTCTCGGGAGCTTTGGCTGCGGCAGGCTTGGCGGCTTCGGCCTTCTTTTCTCCTGCGGCCGGTGCTGCGCCTTCCTCGCCTTCCTCGGGTTTCTTGCCTTTGGAGATGACTTCAGGTTCCGCGAGCCCTTCAGCGGGTACGGCTCCTTCAGTTCCGGGCGCCGGCGCCTCTTCGAGGATGGTGGGCGACACGATGTTGACAATAATGCTGTCTGGGTCGGTGAGAACGTCCACGCCCGCGATCTTCGGAAGGTCTCTAACAGCTATGGAATGGTTGATCTCAAGGGCGGAGACATCAACGTCCACCGATTGGGGTATGTCTATGGGGAGACAGCTTACCCTGAGTTCCCTGACCACGTGCTCCATAACACCGCCGGAGAGTTTTACACCGGGGGCGATACCCAGTATGTGCAGGGGAACGTTGATCTCTATCTTTTCCTGCATCGATATCGCCTGAAAATCGATATGGATGGGCTTTCTGGAGATGACGTCGCGCTGTATCTGCTTGACTATCGCCGTTTTCGAATCGTTGCCGAGCTTGATATTGACAAGGACGTTGCCGCCGCCCGTGTGAATGATCTCATCGAACTTTTTGGCGTTTATCGTGAGCGACAACACTTTCTCTCCGTGCCCGTAGAATATCGCGGGGATCATTCCTTTTAAGCGCATGTCTTTGAGATCGTGCTTGGTAGAAACGTCACGGGCCTGGGCTTCAATAATTACTTCTTTCATCTTACTCCTCCGTTTACTTAGTTATTTAATTCTGCGGTTTTCCGCGAGCGGGCCACAAGCTTGCGGCCGGCACTACACAAAAAGAGCGCTCACCGATTCATCGGCGTAAATGCGCTTAATGGCCTCCGCCAAAAGCGGGGCAATGGTAAGGACCTTTATTTTGGGCGATTGTTTCGTAAAGGGTATAGAATCCGTTATTATGAGTTCCACGAGGGACGATTCATTTATCCTCTCGACGGCGTCGCCAGAGAGCACGCCGTGCGAAGCGGCGGCTATCACCTGCGAGGCGCCTTTTTCTTTCACTGCCGCGGCAACCTTGGTGAGCGTACCGGCGGTGTCGACGAGATCGTCGAGTATTATGGCGGACTTCCCTTTTACGTCCCCGATGAGGTTCATTATCGCCGCCTCGTTCGGGCGGGGGCGGCGCTTGTCGACTATCGCGAGGTCGGCTTGAAGGTGTTTCGCGAAAGCCCGGGCGCGTTCCACTCCGCCGGCATCGGGAGACACCACCACCATATCCTTTAAGTTCTTTTCCCTCAGGTATTTCAGGAACACGGGCATACCGTAGAGATGGTCGACCGGTATATCGAAGAAACCCTGTATTTGTCCCGCGTGGAGGTCCATGGCCAGCACGCGCGAGACTCCGGAAGCCACTATGAGGTTCGCGACGAGCTTGGCGGATATCGGCACCCTCGGCTCGGCTTTCCTGTCCTGGCGGCCGTAACCGTAATAAGGGATTACCGCGGTGATCCTCTTAGCTGAGGCTCTGCGAAGAGCGTCGGTCAGGATAAGAAGCTCCATTATATGTTCGTTTACCGGAGAGCAGGTAGGCTGGATAATGAAACAATCCGCTCCGCGGACGTTGTCTTCTACCTTGACCTGAATTTCTCCGTCGGAAAAGCGCGTGATCTGAGCATTACAGAGCTCGACTCCCAGATTCTTTACGATCGATTGTGCGAGCTCCCTGTTGGCATTTCCGGTAATGACCTTGAGTTGCATGATTACTCCCTTTTTTAACACAGCGATAAGTGGTAAGCGGTAAGTGGTAAGTAAACATCAACCGCCACGGCTTCCCGGCCTCTTACTTATCCCTTATGACTTACGCTTATAACTATCTTTCTTTTTTTATTTACCTGTCTCGCGCGCGCTATCGCGAGCGATTTTGAGGGTATATCTTCGGTAATGGTAGAACCGGCGCCTATGACGACGTCCCTGCCTACCGTGACCGGCGCGACCAGGTTCACGTTCGAGCCGATGAAAGACCTGTCGCCTATCACCGTCCTGTGCTTCTTAAAACCGTCGTAATTGCAGGTAATGGTCCCGGCTCCGACGTTGACTTTTTTCCCGAGCGTTGCGTCGCCTATGTAACTGAGATGATTCACTTTTGAGCCCTCGTCAAGCACGGAATTCTTTACTTCGCTGAAATTCCCCACCCTGACGTTCGTTTTTATGACCGTGCCCGGCCTGATGTGAGTGAAAGGCCCGATCTTCGCGCCGTCCCCGACTTTCGAGCCGTATATGTATGCGCTTCTTGCTTCCACGCCGTTACCGAGTTCCGAATCCGAAACGAAGGTGAAAGGCCCGATCCGGCAGCCTGAACCTATTTCGCTTTTTCCTTCTACTATAGTGCCGGGGTAGATGATCGAGTCCCTGCCGATGCGGGCATCGACCGAGATATAAGTGTTTCGCGGGTCGACTATGGTAACACCCGACACCATAAGCCGCTCCAGTATTTCCGCGCGTTTTACCTTTTCGGCGACGGCGAGCTCCGCTCTTGAGTTAACGCCGAGAACCTCCCCGGCGTCTTTTATCAGGAATGCCCCGGTCTTTTTTCCCAGGCTGTTGAGAATGTCTAACGCGTCCGTGAGGTAATATTCTCTCTTGATATTTTCAGGTTTTATTTTCTTAAGCGTTCCCCATACCGCGGGGCTTTCAAAACAGTAAATCCCGGAGTTTATCTCCTTTATCCTGCGAACGTCCGGAGAGGCGTCCTTTTCTTCAACGATCTTCTCAACCTGTCCCAGGGGCGAGCGCACGATCCTGCCGTAACCGAAAGGATTCTCGTTAGTTACGGACAACACCGTTGCCGCGTTGTCTTCCCCGCAGTGGAACTTCAAGAGCGCCGCAAGCGTATCGGCCTTGATCAGAGGCGTATCGGCGCAGAGCACGAGGATGCTGCCGTGCCATCCGGAGAGTCTTTTTTCCACCTGCATCAGGGCGTGGCCCGAGCCCAGCTGTTTTTTCTGTTCGATGAAACTTATTCCATCACCTGAAATATTTTCCCTTACCACCTGTGATTTATGCCCGACCACGACAAAAATGTCCCGCGGCTTGAGCCCCTGGACGCTTTCAAGCACCCACGATATCATCGGTTTTCCGCAGACCTCGTGAAGGACTTTAGGGAGCTCGGACTTCATTCTGGTCCCTTCACCCGCCGCGAGCACTACTACTGCGATATTTTTCATAAGATTTTATATTACCGTCCTGTAAGTTCTATCTCCGGGATCAGGATTCGAACCTGGACTAAGGGATCCAAATTCCCTTGTGCTACCATTACACCATCCCGGAATTATTCCCTATAATTTAGCCGTTCTAAAATAGGATCCGCCATGACCACTCGGGGTGCACGGAAGCCTGAAAAACAGGTTCGAATTTGATTTCTGAATTTCAGCGGTTATCAGGTCTGATGCGGAGCTTCGCTCAATTTTTTACCGTAAGCATCAAGGACTATTTGCTCTATCTGGTGCCTGAAATCGTTCGTTATCGGATGCGCTATATCTTTAAAAGTCCCGTCGTTGTTCTTCTTGGAGGGCATGCATACCATAAGCCCTTTTTCGCCTTTAACGACCCTCAGGTTATGCACGACGAAACAATCGTCGAATGTTACCGCCGCGTAGGCCTTGAGCTTTTCTTCGTCTTTGAGGAAAACCCTCACTTCAGTAATGTTCATCGCTCACTCCTCTTTTAACGAGAGAAAGGCAATTCCCCTGAATTTCTTCATTACAGTGACGGAAGTTGTGATACTGTCAGCAAAGATCGGAAGCGAGTGCCGGAAATAAAATCAGGCAATTGTCCTTACAAGCCAGCTCTTCCAGCCGGATCTTTTAAGGTCAGGCCTGATACTTTCAGCTATTGTTTTCGTCCTGACGATACCGAAAACAGACGATCCTGAACCGGACATCAGGCTGTCACACCCGTGCTGTTTAAATACCTGTTTTATGCGAACTATTTCAGGATATTCCGGCAGGACCGCTTCCTCAAGGCGGTTGAACATCGATTTGCCCCATTCCTGAGGCGTTTTCTTCCCTTTTAAGAGCCTAAGTATTTTATTAATTTTTTGTTTTTTTGTCAATGGAAAACGCAAATTATTATATACCTGTTTCGTGGCTACGCCGAAACCGGGGTTGACCAGTAAAATTAAGCAGGGCCGGAGATCTCTAACGTTTATCAGTTTTTCGCCTATCCCACGCGCAACAGCCGTGCCTCCGGAAACGAAAAATGGCACGTCGGCGCCCAGCGTCCCGGCCAGGGCCAGCAGTCTATTTTCAGGAAGGCCCCTCTTCCAGAGCTTTAAGAGGCCCTTTAAGACCGCAGCAGCATCGGATGAGCCCCCACCGAGCCCCGCTCCGATAGGAATATGCTTTTCGAGGTATATATCCGCCCCGCCGGTATATTTTAATTCATTTTTCAATAAAATTGCCGCTTTGTAAGCAAGATTGGTCTTGATGTTTCGTAGTTCTTTAGAGTCGCAGTTAAGGGTGATACCGCTCTTTCGAGGCTTAAGGATTATCCTATCGTAAAGGCCAACGGTCTGCATTAGGGATACGATGTTGTGGTAACCGTCTTTCCTTCTTCCCGTAACTTCCAGAAACAGGTTTATCTTTGCGGGAGCGAGGATTTTCATATTCTTCACCTGTCCGTGGCTGAAGACGGATTGATGGTGAACGTGCTGTCTTCAATGGGTTGATTTATCACGCAGTTCTTGAGCTTGATGTTCGCGCTGATCTTATCCTCTTGCGAATATACTTCCATATCTACCGGGATGTACAGCCCCTCTTCAAGGCTGTACCCTGTGAATTTGAAAATCACGCCGTTGCCGGGCCGGAATTCCCTCACCGTGCCGTTCTTCGAATCTATCACCATTGTTTTTTCACCGAGCCTGTAGTAATAACTGTTGCCCCTGCGTTCCGAGACGGTTTTGTCGGAGTCGAATTCTTCCAGCAGCCCCGCGCCGAAATAATTCCTGATCCGTTCGAAAATATCCATTTTCCGGCTGGAAATATCCGCCCTGAGCGCCTCTGGGTAAAGCTTAATGCCATTATTCTGTATTATGACGATCTGGGGCGCAAGGAAATTTCCCAGCACGTCAACCCGCCATAAGCCCGGCCGGGCGTATTGGAAAAATCCGGCAAAACGTAGATTGACGCCCGCGGAACTTCCAGAAACCCTGAACCCGGCCTTTAACGAGCTTACCTGCAAAAGGTTCCCCACCGCTCTTTTTAATACCTTTCTCTGCAGAGTGCTCGGCAGGACAAGTTTTTCCATCTCCCAGAGTTTTTTCAAGGCGCTCTTATTCCGGGGGTCAAGGTCGAGAGATTTCCTGTAAGCGTTCCAGGCATCGAGAGTTTTGTGTTGTTTCGCGTAAAGATCGCCAACGTGTTCGAATATGGTAGTGTCCAATAATTTTTCGCAGGCGAGGTTAAGGTATTGCGCGGCTTTTTCGTAATCGCCTTTCTTGAAATATAACCAGCCCAGGGAATCGATGTAGGAAGCGTTATCCGGCTCCTGTTCGGTCGCTCTTTTTATCAGATCCAGGGCCTCGTCGAGCCTTATGCCTTTTTCGGCGAAAGAATACCCGAGGTAATTAAGCGCCGGCGCGTAATTAGGATTTGCTTTTATCTCGCTCTCCATCTCCTCGGCAGCCTTGTCGAATCTTCCTTTCTGGTCATAAAGCATGCCGAGGTGGAAAGAAACGCCCTCCATCCCGGGCTTCAGGCTTTTTGCCTTCAGCAGGTTCGCTTCCGCCCTGGACATTTTACCCAGGTCGAAATAGGTCAGGCCCAGCATATAGTAGGAAACCGGGTTGTCAGGTTCCAGCTTGACGGCTTCGTTAAGGCGTTTCAGGGCAGACTTATAATCTTTTTTTGAAGAATAATAATAACTCAGCCTGTACAGAACGGCGGGAGTTTTCTCTTTTCGCGCTATGGCCTCAAAATAATTTATAGCGGCGTCCCAGTCTTTCTTCTCTTCGGCGATCACGCCCAGCCAGAAACATACCGTGATGTCCGAGGGGTTCAGCCGGTAAGCTTTTAAAAAAACATTCTCCGCCGCGTCGTGATTTTTGAGCCTGTAGTAATAGCCGCCCAGATAAAGCATTACAGTCAGGTTTTCCGGCGCCAGTTCCAGGTATTTTTCGTACTCCTGCGCCGCCGCCATGTATTTCTCTTCTTTTTCATATATCTGCGCCAGCGCCAGATGAGCTTCCGGCGTCACGGGGGACAATGAAAGGGATTTCTGGAAAGATTCCTTGGCTTTTTCCACCTCCTGCAATTTTTCCTGGGAGAGACCGAGCTGGTAATAAGCCTGGGAGGAATCCGGCTCCTGACGTATAAATTTATTCCAATAAGGGATGGCTTTTTCGGGATTGTTATCGGACGCGTGGAACGCCGCCATATAGAGTTCCGCTGTTTCGTTATCGGGGTCGATAACCAATACTTTTTCCCAGCAATCGCGGGCGAGGGCCGGTTCTCCGGCGAGCAGGTAAAAACTTCCCAGGAAGAGAAGTATGGAAAGGTTATCGCTGTAAGATTCTTTAAGCTTTTTCGCCGCGCCGAGCGCCTCATCCGACTTCCCGGCCTGCCAGAGATAAAGGGCGAGGTCCTTGTAAACGTAAACCGCGTTCTTGTCCATGTCGGTCGTGCGTTTATAGTCGCTCAGGGCCTGTTCGATATTCCCTGACCTGGCGGCGAGAAGCCCCCTGATGTACGACCGGTATGCTTCGATGGGCACTACCGCTAAACAAGGTTCTACCGATAAGATCAACGCCACAAAAAGCGCGACGATAGTTTTAGGATATATTTTCATTGGATTCCCTATATGCCCTTAAACAATTATGAAACAAATTCCCTGTTTAGACTCGGGGAGAAATCTCCCTCTCCATCAACACGGCGTCTTCGACGTTGTTATAATATCTTACCCGTACCCCAACTGTCTTAAAACCGCTGGACCCATAGAGCTCGATAGCCGCCTGATTGCTTTTCCTTACTTCAAGCAGGACTTTCTTAAGTCCCTGGGAGGCCATTATCCCCATGAGGAACTCAAGGATTTTTCTGCCTGAGCCTTTTGAACGGTATTTGGGGTGGACAGCTAGGTTAATTAGGTGAGCTTCATCTTCAACCCGCCAGAAACCGCCGTATCCTATGATCTGGTCCTGCAACAGCACAGCGAAAAAATTGGAGATCGGCAGGGTTATTTCCCGCTCGAACATTCCCCTCGACCAGGGTTGAGGGAAGGACTGGTTCTCGATCTCGATGATCCTGTCAAGATGCTCGTCTTTAAGAGGCAAAAAATTCAGTTCCGTATTCATTATATAATAATATTCTCTTCAATTCAAACTGATGTTCTTCGCTAATCCCCGCGCCGCGCACGAGTTATTTTTGAGCCCTGTACATCACGACGTTGGCTTTTTCGAGGGTTATCAACCCTTCCAGCACCATCGCGTCCAGCTGGGGGATGAAGAGGTTTATCTTTTCTTCGCTGTCGACTATCTCGATTATGACCGGAAGGTCTTCGGAAAGGCGGAGAAGCTTCGCCGTGTGCATATGGCTCTTGCAGCCGAACCCCATAAAACCCTTCAACGCGGTCGCCCCCGCCATACCCTGCTTTTTGGCGAGCAGGACTATCTCCTCGTAGAGAGGATTGCCGTTCCATTTATCCGCTTCGCCTATGAATATGCGCAATAACTTTCCATCACTCGGAATTTTCACCGGTTGCCTCCCGTGCTCCTGAATATCAAAAATCAAACATCAAATGATTTATCTTTGTTTACATTTGATATGTCTGTTATATTATCTCTCCGATCAATATCCCGATCCTGAACATTAGAAAACCCGCGACCAGGCTCAAGGCCACGTTCATGAACGCCTTCATCGCCTGGCCGTCGCGTATGAGGTTGTTGGTTTCGAATATGAACGTCGAGAAAGTGGTGAACGCCCCGCAGAAACCGATCATCAGGAATATCTTCACGTCGCTTCCGAAAAAGAACTTTTCCTCGGCAATGGTGGAAAGAAAACCGAGAATAATGCAGCCCAGCAGGTTGACCGCCAGGGTCCCGTATGGAAAATCAGTCCCCGCGACGCCGTAAACCGCGCCCGCGAGAAGATAACGCG
>Ga0265316_10004353_pt1 | contig 14115 bp, 11 predicted proteins | sample 4522metaG_FD_202092 | JGI IMG/M metagenome (GOLD analysis project Ga0265316, IMG submission 202092) | Rhizosphere microbial communities from Carex aquatilis grown in University of Washington, Seatle, WA, United States - 4-5-22 metaG | ecosystem: Host-associated > Plants > Roots > Rhizosphere >... | reverse complement strand
CGGTGTTGGTATAAGCGATGTCGCGCCACATGGAAAATGGACTGGCTCCCAGTCGCGTCATCTCGCGCAGTGCGCGTCCGCCTACGTCTTTCAGTTCAGGCGCGTCGCCTACCTCTTCCTGTAGCAGTGCGCTGAGTGCGGTGGCCACAAACTGCGGTAGATGGCTGACCCAGGCCACTAGCTCATCGTGGCGCGCCGGGTCCAGGTCGATGGTCTTTGCGCCCATGGCCACAACCCACTCCCGCCAGCCCTTCACCAGCTCAGCCGAATGCGGCGAACGCTTGCACTCCGGGTCGTCTGTAAACAGCCACACCGTGCCGCGGAACAACTCCGCATCGGCCAGCGCCGCGCCGCCTCGCTCCTTGCCCGCCATGGGATGGCCAGGCAGAAACGCAGCGCGCTCCGGAGTATTGAAAAGCCTGGCCGCCGCTGCCGTGATCTGCGCCTTGGTGCTGCCCACATCGGTGACCAGGTGATCGGGGCCTAGCACGCCGGCCAGCTTCTCCATCAAGTCGAGAGTGGCGTAAATGGGTACGGCCAGCACGACGACCTGGCTCTCTCGCGCGGCCTGCACGGCGTCTGCCGCGACCGAGTCGATGGCTCCCAGGGCGAGCGCAGCCTGCGCTCCCTCCGCGCCCCGGTTCCAGCCCACGATAGACCCGCGATAGCCCGCCGTGCGCAGCGCCAGGCCCACAGATGTGCCCAGCAGGCCCGTGCCCAGAATGGCGATGCGCTCGATCATGAGTTCTTTCCTCGCTAACTCAGCACTCTTCGCTACAACGTTCTTCCTACTGCCTTCGCAATCACCCTCAGCTCGCCCATCAGCTTTTCAAACTGGTCGAAGTAGAGTGTTTGCGCCGCGTCGGAGGCGGCCTTATCGGCGTTGGGGTGAATCTCCACTAGAATCCCGTCAGCGCCTGCGGCCACGGCGGCCTTGGCCATCGCAGGTACCATATCGCGTCGGCCGGTTCCGTGCGAGGGGTCGCCCACGATGGGCAGGTGCGAAAGCTTCTTCACAACCGGAATGGCCGCAATATCCATAGTGTTTCGTGTCGAGGTCTCGTACGTGCGAATGCCGCGCTCGCACAGGATCACATCATAGTTCCCGCCGGACATGATGTATTCGGCGGAGAGCAGCAGCTCCTCGATGGTGGCGGAGATGCCGCGCTTGAGAAGAATCGGCTTGCTAATCTGGCCCAGCTCGCGCAATAGGTTGAAGTTCTGCATATTGCGCGCTCCTACCTGAAAGCAATCGGTGTAAGGCAGCATGGGCTCAATCTGTGAAATCTCCATGACCTCGGTCACCGTGAGCAGACCGTGGGCCTGGGCTGCCTCGCGCATCAGTTCCAGGCCGGGAATCCCCATGCCCTGGAAAGCATATGGCGAGCTGCGCGGCTTGAAGGCGCCTCCGCGAAGAAAACCTGCGCCGGTCGCCTTGACGCACGCGGCAATGGCAAAGATCTGCTCGCGGTTCTCGATTGCGCACGGTCCGGCGATGACCGCAACCTGCTTGCCGCCGATCTTGGCGCCGTTGGAAAACTCGACCACCGTGCCTTCCGGACGAAACGCGCGCCCGGCCAGCTTGTAGGGGGAGCTGATGCGCAGCACGTTGAGTACACCCGGCAGCACCTCGAATTTGCCAAGGTCAAGTCCAGCTGTCGGCCCCACGCCGGCCAGGATCGTCTGGGTTGCGCCGGTTGTCCTATGTACGTGGACCCCCGACTCCTCCATCACTTCGATGACGGCAAATATCTGTTCTTCGGTAGCTTTCTCCTGCATCGATACGATCATTGCTTCTTCCCTGTCTCTGGCGCGTTAGCGCCTGTGCCGTGGCCCGGCTCAACCGTCCGGGCGTTCCTCTCCGACGCCAACTCATCTCTTTGCAGGGCTCGCATCACATCAATGATGCGCTCGTAGATATGCGTCAATTCGATGTCGGGCAAGGGACCCTTGTTGGCCGCGCGCACGTTGGCGTAGATCACCTTTTCTCGTGCCGGTTCATACACCGGCAGCGACGTAGCAGCCTTCAGGTGCCCGATCATCTGCGCGGCGCGCGCCCGCTCGCTCAGCAACTCCACGAGCTTACGGTCCAGAATATCGATTTGGATTCGCAATTCTTCCAGCGTCATTTCATCCTCGTGTTGCCTCGGTGACCGGACCTTTCAAGAAGAGCCTGGTTCCAGGCGCATAAGAGCAAGAGTCGAATATCTACCGGCGGTCTCAAGCCGCCTGCGGGGGTTTTACCGAGCCAGCGCCGCCTCACTCAGGCGCAGACTCCTGATAAATCGAGCCACCGCGCCGGGCGCGTTCCCCGGAGCCGATCGTTCGATCAACTCCACAATCGCGCTGCCAATCACCACGGCATCCGCGAACTTCGCCACCTGGGCGACGTGTTCGCTCGTCGAGATGCCGAAGCCAACGGCTATAGGCAGCCTTGTCCATCGCCGGATGCGCGCAACCAGCGCGGCTGCATCCGAGGCCAGGCTCGGCTGCGTGCCGGTAATGCCGACCCGTGAGATGGCGTAGACAAAACCCTTGGAATGCGTCGCAATGGCCTTGAGCCGCTCGTCGGGACTGGTCGGCGCGGCAAGGAAAATCGGAGCCAGCCCCACACGGGCCATTTCGGTGAGATACTCGCCCGCCTCTTCGACGATCAGGTCGGTCACCAGCACGCCGTCCACGCCGGCCGCGGCTGCATCGTCCATAAATTTGCTCAGTCCATAACGCAAAATCGGATTCAGATAACTAAAGATCACCAGCCCGGCCTTCGGTCGCTCCGCGCGCAATTCACCGGCCAGCGCGACTACATCCTTCAGCCGGGTCCCCACTGCCAATGCCCGTTCCATGGCCCTCTGAATCACCGGCCCATCGGCCAGCGGATCGCTGAAGGGCACGCCCAGCTCAATCACGTCCGCGCCCGCATCGATGGCTGCAAGCGCAATGGCTCGCGTAGCCGCAAGGTTAGGATCTCCAGCTGTCAGATAAACGACCAGTCCGGGTTTGTGATTGAAAAGAATGGCCATCGGAGTAGACGCTTACGCTCCCTGGATCTTCAACTCGCGCGCCAGAATGCCCATATCCTTGTCGCCGCGTCCGGAGAGATTTACCACCAGTATGTCACGTGAGTGCATCGCAGGAGCAATGCGCAGGGCCTCGGCTACAGCATGCGCACTTTCGAGAGCCGGCAGAATCCCCTCCGTCCGCGCCAGCCTCACCACCGCATCCAGCGTCGCCGCATCGTCCTGAGAAACGTACTCCACACGACCCGAGTCGTGCAGCGCCGCGTGCTCCGGTCCGATGGAGGCATAATCGAGCCCCGCTGAAACCGAGTGCGTCAGCGCAATCTGGCCATTCTCATCCTGCAAAACGTACGAATACGTGCCCTGCAAAACTCCCGGCGACCCGCCACGGAAGCGCGCCGCATGATCGCCGAGCCCGGTCCCGCGCCCGCCAGCCTCCACGCCGATCAACCGGACCTGTTTGTCTGAAAGGAACTCGTAGAACGCGCCGATTGCGTTCGACCCGCCTCCCACGCAGGCAATGATGGCTGTTGGCAGCCGGCCCTCCTTTTCCAGAATCTGCCGCTTCAACTCGATGCCGATCACGCGTTGGAAGTCTCGCACCATCGTCGGGTAAGGATGCGCGCCCAGCGCGCTGCCCAGTAAATAATAAGTAGTCCGGACATTGGTGACCCAATCGCGCATCGCCTCGCTGATGGCGTCTTTGAGCGTCTTTGAGCCCGACGAGACCCCGCGCACCTCCGCGCCCAGCAGACGCATTCGCAGCACATTGAGTTCCTGACGGGCCATGTCCACATCGCCCATGTAGACCACGCACTCCAGGCCCAGAAGAGCGCAGACTGTGGCCGTAGCCACACCGTGCTGCCCCGCGCCGGTCTCGGCAATCACGCGCTTCTTACCCATTCGCCTGGCCAGCAGCCCCTGGCCGAGCGCGTTGTTGATCTTGTGTGCCCCGGTATGCAGCAGGTCTTCGCGCTTGAGGTAGATTTTGGCCCCGCCCAACTGCTCGGTCAGCCGCTTGCAAAAGTAGAGTGGAGTAGGCCGGCCAGCATAATCCTTCAGCAGCCCGGCCAGTTCCACCTGAAAGGCAGCGTCCGACTTGGCGGCGGAGTACTCGCGCTCCAGTTCGTCCAGCGCGGCCACCAGCGTCTCCGGCACATACCGCCCGCCATAGACGCCGAAGCGGCCAGGGCGTGGCGCGGATGAAGGAATGACCGATGCCATGTGTGGGGCCTCCTGCGCCTTTGCCCAAGAATAGGGGAACTTCTCAGTGTACTAGGAGATCGGCTAGGGTGCATTTGCCAGATTGCCTTCCGGCCACATGGGTCGAGGCCGGAAGCAAAAGGTGGATCAATGAGAACAACCGCGATATAGTGGCTGGAAAGCACCCAGAAGACCCCAAGCAATAAAGAAAAACAGAAAAGTTACAGGAGGAAGAATCGTCCATGCAGAGCTGGAAGAAAGTGGTGATACATCTGTGCTTCTGTTGCCTCACCCTTTGCTATTCAGCCACAGCACACGCGCAAACAGCCGGTCCTTCGGCCAAGGCTCTGAGTGACCTGCTGGCGCGCATGAAGTCCAATATGGCCGCCAACGGAATACTTGCCCAGCAATATACATCGGACGAGGTCTGGCATAACCGGAATTTCGACAAAAACGGCAAGGTGAGCGTGGACGAGACGGCGAAGTATGAACACGTCTTTGTCGAAGGGTTGCCCTATCGCCGCAAGGTGGAAGCGAACGGCAAGCCTCTGAGCGGCAAAGCGGCAGAAGCCGAAGAGAAGCGGTACGAGCAGGCTGTACGGGAGCGCCGTGGAATGTCGCTGGAAGACAAGCGTCGTGGTCTACACCTGACCTTCCATTTCTCGCTGCCAATGTGTTGTCTGGCAACGCTGTTTGAGAATCGCGTCGTGAGGCATGAGACCATCGCTGGTCGAGACACCGTGGTGGTGGAGTCCGTGCCAAGGTTCAGTGCGAAGCCTGCTAGCGAAGACGAGAAGAGCGCCATCGACTGGAAGGAAATGACCTGGATTGAAGCTCAGGAGGCGATGCCCGCGCGTATCGAAGCGGAACGATTGAACGACATCGGGCATATGTCGAAGGGCATGACTATGCAAATGGACTTCGACCGCCTGGTCGATATCCCAGCAAGTGATGGCAGGCCGGAGCGGGCAGTCTGGCTACAGCGCGGCTCAATTAGTCGCTTCCAATTCAAAATGCTCTGGATCGGGGTATCGGGGACGACGGAGCAGACCTGGTCGAATTTCAAGAAATTTCACGTCGATATGCTGCTCCTGGAGGACTCCATGCAAACGCTGCCGGACAAGGGAGACAGTCCAAAACCGTAGCCGTGAAATCGTGTACGGAGCCGGTGCACACACATTCGATTTAAGGCGAGTGCGGCTACCCGCGATCCATTACGCGAGCATTGGCAACAAACTCCCTCACCTTGGCCGGGTCTTTGCGCCCCGGCGCGGACTCCACGCCACTGGCCACATCCACGCCCCAGGGCCGCAGCGTGGCGATGGCTTCGGCCACATTAATCGGACTCAGCCCGCCCGCGGCCACGAACTTCCGCACTTGAGCGTTTTGGAAGAGAGTCTTGCGAGCGGTTGCCCAGTCGAAGCTCACGCCGCTTCCGCCAACAGCCGAAACTGTCAGCGAATCCACCAAAATCGCATCCACATGGGGATTCAGGACGTGCAGGTCAATCTGCGCCGCGATCTCTTCGGCGGATTCAACCCCAAAATGCACGACCCGCAAGATGCGCAGTTCTGGCCCCAGCCGCTCGTGCAGTTTGGTCGGCAGCTCCGGCTCCGCATCAAAATGTAATTGCACGCCGGTCAGGCCGCAGCTTTGAACCGTGGCGAAAATCTCGTCCAGCGAGGCATCCACAAAGACGCCGATCTTCTCCACTGTCGCCGGCAGATGGGGCACAATAGCCGCCACTTGCTCCACCGTCACCCGCCGTGGGCTGGGCGCAAAGACGAACCCCACCGCATCGGCACCGGCTTCCCACCCCACAGACGAAGACCTGTCTGCGGGGGCCCCGGCCTCAACGGCTAGCAGCGCATCCTCCAGCGAGGTATTGCCGCAGATTTTGATCCACAGGCTCACATCGTCGCTCCGGCCAGCAACTCTGTCAGCGCCGCGCCGGGATCGGGCTGCCGCATCAGGCTCTCGCCGATCAGATATGCATCAAACCCCGCTACCCGAAGTCGAGAGATGTCTGCTGCCGTCGAAATGCCGCTCTCCGCCACCCGCACCACGCTTTGCGGAATCCGTTCTACTAATTCGAGCGAGGTTTCCAGTCGGACCTCCAAGGTGCTGAGATCACGGTTGTTCACTCCAATCGCGTTCGCGCCGTACTCGCCCAGCGTATTCAGCACCCGGTCGATCTCGTCCGCCGTATGCACCTCGACCAGCACTTCGAGCGCGAGTCCGAATGCTATACCGGCAAAGCGCCTGAGTTCAGCGTTAGTCAAAGCTGCCGCAATCAGCAGAATGGCATCCGCCCGGTGGGCACTGGCCTCGACGATCTGATACTCGTCTACCACGAAATCCTTGCGCAGGCAGGGAAGAAAGGCAGCAAGCGAAGCCACCTCAAGATTGTGCAAGCTGCCCTGGAAGTACGGTTCATCGGTGAGAACGGAAAGTGCTGCCGCGCCGCCGTCCTCGTAGCGCCGAGCCAGCCACTCCACATCAAAGTCCTCGCGAATCACTCCCCGCGAGGGCGAAGCCTTCTTGATCTCGGCAATGACCGCCGGCCCCATCGCAGCTTGCCGTCGCAGGGCCTCAGCCCAGCCCCGCGGCCGGCGTACTGCCGCCTGCCGCTCCAACACAGCCTCCGGCACGCGCACCTTCGCAGCGGCCACAGTGGCTCGCGTAGTAGCCAGAATTGTCTCCAGGTGGGTAGACATGCCTGAGTCGAGTATACGGAGAAGGCCGCGATTGTTTGCGGTAATTCCGAGGTCAAATGTAAATCGGGGAGGAGATGGTGGGCCTGCAGGGATTCGAACCCCGAACCAAGGGATTATGAGTCCCCTGCTCTAACCGTTGAGCTACAGGCCCGCCTGTGCCGCTATCGGCGCCGGTTGCCTTATCAGTTTGACACAGCGGCTCAGCAACTGCGAAGGAGTTCCGATGGAGAAGAGAATCATTCCGCGGAGGGGCAGCTCAGGCGGGCGCTGCTTCATTGTGCAAGCGGCGATTCACAGGGCTCGCTGCGGCGAACCGATCTTACCACCGCGCCCAGTCTCCTCGCGCAAGAACCCATGCCGCCAGCATCAGATTGCTGATTGCATGCGCCGCAACAGCATCGCCTATTCGTCCTCGCCATTTCAACGCTAGAGCGTAGGCCAGACCGGCGACGATGCCGGCTATCCAGTGTTGGCCGTGCATAAGGCCAAAGGCCGCCGAGGAGAGGATGATTGAGAGGACCGTAATTTGGGAGAAAGGGACTTCGTCAAAATCCGGACGGATCAGCCGGCGCAGCAGATAGCCGCGAAACGCAAGTTCCTCCGCAATAGGCACTGTGACCACCGCAGCGGCGACGCGGAATGCAATCCAGCCCATGCGGGCCAAAGGCGAAAGCACCGCCAGTGCGGATCCCAGGGGACTCGCCGTCTGTTCATGCGTCCACCGGGCCGGCGTTATCCATACCAGAAAGATGGCCACTCCGGCCACCGGAGCAACCCAGCCGAAACGCCAGTCGAGCTTCTTGTATTCGGATCGAAAAACCCAGATGGCGATGGCTGCGGCCACGAAGCGTATAGGGTATAGCCATTCGAAGGTTCCAGAGGCCGCTTGGGAAAGGAATGAGGCTCCAAGAATCGCAAGGAAAGGGACCAGATACGCAGCCGTTGCCCGGGACTCTCCTCTTGCTTTGTCCAGTTCTTTCGGGGCGTCTATTCCTGTACTTGTTACGCCAGTTGCCGTGCCGCCGGCAGAGGTCGTGGAGTATGAGGGGGCTTTACGCACCCAGGCCAGCTTTTGGGTTGCCAATGTAAAAGCCAGTGCGACGATGGTGAATGCAATCCAACCGGCCCGAGAGTGGAAACCGACCATGGCAACTTCGGGTGCGCCCGCATTCCCAATAAGGATCAGGGCGGTGATGCGGAGGATATTGAACAGCCAGATGCATGCCAAGGCACAGGGAATAAGCAGAAGCGCCTGCGGATAGCGGTTCTCCTTCCGGAAATACCATAACCAGGCGAGGGTGAAGACCAGCACCAGTCCAAGGCCCTCAACCCCGGAACATTGGGCCATGATGCTGACCATGAAGTGCGGCGTGCCAATGGTGAAGTCGGCTGCATCGCTGGTGAGACCCGGAAGGAATATGCGCAGGATCGCTTGAACCGAGCGGAAGGTGACGATCTGCAGGATATTGCCATGAGCGCCGATCGATGCGATCCACAACGATTCAGACGGGACGCGCAGCCACCACGCAATCGCGCCGGCAAGGGAGGCATAGAGCCATGCTGGGCTGGTTACGCGCAGGGTTTCGATCATGACTTTGAACGGAATGCAGGCCAGGGTCAGCAGCGCAATTCCGAGCAGGAGCACTACGCTCAAGAGGACTGGCCCGGCCCCGTCAGCCGATAGAACCACGTATCCATGCAGCGCCGCCAGGTTGGCACAGGTGACCGCACCCATACAAGCCAGATGCGCGGCAAATATCCAGCCGCGGAACGGGAGGTTCTCCTGTTGTGCCTTCAACTTTGAATAGCCGAAGACCATGAACACGGGAAACGCAACCATGCCGGATGGGGTGAGCGGACCAAGCAGATGCACTGCATGTGGAATTTGCAGCAGCGCGGAGTCGATCGTTAAGACAGCCGCCAATAAAAAAAGACGCCCAAGCAGGTGGCGAGGCAGAAAAGAAAGCGGCCTTGACTGAGGGCGGTTGTTCCCAGTCAAGACCCGGTTGGAGTGAATGTTCAGTGTTTCCCCTGTCTACTTGCGCAGCCGCGAGCGCAGAACCACAAGTGTTCCCACAAGGAACGAGAATCCGCCAATTGCCAGGCTCAGGTCGATTTCGGGAGCTTGTAAAACTATAGCTGCGGCATGTGCGTTGACGCTAAGGAAAAGCACAACGCCAGATACCAGGAACGAGTACTTCAGAACGTTCTTCATTGGTTTCTCCAGCGGTTGTAAACAAGAACCGTGGTTTATGCGAACCGGGGAAATGGAGGTTGAGCGGCATGAACTTGCCGCGCCGAATAATGCAACTTCAGAATCAAAGCCTCGCAATCCATATCCAGAATCCAGTTGTGAATCGAATCGCTGAATCCCAGATCCGACGGTTCCTGTTGGTTGAGTTGCCCAGGCGAGTTGCGCCCGGAAGAGCCAGGGAATCATTCGAACCGTTATTCCGGGGAGCCCAACTGAAAGAGGCCAACCATCTCCCCAGGGGCGGTCACTGGAACTGGCAGGTTCCGTATTTCGCCTCATATCAATTGTTTCCCCTCATGAAAAACATGAAATGGCGAAAATGTGTTAGCGGGGATGGCCTGTAAGTAACCTCATTACAGTGCGTTAGTACCTTTTATCGAGGCATGGTTTGGCCACAGAGCGCCAGGCAACGGGGCCGCCCGCCTCTCTGCGAGAATGGAGAAGATGCTTTCCCTGCAAAATGCCGGCAAACGGTTTGGGTCGCGGGTGCTCTTTCTAGAGGCCAACTGGCTGATTCGGGCACGGGAGCGGACGGCGCTAGTCGGGGCCAACGGAACCGGTAAGTCCACCATTATGAAGGTGCTGGCCGGTCTGGAGACGCTGGACTACGGCCAGGCGCAGCAGACGCGCGGCATGAGCATCGGCTACCTGCCGCAGGAGGGGCTGGCACTCACCGGGCGCAGCGCCTTTGAAGAGTGCCTGACGGTCTTCGACGAACTGCGCGAGATGGAGCGAGAGATCGAGCGGCTCGGTGGACAACTGGCCGAGTTGGATCATGCCGGCCCTGATTATGAGGCCGCGGCGGAGCGCTACTCGATGCTCCAGGAGCGCTTTCACGCCCTGGACGGTTACGCGCTGGATGCGCAGGTCGGCGGGGTGCTCACCGGCCTTGGCTTCGGCAAGGAAGACTGGACGCGCCAGACCGATGAATTCAGCGGCGGCTGGCAGATGCGCATCGCGCTGGCCAAGCTGCTGCTGGCCAAGCCGAATCTTCTCCTTCTTGACGAGCCCACCAACCACCTGGACCTGGAAACTCGCAACTGGCTCGAGGACTATCTGCGGACGTATCCCTTTGGCTACATTCTCATCTCCCATGACCGCTATTTTCTCGATGTAACAATCGACCGAACCGTGGAGATATGGAACAAGCGGCTCAATATCTACCAGGGCAATTACACCAAATACCTGAGCCAGAAAGACGAGCGCCGGACGCAGTTGCAGGCGGCATACCGCAACCAACGCGATCAGATTGAGCATCTGGAAGCCTTCATTAACCGCTTCCGCTATCAGGCCACCAAGGCTAAACAGGTGCAAAGCCGCATCAAGGAACTGGAGAAGATCGAGCGCATCGAAATACCCGAAGAGGAACCGGTTATCCACTTCAAGTTTCCCCAGCCACCGCCCTCGGGGCGCAGGGTGGTGGAGGTGGAGGGGCTTTTGAAGAGCTACGGCCCGAAACAAGTGCTCAATAACGTAAGCTTCTCCATCGAGCGCGGCGATCGCGTGGCCCTAGTAGGCGTGAACGGCGCGGGCAAGTCCACGCTGATCCGCCTGATGACAGGCAACGAAGCGCCCACGGCGGGCACGGTGCGCCTGGGCCATAACGTCGTCAGCGAATACTTTGCGCAGGACCAGTACAAGGCACTGGACGGCGAATCAAGAATGTTGGACGACATCAGCCGAGCCGCGATCAGGGTGCCGGAACATGCTCTGCGTTCGCTGCTGGGCTGCTTTCTCTTCAGCGGCGACGATGTCTTCAAGCCGCTTGGCGTTCTCAGCGGCGGGGAGCGCAACCGCTACGCGCTGGCGCGGATTCTGGTCTCGCCGTCGAATTTCCTTCTACTCGATGAGCCCACTAATCACCTGGACATGCGAGCCAAGGATGTACTGCTGGAGGCGCTGGCAGCCTTCAGCGGCACGGTGGTCTTCGTCTCACATGACCGCTATTTCATCGACCGGCTGGCCACACGCGTGCTGGAGGTAGAAAGCGGCGCGGTTACCGCGTACGAAGGCAACTACGAAGACTATCTGCGCTGGAAAGAGGCGCAAGCATCCGCCATTCAACAGGACAGTCATCCTAAGTGCAGTGAAGGACCTGCATCTCTACCGCGCCCGGCGGTCGCAATCGCACCACTTGCCGTTGACCTCTCGGAAAAGGACCGCCCCCGGCGCCTCAATCCCATCCGGCAGAATCAGATGGAAGAGCGCTGCGCATTTTTAGAAGAAGAGACCCCGCGCATCGAAGCCGCGATCCGTCACACCGAAGAACAATTGGGCGTCTACGTCTCTGCCGAGGAGACGCAACGGCTCACCGCCCTGGCCACCGACCTGCGCAGCCAGCTTGCCGCTCACACCGCCGAGTGGGAAGAGCTGATGATGCAGCTAGATAGAGCTTGATTCAGCAGCGGGCCTCGCAGGTAAAGGCGAAGAAATAGCGCAAAGTCTATTTTAGCCATTTTGTGTGAGTTTGGTGCAATGATTAGACGGCACCTATCAAGATAACATGTCTGTTTTGTGTTTATTAGCAGTTTTATCGTAGTAATAAAGCGAAGATACGAAGAATAAAAGAGGGGGTAGGGGGTGCCTAGCACCTGACTTCCTTGTCCGATAAGGGATTTCGCGCACTTCTCTCCTATCTATGTAGTTTGCACCAACGGAGGGTAATTATCTGCAAAAGGGTTTGGAAAAATCCGATCTTCCCAGGTCTGAAAATCCAGACCTGCGGCACCCGGCGACTGAAATCTCAGGACTCGTCCTGGTGATTCGGGTCGCGTCGCAATGGGACTTATCGGGCGTACTATATGTTGGCTGAAGCTTTTGTGCTTCCGGTCTCAAGATCGAGAGCTGGGGCACTCAGATTCATCAATCCGCCCTTGAGATGAGCCACCTGCCTGACAAAGGAGATTCCCGATCAATGGGCGATCCTCTCCGTCCGATATCTACGATAAAACTGCTTGACAGAACTCTCAGCTTCTACCGCCGGAATTTCGTGAAGTTCGCCGGGCTGTCGATCGCCGGTTCCGTGGCCACATTCGCGTACCGGCTACGCTACGGCGGAGGCACGGTTGCCCTCCTGCGCCTGCATTCGTCGACGGCTGCGCCGGCAGTACTTGGGGTTCTGGTGGGAATCGCGATCGTATTGGCGGGCGCGTCGATTTCCTCAGCGGCCACGGTGGAGGCGGCTGCGGCTGCCAGCCGCGGCAGCAAAGTGCGAGTTGCAGAGGGTTACCGCGCGCTTGGAGAGCAGCTCTGGCCGATTATTGGGATCGTATTGTCGGTGTTTATCCGTGCATGTCTAGGAGGCTTGCTTTTCATAGGCGCCGGCGCGATGGCTCTCGCCATGGCCGCCGCTCTTGGCTACAACTCCCGGGTGGAAGCGGGCACGATTGGTTATGTCTGTGGAGGCATTTCGCTGATCTTGGCGATCTTCGCTTCGATATGGATCTGTGCGCGTTATGCGGTAGCCGTGCAAGCCTGCGTGGTGGAAGACATCGGCTGCAGACTCGCTCTCAAGCGCAGTATATCCCTCACTGCGGGAGACCGCGGCCGAGTAATCATTGTGCACTTTGCCTTTCTCCTATTCGTCCTGGCCGCGGACTTCATTTTCGGAGCGCCCACACTGTTGCTGTCCAGCCATGGGGCCGCATTCCGGATTTCGGGTGCAGTGGCTGGTTTCATCGCCGTGGCGCTGATCTCCCCGGTCGCGACGATCAGCATGTCTCTGGTCTACTACGATGAGCGCGCGCGCAAGGAAGGCCCCGAATAAGGAGCCTCTGCCGGCTTACACTCGGAAAGTCGGCCATGGCTCGCCGATCTACTCGAGCATTATCGTCTGTTGACGCTAAAAGCCCAACGCGCATATCGAGGAGTTCAGACTCCAAGCGCCTTTGCACCAGCCGGTTTCCGGATTGCCGGACTTTTGGAAATACACCTACTGTTAAAGCGGGTTGCCCTTGCCAATTCAAGTGTTTCGGGTCTACTCTATTTTCATGCGTCGATGTCGCTAACACCGCCCTGGTGATTGCTCCGATGTAAAGGTGCGCCCGTTCGCGCCCGACTTCCCTCAACCGACAGTTTGATTGTCACCCCAGCCCACAAATGCAACTGCCGGGAGAGCCTCCCGGAAAAAGGAGAATATTATGGCGCGCATTGCCGCGAATGTCACTGAAATCATTGGCCGTACCCCGCTGGTGCGGCTCAACCGCATAGCAGCCGGCCTGCCCGCTACCGTTCTGGTCAAACTGGAGAGCCAGAACCCCCTCAGCAGCGTGAAAGATCGCATCGGCCTGGCGCTCATCGATGCCGCCGAAAAGGCCGGCAAGATCAAGCCCGGCAAGACCGTGCTCATTGAGCCCACCAGCGGCAACACCGGCATCGCGCTGGCATTTATCGCTGCCGCCAAGGGCTACCGGCTCATTCTTACCATGCCCGAGACCATGAGCTTGGAACGTCGCGTGGTGCTGCTGGCCTTCGGCGCCGAGATCGTGCTGACCCCCGGCCCCAACGGCATGAAGGGTGCCATCGCCAAGACCGATGAGATCCTGGCCAAGACGCCCGACGGCTTCATCTTGCAGCAATTCACCAACCCCGCCAACCCCGCCATCCATTACGCAACCACCGGCCCGGAGATCTGGAACGATACCGATGGCAAGGTGGACATCCTCATCAGCGGCGTGGGCACCGGCGGCACCATTACCGGCGTGGCCAAGTACATCAAGGAGCGCAAGCCGGAATTCAAGGCCATCGCTGTCGAGCCCACTGACAGCCCGGTGCTCTCGGGCGGCAAGCCTGGGCCGCACAAGATTCAGGGCATCGGCGCAGGCTTTGTTCCCGGAGTGCTCGACACAAAGCTCGTGGATGAGATTGTCCAGGTGACCAATGACGAGGCCATTGCGGCGGCTCGCAAGCTGCCGCTTGAAGA
>Ga0265316_10004351_pt1 | contig 14117 bp, 11 predicted proteins | sample 4522metaG_FD_202092 | JGI IMG/M metagenome (GOLD analysis project Ga0265316, IMG submission 202092) | Rhizosphere microbial communities from Carex aquatilis grown in University of Washington, Seatle, WA, United States - 4-5-22 metaG | ecosystem: Host-associated > Plants > Roots > Rhizosphere >... | reverse complement strand
TCCCTCGACCGTCGTAGTGAGCGGCATGCCGCCGAGCGCGACTTCGAGCACGTCCTGCACGTCGCGCACGGTCAGACCGTGGCGGGCAATCGCCTCGCGGTCGATGTCGATCTCGACGTAGTTGCCGCCCATCACCCGCTCGGCAAAGACGCTGCTCGTGCCCGGCACGCGACGGATCAACGCCTCGATCTGGCTGGCGATGCGCTCCAGCTCCGCGAGATCCGGACCGGCGACCTTGATGCCGACCGGCGTCTTGATGCCGGTGGCGAGCATGTCGATGCGCGTCTTGATCGGCATCGTCCAGGCGTTCGTCAGCCCAGGGATCTGCACGGCGGCGTTGAGCGCCGAGATGAGTTCGTCGACCTTGCGCCGACGGTGGGCGACGATCTTGCCGGCCTCGTTTTTGATGTCTACGGCCGGCCATTCTTCCTCGGGTTTCAACATGATCGTCGTCTCGATCATGTCCATGGGCGCGGGATCGGTGGCGGTCTCGGCGCGGCCGATCTTGCCGAAGACGTGATGCACCTCGGCGAAGCTGCGGATGATCTGGTCGGTCTGCTGCAGAACCTCGCGCGCCTTCGTCGGCGAGATGCCGGGGAAGGTCGTCGGCATGTAAAGCAGGTCGCCCTCGTAGAGCGGCGGCATGAACTCGGAGCCGAGGTGCTGGTAGGGGAAGACCCGCCCGATCTTGTTGGCCACATCCTGCACCCGCCCCTCCGGCAGGCGGCTCACGACCCACGCATTCCACGGGAAGAAGACCCACGTGACGACGACCCCACCGAGGATCACCACGAGCCACCTCCACTTGATGACAAAATCGACCAGTGGATGGTAGAGCCAGATAAGGAGCCGGTTGAGGGGATTCTTCTCCTCGGCGGGAATTTTGCCGCGGATAAAGAAGCCCATGAGAATCGGTGCGAGCGTGATCGAGAGGAGCGCCGCCGCCGCCATCGAGTAGGTTTTGGTGAACGCGAGCGGCTTGAACATCCGGCCCTCCTGCGCCTGGAGCGTGAACACCGGCAGGAACGACACCGTGATCACGAGCAGCGAGTAGAACAGCGTCGGCCCGACCTCGATCGAAGCGTCCCGAATTATGTCCCAATGCGGCTTTTTGCCGCGGTCGCGCTCCAGATGCTTGTGGGCGTTCTCGATCATGATGATCACGGCGTCGACCATCGCGCCGATGGCGATGGCGATGCCGCCGAGCGACATGATGTTCGAACTGATGCCTTGCGCGTACATGATGCCGAATGCCGCCAGCACGGCGACCGGCAGGATCAGGATGGCCACGAGCGCGCTGCGGAAATGCAGCAGGAACAACAGGCAGACGAGCGCCACCACGATGCTCTCCTCGATCAATTTCGACTGCAGGGTCTCCACGGCCCGGTCGATCAGCGCGGTGCGGTCGTAAACCAGCGTGTATTTCACGTCGGCCGGCAGGCTCTTCATGGCGGCGTCGAGCCGCAGCTTCACCGCCTCGATGACCTTGCGCGTGTCGGCGCCGTAGCGCACGACGACCACGCCGCCGACCGTCTCACCCTCGCCATTGAGCTCGGCGATGCCGCGGCGCATGTCGGAGCCGAGCTGGACGTTGGCCACGTCGCCGAGCCGGATCGGGGTGTCGTTGGGCCCGAGGCCGACGGCGATCTTGCGCAGGTCGTCGAGGCCGGTGACGTAGCCGCGCACCCGCACCATGAATTCCTTCTCCGCCATCTCGATCGAGCGGCCGCCAACCTCGCCGTTGCTGCGCTCGACCGCCATGGCCACGTCGTTCAGGGAAAGATTGTAGGCGCGCAGCCGCACCGGATCGACCGTGATCTGGTACTGCTTCACGAAGCCGCCGACCGAGGCGACCTCGGCCACGCCGTCGACGCTCGCGAGCTGGTAGCGCAGGAACCAATCCTGCATCGAGCGCAGTTCGGCCAGGTCGTGCGTCGGCGAATTGAGCGCGTACATGAACGCCCAGCCCACGCCGGTGGCGTCGGGGCCAAGGCGCGGCGTGACGTTGCGCGGCAGGCTGCCGGCGAGGCCGTTGAGGTATTCGAGCACCCGGCTGCGCGCCCAGTATGGGTCGGTGCCGTCCTCGAAGATGACGTAGACAAAGGAGTATCCGTAGAACGAATAGCCGCGCACGACCTTGGCCGACGGCACCGACAGCATCTTCGTCGTGATCGGGTATGTGACCTGGTCCTGCACGAGCTGCGGCGCCTGCCCGGGCGCTTCGGTGTAGATGATGACCTGCGTGTCGGAGAGGTCGGGGATCGCGTCGAGCGGGATGTGCTTCAACGCGTAGATGCCGCCCGCGACGAGCAGCGCGGTGCCGATCAGCACGACAAATTTGTTGCGGAGCGAAAATTCAATGATGGCCTTGAGCATGGGTTTTTACTCCGCAAAAACCTTACTTGAGCATCTTCTGGATCGCATCGCGGAGCTGGCTCTCGGAATCGAGCATGAACTGGCCCGAGACCACGATGCGCTCGCCTTCCGCGAGTCCGCTCAACACCTCGTAGCGATAGTCGTCGGTGCGCGCCCCTAGCTTGACCTCGCGCGGCGCGAACGCCCCGCCGGGCAGCGCTACGAAGACCGTGTTGCGTTCGCCGCTGCGCAGGACCGCGGAGTCCGGCACCAACACGGCGGACGGCGCCAGTTCCGCCGTCAACCGCACGTCAGCGAACATGCCCGGGCGCCAAGTGCCGTCGGCGTTGTCGAGGACGATGCGCGCCACTGCCGTGCGCGTCTCAGCCTGCACCTGCGGCAGGATTTGTTCGATGGTGCCGTGTCCGTGCTGGTTGCCATGCGTGGCGGAAACCTCGACGGGCCGGCCCGGCGTTACTGCAGCGAGGTCCTCCTCGTAAATTTGGGCGTTGAGCCACACGGTCGAGAGATCGGCCAGGCGGTAAATGAGCTCGCCCGATTTCATCATCTGACCGACCACGGCCATCTTCTCGATCACGACACCATCCGCCGGCGCGGTGAACGTGTAGGTGCGTCGGACCTCGCCCGTGCGGGCGATCTCGGCGAGGAACGCCGCCGACACGTCGAAGAGCTTGAGTCGCTCCAACGCCGGGCGACTGAGCGAACCGCCGGCGCTGCCTTCGGCCCGCAGCGCCATGAGGTAGTTTAGCTCGGCATTGTAGAGCTCGGGCGAATAGATTTCGAAAAGCGGGTCGCCGGTCTTCACCGCCGTCCAGGTCGCGTTGACGTACAGTTTTTCGATCCAGCCTTCGTATTTCGTCGTGATGTCGCGCCGACCCCGTTCGTCGAACTCCACCACGCCGACGGTCCGAATCTGCCGCCGCACGGGCCCGCGGGTCACGAGCTCGGTCTTCAGGTTCATTTTCTGGATTGTGACCGCGTCGACGGCGATCGCCGCCCCAGCAGGCGCGGAGTCCTCGTACACCGGTTCCATATCCATGCCCATCGTGTCCTTGCCGGGCTTCTCGCTCACCTGCCCGGGGATCATAGTGGACTTGTAATATTTGATCTTCCGCTCGCCGGCCGGAGCGGCGGTCGCGGCGGTCGCGGCGTTGGGGGCGTTGGCCCGGACCGGCTGCAATTTCATCCCGCAGATTGGGCAATCGCCGGGCTCGGTCTTGATGATCTGCGGATGCATGCCGCACGTGTAGAGCTGCTTCTCGGCGGCGATGAGCGCCGACGTGGCCAGGAGCAACAAAACGATCGCGACGAACCAGGTGCGTGGAGAGGAAAAGTGCTTCGATTTCATGGGAAAATCATGGAGCGGTCAGGAGTCCCGCGGCAGGCACGTCGCCTGCCACGAGGACGGAAAGATCGGCCAGCGCAGCCTCGCGCTCACGCCGGGCGTCGGCGCGCTCGAGCTGCATGGCAAGCTGCATCAGGCGCAATTCCGCGAGCGGGCCGAACCCGCCCATGCCCGACTGGTAGGCCGCCTGGGCGGAGGCCAGCGCGCGGTCGAGATTGGGCAACGCGGTGTCGTCGATATAGGCCGCCATGCGGTCGGCTTCCCGCACCATGAAAAGCATCTGGGCCAGTTCGGTCGCCATCGCGAGCTGCTCGGCGTTCAACCGCGCCTCGGCGGCCAGCCGGCGAGCCTCGGCTGAGGCGACGATGCCGGCGATCTTCTCACGCCAGATCGGCAGCGTCATCGTGGCCGTGGGACGAAACATCAGCGGATCGGCCTTCAGATCGACCATCAGCCCGGCGGTAAAATCAGGGGTGCGGGCGCGGCGGGCGACGTCGGTTTGCGCCACAGTCATCTCGACCATGGCGCGCATCGCGGCGAGCTGCGGGTTGGCCGCGAGCGTCTGCCGCCAAAGCGTTTCGTCGTCGGGCAACGGCGCGGACGGGAACGGTTGCGTGGGCCAGGCCGGATCGGCGTCTTCGCGCTGCAGGCCGAGCGCGGACTTGAAACGAGCCCGGGCGGCGGTGCGCCGCTCGGCCAGTCCCGCGAGCTCGTTCTTCAACCGGCCAGTTTCATTCAGGTATTTCGTCTGCTCCTCGAACGTGCCCATACCGCGGCCGGTGGCATAGTCAGCCTGCGCCGCGGCGAGCGATTGCTCGAGCAGGGCCGCGGACTGGCGCCGGAGCGCGAGGGCTTCCTCGAGGTAGGCCAGCTCCACCCAGGCTTTGCGCACCTCGGCGGCGGCACCGATCACGGCGGTGACGTAGGTGCGGTAGGCGACCGCACTGGACGCGGTGGCCTCGCGCCCCATGGCCGCGCGTTTGCCCGGTGCCATGATGTCGAACATCAGGCCCGGCATGAGCGACATCACCGTGTCCGTGATGTCGGCTTGGAATGTGATCTGTGGATCGGGCAATGCCCGGGCCGGAGCGATGGCTTCGACCGCAGCGCGCCAGTCGTAATACGCCGCCTCGACCTGCGGATGGCTGAGCAGCGCGAAGCGCAGGTAGTCCGCCGGCGGCGATTCCGGGCTCAGCACCGGCAGCGCCGGCTTCCCGCCCTCGGGCCGATAAGTCCGCCCCACGTCAGCCGCCTGCTGGCGCGCTTCCTTTTCCGCCGGCAGCGGCCGGCTCGCACAGCCGGCGAACAGTACAGCGTTCGCCAACAGTGCGGCGCATAGGAGGTGACCAGATGGTCGCATGGTAAGGGGTGGCGGATTTCAGCCCGGTGCCGGCAGCGCCAATGTCACTTAATAGGTGACATTGCGCGGACCGTCGCCATCAGGACTTCTTCCCGGCAGGAGCGGCCTTGGCTTTCGCCGCCGCGGCATCGTCGATCATCTTCAAGTATTTCGCCGGATCTTTCTGAAAGTCCTGCAAGCAATTTTTGCAGCAGAAGCGCACGAGGCGGTCGGGTTTACCGTCCTGTTTGTAGACATAGTCGAACGGTGCACCCATGTCGCCATCGAGTTTGTCGCCAGAGACGACGCAGGTCGTGAGTGGGTAATCGGCCGCGGTAGTTGCTGGCTTTTTTTGGCTGTCGCTGGCGGCCCGAGCCGCAAACGATCCGACGGCGAGCACCGCCGCGAGCAGAGTGAATTTGACGAGTGATTTCATAAGAGGAGATTGTTGCGGAAGGAACATCCAGCCGGCGCCCGATGGACTCGGCTGGATGAGAGTGCGTCGATTCGCGATGGTGTACCGAGAGTCTATTTCTGGGCCATCGCGGCGCAAACGCCCTGGGCGCAATGGGCGCAACTTTGCGATTGCTCGCCCGTCTTGGCGACCGGCGCCGTCGGAGCATCCTTCTTGGTGGCGCCGATCTGCTGCCAGTATTGCGGGCCGGGACCGGCGAACGCAAAAACGGCGGAAGTAGTGAGGAGGAGTGAAGCGAGGAGGAGTTTGGACGTTTTCATGGTGGGAATATGTCGGGAGGTTTTTGGCCGCACGTATTGTGCTGTGTTCATCAGTCATACACCGCTTCACGCAAAACCCCTCGGATTTATTTTTCCCGGTGTTTTATGAGGGATTTTCGGCCGGGAGGTGTAATATGTAGTGATAATCCAATGAACACCTCCCGCGAACCTCTCTCCCGAGTTCTGCAAAGCTGGCGCATCGCGCCGCCGGGCGATCCGCAGTTCCGCACCGCCGTCTGGGCCCGTCTGCAGGCGGCCCGCGACACGCGCTGGGCCGCCTACATGCGGCAACACGCCGCTGCCAGCTGCGCCGCCCTCGCCCTGGCGGTCGTCGCCGGCGGCTGGCTCGGCCAGTGGCAGGCCCACCGGCGGGCAGCGCAGGACCGCGAAATGCTGGCCACGACCTATCTCGCGGAAATCGACGCCCGCGTGATCGCCGACAATCGCGCCGAGACGCACGCTCACCACTGAACGTGCTCTTTCTCTCGCCCGCGCTCGCGGCCACCGGCGTCCGATGAAAAATCTTCTGCTGACTTTCCTGCTCGTGCTCGCGGCCGGTGTCCTGGCCGCTGGCGCATTCTTCTGCTGGCAAAGCGACAACGCCTTGCACGCCGCCGCCCAGGAACGCGACGCGATGAAGTGGCTGCGCACCGAATTTCACCTGAGCGACGCGCAGTTCGCAGCGATCGCCAAGCTGCATAAGGATTACAGCGTGGAATGCGCCGACCACTGCGTTGCGATCGGCAGCGCCCGCGCCGAGCTCGCCGCCGCCGAGAAATCCGGCCAGCCCGCCGCCACGCTCGCGACCCTCCGCCGCAATGTCGCCGACCGCGAGCTCGCCTGCCGCATGGCCATCGGCGCGCACCTGCGCAAAGTCGCCGCGTCGATGCCGCCGGGCGAAGGTGAGCGTTACTTGCAGCTGCTCATGCCGCGCATCGAAAACTACACCCATCGTGGCGCTCCCACGGTGAGGCTCGACGAGTGAGCGCCGCGGCCGACAACGACGCGTCCGACGAGGCGCTGATGACGCGCCTGCGAGGTGGCGACGATAACGCCCTCGCGCCGCTGATGGCGCGTTGGGAGGTGCCGATGAAGCGTTACCTTGCCCGCATCGTGCAGAACGCCCACGAAGCCGAGGAACTGGCGCAAGAGACCTTCGTGCGACTTTACCAGACGCGGGCACGATTTCGCGAGGGTGCGCGCTTTTCGCCGTGGCTCTACGCCATCGCCACCAACCTCGCGCGCAACCGTCTGCGTTGGTGGCGGCGCCGACCGGCGGTAACGCTCGAAGCATGGACCGAATTCGGTGGCGAAGCCGCGGACGAGAGCAGCGCCGGACGCGCCGCGTCGGGCGCGCTGGAGCAGCACGAATGTGTCGAAGCCGTGCGCGAAGCCGTCGCCGCGTTACCGGTGGAGTTGCGTGAGGCCCTCATCCTGTGCGAGTACGAGGAGCTGACCCAGGCCGAGGCGGCCGAGGCGCTCGGCGTCACGCCAAAGGCGGTCGAAATGCGCCTCTACCGCGCCCGCGCCGGGCTGCGGCACCGGCTGCAACGCTGGGTGGCTTGAACAGCGGGCGACGCACGCCGAATTTGTCAACCATTGGTTGACCTCGCCCGGCAGACCGGCCCGCCGATTTTCCCCAAACCGTCCCCTTTGGCCTTGAGCAAAATCGCTTCCGGCCACAGAAAAACAACGCGCCGCCAGCGCGTGACATACCCATGAGCAATCTGCCTTCCGACACGCCCAGACTTCCCAAGTGGATCTTCCTTGTCAGCGACGCTGCGCTTCTGGCAGCCGCCTTCTTTATCGGCGCGAATTCCACCCGGCCGTTCTCGGGCACGGCGATGATCGCCATCTGTGCGTGCGTCGCGCTCGGCGTGATCCTCGGCGCGATTCCCTTCTTCGCCGATTATGCGCGCAAACAGGACGAGGCGCTCGACGAACGCCAGCGCGCGCTCGAAACGCTCTCCCGCACCGTCGCCACGTCCGCCGAGCAAATCAGCATCGCGGCCAACGGACTGCACGAACTGCTCGATCTCTCCCACCGCAACCTGAAACAAGCGGAGCAACTGCCGCACAAGCTGCAGGAGAAGATCGCCGAGTTCCAACAACTGCTCACCACCGCCAACGACGAGGAGAAGGAGGAGCTCGAACGCGAACTCGCCACCTTGCGCAGTTCCGACAGCGAGCGGCTCGAAGCCACCGCCGACAAGGTCCACAAATCCGCCGCCGATTGGGCCAAGCTTGAGGCCGCGACCGCCCAGCATCTCTCCGGCGCGAGCGAAGCACTGGCCAAGCTCGCCGGCACCGCGGAAGCCGGTGTCAGCAAACTCACCCAGGCCGCCGAGACCGCGGTCGCCAAAGCGTCGGCCGAGATCGCCAAGGCTCTTGCTGCCGCCTATACGGGCGGTGCCAGCGCCATCGACAATAAACTGGCCGCTTCGCTCGCGGAAATCGACGCCAGGCTCGCCAAAAGTGCCGGCCAGTTGACCGTGCGCGCCACCGACGCCGCGACCCTGTTCGACGCAAAACTAGCCGCTCTCGAAGCCGCGATCGCCCGGCTGGAATCCGCCGCCGCGAAGGCAGGCACGGAAGCCATCGCGCCCGCCGCCACGTCTGCCGAAAAACCCGCCGCCACGGAAACGGCAGAGCCCGCAGTCACGAGCGAGCCGGCCACCGCGACTCCCGTTGAGGCGCCTCCGCCCAAACGTGCGCGCAAGCCGCGCCGCGAAGAACCGGCCACAGAAGTCGCCGCCGGCGAATCGGTCGCCGACGACGCCAGCAAGCCGGACGCAACTGCGGAAGCCACGCCCATCGTCCCGCCGGCCGCAGCAACCGTGAATTCGCCAGAGCCGATTGCCGCTCCTGCGCCCCTCGCGAGTGCTGAAGCCACTCCCCCGCCCGCTCCCGACAATCCGCCATCCGCAATCGCCAATCCGCAATCCGAAGAGCCGAAGCCAGCCCGCAAACGCGCTGCGAAAAAGGCGACCGAGCCGGAGCCGCCTGCGCCGGAGATTGCCGCCGAAGAACCGGTCGCACCGCCGGTCAGCAACGAGTTTTCCCAGGAGCCCCCCGAAGAGGCGCGCGCCACTTCCGCCGTCTCGGCCGACGGAGCCACGCGACTGCTGGTCACCGCCTACGTCGGCATCGGCAACCGCCTTTTCGTGCGCGGCGTGGGTCCCGGCCTGAATCAGGACAAAGGCGTGCCGCTCCAATTCGTCTCCATCGGCAAATGGCGTTGGGAAACCGCCGATGCCACTGCGCCAATCCGCGTAAAGCTCTACAAAAACGATCTGATCGAGTGCTCTGCCCTCGGAGAGATCGCGCTCGAGCCCGGCCACCAGGCCGAGGTCACGGCGAATTTCTGACCAGCTGCCGCGGAGCGCGCCGCAGCAGACAGGTGCCGGCACGCCGCCAGGTCAGCGCGTTGACGGTCACGATCAACCCGAGCCAGAGTGGCGTGAACGTGTAGCGTTGGCCCCATGCGAACCATGGCTGGCGCGTCCACGCCAGCCACCACCAGAGTGCGATCCACGCCAGCGCTGCCCGGCCCCAGAAAGGAAAGCGGTGTCGCGACGCGATCGTCGGATTTCGGAGACTCGTTGAGCCTGCACGCCGTGGCGGGGACAACACGCCCCACCTTTGTAACCACGGCAACGCAATGGCGCTGACGATGCCCATCACCGCTGCCGCCGCGATCCACGAAAATGCCGGGCAGGCCGGAATCTCCAGCGGCGGCGGAAAGCGGAAAAGCGGCGCGAGTTCCCGTCCGGCAACCCACGCGCCGATGAGCGGCAACAATCCGCATCCCGCGAGGACCAAGACCCCATCGCGTCGGGATGAACTCACGCCAGCCGGAGGCATTGCGGCATTTTCCACGCCAGAGACTGCCGGTCAATCTCCCGGCGATCATGGAAAGGTTGAACCGAAAAAGCCGAAGTCTACGCTGCGCCCAAGATCATCAAACCATGCACCTCTCCGATCTCACCCGCCGCGCGATGGAGCTTCGCGCGCGCTTTTCCGCCCAAGAAATCAAACAGGCCGGCCGGCCTTGGACCCGCGAAGAAATCGCCCAAGGTTTTGTCGGCGATGTCGGGGATTTGATGAAACTCGTGATGGCCAAGAAAGGCCTGCGCACGGCAAACGGTGACGTCGATGCGCGACTCGCGCACGAGCTGAGCGACTGCCTGTGGTGCGTGCTCGTACTGGCCGAGCTCTACCACGTAGACCTCGAGGTCGCATTCCTGCGGACGATGAGCGAGATCGAGGCGCAGTTTCCGAGGCAAAACGGATAGAGCGTTTTCAATTGAACTGAGTCTGAGTTGATTGCAGTAACCGCCCCGGGCTCCGCTGCGTAACCGCGGCGGCTACGGTCGGAAGCTAAGCAAGGCGGAGTCAACGTCACGCCGGGTTATGGATTGATCTCGAAAACCTCGACGATCGCCACGCCGGGTTGGGCAATTTGGGGAGTCGCAGGCGGCGTGGGATTGAGTTTCTCGAACGGTTTCACCACGACCGAATACGCGCCGGGAAGCAGATCGACGAGCACCGCCGGCTCGCGACGGTTCTTCGGCGCCAAACCGGTCGCCGCAACCGCTTGCTCGGTGTAGGAGGCCACAACCGGCGTGAAATCGTCGCCCTTGCCGTTCACCACGGTCGTGTCACCCGCACTCCAATCGTCGTTGGCGATCAGGATGGTGCCGTCGGCGCCGTGCAGCTCAAGGCATGGGTCGGGCATGGCACCGGTCACGCCATACTGCGCGAGATTGGGCCCCTGCACGCGGACGAGGATGCGCTTGGTCTCTCCCGGATTGCCCTGCACGGCGAAGCCCGCGATCATTTCCCGGCCGATGTCGGCATAGCCGCGGGTCGAGAGACTCACGATTCTCGTGTCCCCTGGTGTATCCACCTCGTAGGCCTCGATCAGAGCAATGCCCGTGGCGCCGCCCACGCCCTCCACGATCGCCGAATAATTGCCGGGCGGAAGCGTAACGACCAACGCCGAATCGAGGGGATAGTTCACCAACGAGAAGGCTCTGACTCCGGCGTCGGCGGCAGTCACCGCCGCGGGGTCGCGCTGGCTTGTCCAATTGTCGTTCGCCAGGATCAGTCCGGCCGGTACGCTCGTGCCGGGCATCGGGACGATGGTGAGCTTGGGATCCGCCAGCACTCCCGACACTCCGTATTGCGCCAGACTGGCGCCCGCTGCACGTACGAGCAATTGTCTGGATTGGGAGCCGGCGACGCTGAAACCGCCGATCAGCTGTTGTTCGCCGGTGCCGACAAAAGCGCGCGTTGAAACGCTCACGAGCGTGCCGGCGCCGGCGGCCGATTGCTGCTGGAGCCGGAAACCGGCTACCTCGAAAGCGTCCTTCTCCATGGTCAGCGCGTTGTAAGCTTCGCCCGGCTGGCCGACCGGCACGCCGACCGGCACCCCGACGCCGGGTTCGGTGGCAGTGACATTCGGATTGGAGAAATAGCCCAGGCGCGTGCCGGGCGCGTAGGCCATGATCGTACGGTACTGCACACCGTTTTTGCCGTAGAACCGGTAGCCATAACTGGAAGAATACGCTCCCATGGCGCCACCGGCATTTTCCCGATCGTGCTGACAGCCGAAATTGTGACCGAGCTCGTGCGACACCACGCTGTTGGAGGTCATGAGGCCGTAATTGACCACCGTAAAACCGTAAAGGTCGTTGCCGATTGTGTCGCTCGCGACCTGCGTGGGATGCTGGAGTACGTAGCCGATGCCGCTGCAACCGCTGTCGGGACGATTGACCGCCAGGCAGACGAGGTCTGCGCCCACTTGATCGCGCAGCGGATGGATTTCGTCCATGACTCCATCGTTGGTCTGGCGGAGTGCGGTCAGGGCCATGGATTGCCAGCCACTCATCGACCCCGCGCTCTCGTCGCCGGGCAAATTGACCTCGGCGACCTTCACCAACCGCACCCGCGCCGTGATCAGGCTGTGCGCAAAGTCGCTGTTCACCAAGGCCACGGTATTGTCGAACTGCGTTTGCACCGCGGCGGCTCGCGCGGCGACGGTCGCACCTGGCAGCGCGGCGTCCACGCCCTGGGTGTAGAGCAACATCAAATCCACGGTGACATGCTGCGCGCCGTCCGCCGCAACCACCGGTGCGGCGGCGGCACTGTCGCCGGTTTGGGCGGCGGCTTGACGCAAGGCCAGCGTCGCGAGCGCGTCGGCATCCACCACGGGCGCGATCCCTCCCCCGCATGGCGGGATCAGCGATTCGTCGACTTCGTAGAACTGCGCCTCCGCGGCACCGGTGGCCCGCACAGCGAAACTATGCAACATCGTGTCTCCCGGGCGCGCCGTCGACGGAAGCATGGCCGCCTGGATCGAAGCCGTGAGCTGCCCGCTGCGGTGATAGGAGACGATCACGCGGCTCGCCGGCTGCCCGTCGAGATGACCTTCGCTCGTGAAACGATCGGCATCGAGCATTTCGCTCCGGTCAACGACGACGGTGAGCGCTCCGCCTTCCGGCAACGGCACCGTGAAACGACCCTCGCCCGGGCGCTGCCAGAAGGGCGATTGCTTGCCCTCGATCAGCTCGCGATTGAGCCGCACGTAAGCGGCTCGTCGGGTCGGCGTCAGCATTTTCGCCTCGAATTCGTCGGCAAAGCCGGGTCGCGGAACGATGGATACCAACGCGCCGCGCTGAAAATGCACCAGTGTCGGCTGTGCTTCGGCTGGTGCTGACACCGCTGAACCCGCTTCCGCCGTCCGGTCCGCAGCCGTGGATGTAGGCGCGACTCCGGCCGCCGCGGGCCCAGGGCTCCGCATCTGGGTCGCCTGTCGCGCGAGAAAGGAGACCAGCAGGAGCACCAACAATCCAAGCGCCAGCCCGCCAACGCGGACCCGCCGAGAGGGTGAAAGCATGGATACGTTTTAGCCGGGCCCGACTGCCCTTGGCAATGCCCGACCTATGGCATAAATACGTAGCCGTGAGGAGTCACCCTTCCAGGCCGAATACCGCCTTCGCGTAACTCTCGATCGAAAACGGCTGCAGGTCCTCCGGCTGCTCGCCAAGTCCAAGGAAATAGATCGGCAATTTCAGCTCGCGCCAGATGCCGACAATCGCCCCGCCGCGACTCGTGCCGTCGAGCTTCGTCACCACGAGGCCGGTCAGGCCGAACATCCGGTGAAACTCCTTCGCCTGCTGAATCGAGTTGGTGCCGAGCGATCCGTCGACGACCAGCCAGCGGTGTTGCGGCGCCGACGGATCGTGCTTCTGCAGCACGCGGCGGATTTTCGCCAGCTCCTCCATGAGGTTGTGCTTCGTGTGCAGGCGGCCGGCCGTATCGACGATCAGGTAATCTCGTCCGCGCGCCTTGGCGGCCTGCCACGCGTCGAACGCCACGGCGGCCGAGTCGGCGCCGGTATGCGCCGCCACGATCTCGAGGTCGAGCCGCGTGGCCCACGATTTCAATTGCTCGACGGCAGCGGCGCGAAACGTGTCGCACGCGGCGAGCATCACGCTCTTGCCGTCCTGCTTGAGGTCCCAGCCCAGCTTCGCCGCGGTGGTCGTCTTGCCGGAGCCGTTGACGCCGATCAGGCAGATGACAGTCGGCGCGGTGGGAGCGGGCGTGAGCACGCCTTCGCTGCCGGCCAGCGCGCGCGCGAGCACGGCGGCGCCGATCTCGGCGGCCCGGCGGCCCTGCAGGTCCTTGTCCTTGCGATAGGCCTCCTTGATCTCGGCGAGAATCTCCTCGGTTGTCTGCACGCCGAAATCGGCGCCGTACAGCGCCTCCTCCAGCGCTTCGAGCGACGAGGTGTCGATCTGGCGCCCACCGAACAGACCGCGCGTCTTCTCGGAGATCGCCGCGACCGTCTTCGCGAGGCCGGCTTTGAATTTTCTGAAGAGTCCGAACATGGGGAGGAGGTGAAAGTGAGAGTGAGAGGGAAAGTGAAGGTGAGGAAGTGAAAGGGAAAGTGAGAGTGAAAGTGGTGACAGAAGCGGACGCGAACAGGAACAGGAGGAACAAATGGCGGGAGAAGCCAGCCTCGGCATCAACCTCGGATCACCCGCCGGCCGCCCCTTTCACTTTCACCCTCACTTTCACTTCCGCTCTCACTTTCACTTCCGCTCCCACTTTCACTTTCCCTTTCACTTTCCCTCCGTCTCGGCCTTCCGGGCATCGCGGCCGAGTTCGTCCTTCAAGCGGTCGAGGATGCCGTTGATGAAGCGCTTCGCATCGGCGTTGGAATACTGTTTCGAGAGGTCGATCGCCTCGTTGATCGAGACCACCGGGGGGATGTCCTTGCGGAACAGCATCTCGAAGACCGCCACGCGCAGGATC
>Ga0265316_10004349_pt1 | contig 14121 bp, 10 predicted proteins | sample 4522metaG_FD_202092 | JGI IMG/M metagenome (GOLD analysis project Ga0265316, IMG submission 202092) | Rhizosphere microbial communities from Carex aquatilis grown in University of Washington, Seatle, WA, United States - 4-5-22 metaG | ecosystem: Host-associated > Plants > Roots > Rhizosphere >... | reverse complement strand
ATCTACTTTTGCACGGGGTAAGTCTTATACGACCAGCTCCTGCTGAACCCCCCAGGACCGGAAGGTAGCAAGGGTAAGCAGTTGTAGCGGTGCGATATAAGGTGCTTACCCTTTTTAAATGAGTTTAATACTCCGCTGCTTGCAGCGATAAAAAAACATTTTTCTTTGATACCTCGACAGCTCTGCTGCGAGGTAATTCATTTGTTATTTACAGGAAAATTCAAAAGTTTTAAATATTTTGAAGATCAAACAAGGAATTTCGATTTTAGATTATTGAGAACAAATACTTCTATAATAAAAATTCGTTAATCGAGATTCGCAAATCATTAAAAACAAAGACTTTTTTTCTGACATCTATTAAAATGTTTTTTATAAAAAATGCATTTTTTCAGGAAAATTTGATATTATAAAATTAATTCCTATATTTGTTGCTGTAAAACATAAAAAAAGTATGAAATCAATTATCAGCATTCTTTCGATTGTCATTGTGGTCCTAATTTTAAAGCAAATGGGGTGAGAATGCTATGAAAAGATATATTCAGAAAGAAGCCTTTCTCACCTTTAAGAGAAAGGCTTTTTCATTTTAATCAGATACTGACGATAAATGTAACTATGGAACAAATTGCAAAAGACAGGTTTTTTACAATGGCTGAAACCTACGACAGGATGGCACCTTATATGGTACCTCAGTACGACTTAATTCAAAATGAAGTATTCAATATTGTTGGTTTTTCAAAAGAAAAAGAACTGATTGTTATTGATCTTGGCGCTGGTAGTGGAATATTCCTGGAAAAAGTATTGTCATATTATCCAAATGCAGTTTGTTATTGGATCGATTTTTCTTTAGATTTTCTCAAAGTGGCTCAAGGTCGGCTTGAAAGGTTTAAGAACAGGGTAAACTATATTCATTCGGCTTTGGAAAAGAATTGGGAAGAACATCTGGATCAAAAGCCTGACCTGATTTTTTCCATGTCGGCAATTCATCACCTTGAAAATATGGAAAAAGAAATCCTTTACAAAAAGTGTTTTCAATTGTTAAACGAAGGAGGTTGGTTTTTTAATGCCGATGAAATGAAGACTTTGCACAAAGAACCTTACAAAAACAGTCTTATCTACTGGGCAAATTATGTTTCATCTTCAAAAGATAATTTACCAGTGAGGTTGATACCCTATTTTGAAAAATGGAATACTCATTTTGAAAATTGGAAATTAAGAAATATCGAAAATTTCGATTTACCTAAATATAAAGGAGATGATTTGCATGAAAATTTTATTGAACAATTAAACTGGTTGGGTAAGGCAGGATTCAAAAATCAGGATATTTTTGTAAAATATCATCTATGGAGTTTGATAGGAGGTCAGAAGTGAGTGGCCTCAACTCATCCCTCTCCTGTAGAGAAGGGTAAAAAAAATTTATGTTGAAATATTAACATGTATTATGTAATATTGAATAAGTATATTTAAAAAACCCCTTTACCCTCTCCCCTTCGGGGAGGGTTGGGAAGGGGCAAATAATTAAAATAATACTAAAACCATGAAAAACAAACTACGCAGTCATACTACAACACAAGGCAGGCTTATGGCAGGAGCCAGGAGTCTTTGGAGGGCAACGGGAATGAAAGAAGAACAAATGGGAAAACCCATTATTGCAGTCGTAAATTCATTCACTCAATTTGTTCCCGGGCATGTACATTTGCATGAAATTGGCCAGCAGGTCAAAGCCTGGATTGAGGCTGAGGGTTATTACGCTGCTGAATTTAATACCATTGCCATAGACGATGGTATTGCCATGGGCCATGACGGGATGCTATATTCTTTGCCTTCGCGTGATTTAATTGCAGATAGTGTTGAATTTATGTGCAATGCCCATAAAGTAGATGCAATGATTTGCATCAGCAATTGCGATAAAATAACACCAGGTATGCTTTTGGCATCGATGCGTCTCAATATTCCTGCAATATTTGTTTCCGGAGGGCCAATGGAAGCCGGGCGGGTAGGCGATAAAAAATACGACCTTGTCGATGCAATGGTTATGGCTGCTGATGATTCGATCTCTGATACTGAGATGGACGAGGTTGAAAGAAATGCTTGTCCGACCTGTGGTTCCTGCTCCGGAATGTTTACAGCCAATTCCATGAACTGCCTGAATGAAGCATTGGGATTAGCACTTCCTGGAAATGGCACTGTTGTTGCCACACATAAAAATCGCCTTAATCTTTTTGAAAGAGCTTCAAAACAAATTGTTGAGATGACGAGGAAATATTACTATGAAGGTGATGACTCGGTTTTACCCCGGTCAATTGCTACCAAAGCAGCATTTAAAAATGCTATGGCGCTTGATATTGCAATGGGCGGTTCAACAAATACTGTTTTACATATTCTTGCTATTGCGCATGAAGCTGAAGTTGATTTTACAATGAGAGATATAGATTCGCTTTCCCGTAAAATTCCGGTATTATGTAAAGTTGCTCCGAGTTCATCCTATCATGTTGAGGATGTAAACCGGGCCGGAGGAATTCTCGGTATAATGGCTGAGTTGAATCGTGCAGGTTTGATCGATAATTCTGTCAGGCGAGTTGATGGGTTTACGCTTAAAGAGGTATTAGAAAAATATGATATATTAAGTAAAAGTGCTACAAAAGAAGCATTTGAAATATATAAAAGTGGCCCTGCAGGAATAAGAAATCTGAAAATGGGCTCACAGGGTTATATGTATAAAGAACTTGATACCGACCGGATTCAGGGCTGCATCAGGGATATGGGGCATCCATATTTTCCCGATGGCGGCCTGGGGGTGCTTTATGGAAATATTGCCCGAAACGGTTGTGTTGTTAAAACTGCAGGTGTAGATTCTTCGATTTATAAATTCAAAGGCCCGGCAAAAGTTTACGAGAGCCAGGAAGAAGCTTGTGAGGGAATCCTGAAAGAAGTCAAAGCTGGTGATGTAATAATTATCCGTTATGAAGGGCCTAAAGGAGGCCCGGGGATGCAGGAAATGCTTTATCCGACATCCTATATTAAATCACGTCATTTGGGTAAAGAATGTGCACTTATTACCGATGGCCGTTTTTCCGGTGGGACTTCTGGCTTGTCGATGTGTCATGTTTCACCTGAAGCTGCTTCTGGCGGTGAAATAGGACTGATCAGGAATGGAGACATGATTGAAATTGATATTCCTGAAAGGAAAATAAATGTCCTCATTTCAGATGAAGAACTAGATAAACGTCGTAATGAAGAATTAGCAAGGGGACAAAATAGTTTTACGCCAAAAACCCGTAAGAGACAAATATCAAAGGCTTTAAAAGCTTATGCCAGTCTTGTTTCGAGTGCCGATTTGGGCGCAGTAAGAATTATTTAAAAGAACTTATAAATAATTTATTCCAAAACACATTATTAAAATTGGTATTAATAAAAAATTTTATCGAAAATATTAACTATGAAATCAAATAACGAAACAAAAAAAATAACGGGTTCTGAAGCGGTTATACTTTCAATTTTAGAAGAAGGAACAGAAATAATATTCGGTTACCCGGGAGGTGCAATAATGCCGGTTTACGATTCCCTTTATTCTTATCAGGATAAACTTAACCATATTTTGGCACGTCACGAGCAGGGGGCTATTCATGCAGCACAGGGGTATGCCCGCGTAACAGGGAAAGTAGGGGTTTGTATGGTGACTTCCGGCCCTGGTGCAACAAATCTCATAACAGGTATCGCCGATGCCCTTATAGATTCAACCCCGATTGTTTGTTTCACAGGTCAGGTCTCAGCATCGCTTTTAGGTTCAGACGCCTTCCAGGAAACTGATGTTGTCGGGATTTCTATGCCTGTTTGCAAATGGAATGTACAAGTACGTAAACCGGAAGAAATACCATCAGCTATTGCAAGGGCATTTTATATTGCACGTACAGGCCGCCCGGGGCCTGTTTTAATCGACATTGCAAAAAATGCACAGTTCGGCACCTTGGATTATAAATACGAAAAGTGTACCTATATCAGAAGTTATGTACCCAAACCACATTTTAATGAAAGTAAAATTGCAGATGCAGCTAAAATCATTAATTCCGCAAAAAAACCGTTTATTTTAGTTGGTCAGGGAGTTATACTTGGTAATGCTGAAGATGAATTCAAGGCTTTCATTGAAAAATCAGGAATTCCTTTTGCCTGGTCAATTTTAGGGGCAAGTGTTATGCCTGCTGATCATCATTTGAATGTTGGAATGTTGGGCATGCATGGTAATTACGGGCCAAATATTAAAACGAATGAATGCGATGTACTAATAGCGATAGGAATGCGCTTCGACGACAGGATAACCGGAGACCTCAACCGATATGCAAAGCAGGCCAAGGTGATACATTTTGAAATAGATCCTGCAGAAATTGATAAAAATGTTAAAACAACCGTATCTGTTTTGGGAGATGTTAAAGATACCCTGCCTATTCTTACCAGGTTGGTTGAGAAAAAGGACCATACCTCATGGATTTCTGAATTCAAAGAGTGCGATAAAATTGAACATGAAAAAGTAATTGTCAAAGATTTCCATCCTTCAAAACCTGGAATTAATATGGGTGAGGTAATTCATCGCATTAATGAACAGACGCAGGGTGATGCAATTATTGTAACTGACGTTGGTCAGCATCAAATGTTTGCCTCCCGGTATGCACTTCATAAAAATAAAAGAAGTTTCATTACATCTGGTGGTCTTGGTACTATGGGATTTGGCTTGCCTGCCGCATTTGGGGCTAAAATGGGCGCGCTTGACAAACAAGTAATATTATTTGTCGGTGATGGCGGTATACAAATGACCATTCAGGAAATGGGCACCATTGCCCAAACCAAAGCGGCAGTAAAAGTTGTTTTAATGAATAATAACTTTCTGGGCATGGTCCGTCAATGGCAGGAACTGTTTTTCGATAAAAGGTACTCGAGCACTGAACTTACAAATCCGGATTTTCAAAAAATTGCCGAGGCTTATGGTTGGAATTCCAAAAAAGTAACCGACCGCAAACAGCTTGATTCGGCAATAAGCGAAATGCTTGAATCGGATAAGGCTTATCTTCTTGAAGTAATTATTGAAAAAGAAAACAATGTATTTCCAATGGTTCCGACAGGGGCATCAGTCTCGGAAGTGTTATTAGAAGCTGCAAAATAGATTGAAAATTATATATTATTGAATTTAAATAATTAAATTAATTATTATGTTAAACAATTCCATCCAAAATAATTTGAAGAATATTCTTTTTAAGAAAATTATTGTGTGGAACCAAATAATAAAATTATGTTAGAAGAATTTACAATTACAGCATTTTCAGAAAACGCTATAGGTTTACTGAACAGGATTACCATTATTTTTACAAGAAGGGGTGTCAATATCGAAAGCCTTACCGTTTCAGAATCGTCAATTCATGGCATTCACAAATTTACAATTGTTGTAAATTGTACACCCGATATGGTAATTAAGGTCACCAATCAGATCGAGAAACTGGTTGAAGTTCTTAAGGCATTTTATCATACTAAAAATGAAATTATTTTCCAGGAACTGGCACTTTATAAAGTGCCTACTGAAGCATTGCTCAAGAGCAATATGATTGAAACTATAGTGAGACAAAACAATGCGAGAATTATTGAAATTACGCAGGATTACACCGTAATTGAGAAAACCGGCCATGAGTTCGAAACAAGCAAATTATTTGCCGAACTTAATAAATATGGTGTTAAGCAATTTACCCGTTCCGGACGTATTGCCGTTACCCGTTCTAACATTGAACTTCTGGATGAATATTTAAGTGAAAGGGAAGGTGATGAAAAATAGAAATTATTGCCAGGAGAAATATAATAATTATTATTAATTCCGTACCTTGATTTTGAAATGGAGGTTTAAAAATTATTGAAATGTTGGGTATTCTGGCTGGGATTAAGTATCAGAAAATAAAATTATCTTTGCGAAACCACAAAATTGTGTTTTATAAACATTGAAATTTTAATTAAATTATTAATAATTACAAACTAGTAAAAAATGGCAAAAATAAATTTTGGCGGTGTTGAAGAAACCGTCGTTACCCGTGAAGAATTTCCTTTAAAAAAAGCATTAGAAGTTCTAAAAAATGAAACTATTGCGGTCATTGGCTATGGTGTTCAAGGACCTGCTCAATCTCTTAATATGCGTGACAATGGCTTTAATGTAATAATAGGCCAGGCACCGGAATTTAAATCAGATTGGGAAAAGGCACTAAAAGATGGCTGGGTTCCCGGTAAAACATTGTTCAATATTGAGGAAGCTGCTGAAAAAGGTACTATTATTCAATATCTTGTTTCAGATGCCGCACAACGCGCAATCTGGCCCAAACTGAAACCACATTTGACTAAAGGGAAAGCATTATATTTTTCTCATGGTTTTTCAATTACATACAAGGAACAAACCGGGGTTATTCCTTCACCCGATGTCGATGTAATTCTTGTAGCACCCAAAGGTTCCGGACTGAGCGTTCGTCGGAATTACCTGGCAGGAGCCGGTATCAATTCCAGTTTCGCCATTTTCCAGGATGCAACAGGAAGGGCCGAAGAACGGACCCTGGCAATAGGGATAGCAATAGGTTCAGGTTATCTTTTCCCAACAACATTTGAACATGAAGTTTTCAGCGATCTTACAGGTGAACGTGGGGTGCTTATGGGTGCACTTGCAGGAATTATGGATGCCCAGTACAATGTACTTCGCGAACACGGGCACAGCCCGAGCGAAGCCTTTAACGAAACTGTTGAAGAACTTACCCAGAGCCTTATACGTCTTGTAGATGAAAATGGAATGGACTGGATGTACTCTAACTGCTCTGCTACTGCACAACGTGGGGCCCTTGATTGGAGGCCAAAGTTTCGTGATGCAGTTTTGCCTGTATTTAAGGATTTATATTCAAGGGTTATGGATGGCCGTGAATGCAAACGTGTCCTCGATTCAACAGGTGGCACTAATTACAGGGAACTTTTGGAAATAGAACTAAAGCAACTTCGCGAAAGTGAGATTTGGGCTGCAGGTGCCCAGGTCCGCAAACTTAGACCCAAAGTATAAAATAATATTATTTGAATATTTTCATAGAAAGGCTCCGGTAAATCCGAAGCCTTTTCTATGTCAAAACATCCCAACTATGAAAAAATGATTTCTAAAGTAATATTTTATTATAATGTTTCTTTAGATAGATAATCAATTGCTTCCTTTAAGTTCATATCAGAAGCCTTTTTTATATCATCAAAAGCCCCTTTATCGTCATCAAGTACTAATTTAACTATGCCCCGGTTAAAATAAACTTTGGCATATTTTGGATCGAGTTGTAATGCATGGTTATAATCTGCAATGGCCTTTCCAAATTCTTCCAGGCAATAATATACGATGCCCCGATGGTTATATGCCTCAGAAAAATTGAGGTTCAATTCAATGGCCTTATTGAAATCCCTGAGCGCTTTTTTATACATAATTAATTTTGTATAAACAATACCTCTTTCATCAAAAGCTTCCGAGAAAAATTCATTAAGTTTGATTGCTAATGATAATTCTTCCAGAGCAGTTTTATAATCTCCTTCATTGTCTTTTTGGACACCTAGCAAATAGTGATTATAAGCAACTTTTTTACTGTTAATGTTTTCATTTATTAAATTTGAAGTGCTGGAGTTTAAAGCAACAAAGTTGTTCTTCCCACTTAATTCCTGACCTTTTGTCAAAATGCAATTGATAAGCATTAAAAAAAGTATTGCAGAAATTATTTTGTCTTTTATTAGTTTAGTCTTCATTGTTAGATATTTTTATTTTATCCCAATTATGGAACAAAAGTAAAATGTTCAACACCTTGTTTGCAATTAAACATGAATGAGAATAAATACTAAAATATGATGATTTTAATCAATCAGGATAAATGATCAATATCATATTTTTTAAATTCAGAAAAATAAAATGAATTTATTGAGAAATAATAATTTCATCTTAAATCAAAGCGATAACCCAACCTGAAAAAAAGTTCTCTTGAATAACCAGGAAGTGGCGGATATGTGTTTCCTTCTACATAGTAGGGTTCAATGAATTCATACCCGGTATTGAAAATATCGTGAATACCAAAACTTAAATCAAGTTTTTCAATTAAAAAATTTTGATAATTTAAAATAAGGTTTACAATTAAATCAGGGGATTTGACATTTAACCCAGGGAGTTTATTTTGGTTTAGGACATAGGCATAGCGGGTACCGGAGTATATTAAAGATGGATTTATATTCAGATTATTGGATATTTTAAACATTGAGTTCAAGGTAACTTTATGTTTGGGAAAACCCAATAAATAACTTTTGTCTGAACTGACTTCATAAACTGGAACCTTATTATTTACGGCATAATAGAAAGAATAATTAACTGTAAAATAATATTTTTGTTTTACCAACCTGTACTCAACCTCAAAACCGCGTGTACCAGTTGAATTGTAATTAGAATACATGTCGTCCCCATTTGGTTTAAGATAATAAATAATCGGATCTTTTATGGAAATATCGAATACGTTGGCAGTAAGAAACATACTTTTATTGAACTGGTAACCTGTTTCAATTTCTGAAACGGTTGTATGTTCAGGCTTAATGCCATCGTTAATATTAATATTTTCTATGGCCGGGGCCCTGAAAGCTTTACTATAAAGAATTTTAAAATGAAATTTATCAATAACTTTTGTCAACCCCAACCTGGGTGAAAAATTGGTTCCAAATTCGCTGTGCTTATCGACCCTTCCTCCAATATCAATATTTGCAATTTTGGTTTTAAAAATGAATTGGGCAAATGCTGCCTGGTTATAAAATGAAATGGTATTCTTTCCATTATAAAATGTAGAATCCGGCAATAAATCTTTTGCATTATCGGAAAGTACTTCTAGGCCAAATGTTCCAATAATTTTATCTGTAGGTTGATATTGAGCTGTTATATTAACTGATGTACGAATATTCTTTTTATGATAGTAATATTCATCGATTGTATCAGAATAACTCATTTTCCAGGGTTCCTGCTCTTTAATATTTAATTTTGGGGTTAAGGTAAGTTTATCAGAGAGCTTCCAGTCATATTTTATTTCTCCCAGGTAACTTCTGAAATAATTAAAAGGAAAGCCTATATAATCAAATTCCTGGGTTTTATAATTATCATAAATAAATCTAAAACTTAAAGCTTTATATTTTAACGAAGAATTAATATTCTGACCTGCAATAATTCCAGCATTGCCAGCCATGTTATAAGTATACCCCGCAAAATTTTCATAGGTTTTGTTGCTTCTATGGCCTTCGCTGGCATAGCCGGAAATGGTATATTCCAGATCCTTAAATTTTTGACCGGCAGCAATATCCAAATCATTTCGCAAAACACCACCTTGCATAAGACCTGCTGAATAATCCACATTGACCCCCTTTAAATCCGATGCATCTTTTGTAATAATATTTATGACACTTAATTCTGCATAACCACCATAAATTGCTGATCCGGGGCCACGGATAATTTCAATTCTTTTTATTTGTGACATTGGAATCCTGTTTCCAAATTGATAGGTTGAATAAAAATTTTCATTCATCTCCTGGCCATCAAGTAAAATCAATATTTTCCCTTCATGGCCCCAATTGCCCCTGCTGGCAATACCTATTACACCGTCAATATCATAGCCAAAATGAAATCCCGGAACCATGTTTAAAACGTCGATCAAATCTCTTGATCCGCTGTTTTTAATTTCATCGGCAGTCACCACGCTCACAATTCCCGGAGATTCTCTTGGTGTGAGGGCAGTTTTTGAAGAAACTGTAATTTTCATATTCAGGAGATCATCAACAGAAACACCAAGCTTATCGGCAAGTTTAACTAAATCTTCAAGCGGAATGGCAAGTAATTCATCATAACTTAAATTTATTATTTCTTCACGTGTAAGTTGTGAATAATCTTTCTTTTTTTCCTGAGAAATAGTAACTAAACAAGAAATAAGAATAATAAGTAGACTGAATAAAAATCGCTGCATAGTTTCCAATATTAATAGTTGCACAAGTAAATGTAACAAGAATTATAGTGAATATTTAGAATCTTTCAAAAATATCTTTTTTCTTTGAAACTGAAATAAAATTTATCCACATTTTCAATATAATAATAAAATTGAAGTGTCGAAAAGCATATTTCTTTTATTTTTGCTTCTGATATTATTCATAAACATGTACAAGCACGAATATTTATTTGATTTTACCAATACTATTTTTCAGAAAATGGGATGCAATAAGGAAGAAGCTTATTCAATTTCAAAAGTCTTTATTGCTGCCGAGTTAAGAGGCCTTTCATCGCACGGGATGATGCGGTTAAAAGACTATTTCGAATTATGGAAAGCCAAACGAATTAATGTAAAACCGAAAATTAAAATTATTCACGAATCGCCAAGTACTGCAGTTGTAAATGGTGACAATGGTATTGGGATGGTTGTCGCAACAAAATCTATGAATATTGCAATTGAAAAAGCAAGGCAAGCAGGTACAGGTTGGGTATCAACAAGTAATTCTAATCATTTTGGTATTGCCGGATATTATTCTATGATGGCATTAGAGCATGATATGATTGGAATTTGTATGACAAATGCCAATCCGCTCGTAGCTCCTACATTTTCAGTGAGCAGGCTTTTGGGAACAAACCCAATTGCATTTGCCATTCCGGCGGGAAAACAACCACCATTGGTGGCTGATTTTGCTACTACACCCATAGCACGTGGTAAACTTGCAATATCGGAAAAAAAAGGAGAGAAGGTAACTTTAGGATATGTCCAGGACAAAGATGGAAATCCAACCGATGATCCCGGGATACTTGCCAACGGCGGATCAATGCTGACTTTGGGTGGAGATTTTGAACATGGAAGCCATAAAGGTTATTGCCTTGCAGCAATTGTAGATATTTTTTCAGCTATATTATCGGGAGCAAACTTCGGTCCTTTTGTACCTCCATCGGTAGCTTATCTGCCTCTGTTGGATAAAAAAGTGGGGGAGGGGACAGGTCATTTTTTTGGTGCCATGCGCATTGATGCCTTTCAACCGGCAGATCAGTTTAAAAATAAAATGGACGAATGGATTGAAACTTTTCGAAATGCTAAAAGTGCACCGGGTAAACCAAAAATACTTATTCCCGGCGATCCGGAAAGGGAAAAAGAAGAATTACTAAAAAAAAATGGGATTACCCTTATTCCCGGAATAATAAAGGATATAAAAGAAATAGCTGATTATTTTAAGGTTGAATTTGAGGAACAATAAAATGAAGGAACCGTTTTATTGTCATTTTGAAAATCGTGAAAATTGGCGAAAATGGCTTCAAGATAACCATTCGACCTGTAAAGAAATCTGGTTGATTTATTATAATAAAAAAACAGGAAAACAAAATATTAGTTATGAGGATTCTGTTGAAGAAGCTTTGTGTTTTGGATGGATCGACAGCATTATTAAAAAAATTGACGGTACTAAATATTCCCGTAAGTTCACTCCAAGGATAAATACAATAAAATGGTCCAAACTAAATATCGGCAGGGTTAGGAAACTGATAAATGAAGGCAAGATGGATAAATCGGGATTAGAAAAAATGGATATTGGACTTTTAAAAGAAACTGAAACGAATAATTATGCCAAAAATCCTGATTATAAAAGAAAAGAAGATAGTAATTTTCCTGACTTCATTTTAAAATATTTTAGTGAAAATGAGCCTGCCTTAAAGAACTTTAATAATTTGGCAAAAACATATCAAAATCATTATTTACTTTGGATTACAAATGCAAAAAAAGAATTCACTATTAATAAACGTTTATCAGAATCAACATCTTTATTGAAAGAAAACAAAAAACTTGGTTTAAAATAAATATCAAACTATTTAAAATATGAACAAAACAAACATTTCTTCAGCTTTAATCGATAAATTTCTTTCCAGTAAAGAATTAGCCATAGCAGGTGTTTCGAGAAACAATAAAAAATTTGGATATAAGGTTTTTGACCACTTCCTCAAAAAAGGGTATACCGTTTATCCCATTCATCCGGAGGCAATAGAAATAGATGGTATTAAATGTTATAAATCTGCTTTCGATGTTCCCCGGGAAATCAGGAATTTGTTTGTGGTTACTCCAAAACACGCAACAGATAGATTAATTAAAGAAGCTTTATCGAGGGGTTATGATATGGTATGGTTTCAGCAAAAATCTGAAACGCCGCTATCTATAGAGTTAGCAAATAACAATGGACTGGAAGTAATTTCTCAAAGTTGTATTTTTATGTTCCTTGATCCAACAGGTGGTCATGCATTCCACCGTTTCTTTATGAAACTTTTTGGAAAGATTTAATGATCTAATGGGATTTATTTTAATCGTAAAATCTTTATATCTAGTACTTTTATCGGAATATTACAAAGAATGGATTAAAAAATGAAAAATAATGATTGGTTCATTTAATCAGTATATGTATCACTCTTTTTTCTATAAAAATATTTTAAAAACTTATATTTATTAATTTTTGCAACAATTATATAAATATTCTAAATATTTTACGCAAAGCATATTAAATCAGAGCAAATAAAACCTATCGATACAAAAATTTATGAATAATCAAAATAGTAACACCGGAAAGCACATTTTTTTTATTATGTGCGTTGTTTTAGGATTTGGATTGCAAAGTAATGTACTGGGCGATCCTTACAATTCCGCAAACCAAAAAAGAGAAACTTATAATTTTAATACCGATTGGCTCTTTTATAAAGGAGACAACAGCCAGGCATCGTTGAACAATTTTGTCGATTCAAAATGGATAAATGTAAATTTACCGCACACGCCAGTATTAGAACCATTTGTTTCACACAATAGTTTTTTGGGAATTTGCTGGTACCGTAAACATTTTACAATTGACAAAAAGTACAAAGGCAAAAAAATATATATTGAATTTGATGCAGGAATGCATAAAGCAGATGTATATATAAACGGAGTTTGGAAACTTACCCATAAAGGTGGTTATTTGCCATTTACCGTTGATATTACCAATGAAGCGCTTTTTGAAGGCGGGCAAAATATTATTGCAGTTAAATTAAACAATGCCGATTCAGTGCTTGGCAACAGATTGCCCCCTGGTGGCTCAAATGCCCAAAAAGATTTTTGTTTTTTCGGAGGTTTGTACCGGGGTTCAAAAATATATTTCACCAATAATTTACATATTACCGACCCTGTTCTTGAATCAAGGGTTGACAGTGGTGGAATATTTGTTAACTACTCAAATGTTTCAACAGCTTCAGCAACAATTAATATTTCAACACATTTAAGAAATGAAGGACCGACAACCCAAAATTGCTCGGTGATAACAACACTTGTAGATTCAGGCAATAATATTGTTGCTACTGCCACAAGCGGCGGCCAAAATATTTCAGCCGGTGGCAATTATCAATTTAGCCAAAGTTTGGTTGTTACAAACCCCAGGTTATGGGATGTTGACGACCCTTATATATATACCGTTTACACTTCTGTTAAAGCCGATACAAATTATGTTGACGATACTATAACAAGGATTGGCATCAGGCAAATAAGTTTTACCAAGGCTGGAGGGTTCGAACTTAATGGAAAAAGAATTAAATTTATGGGGGTTAACCGTCACCAGGATTTCCCCTACATTGGCAATGCCGCACCTAATTCGCTTCAATATCGCGATGCTTTAAAAATGAAGGAAGCAGGCATACAGTATGTCAGGACTTCACATTATCCTCAATCACCTGCTTTCTTAGACGCCTGCGATCAATTGGGGATTTTGGTAATGTCGAGCCTTTCAGGCTGGCAGTGGTGGGCCGATAACAATGAATTTAAAAGCAATGCTTATCAAATCATGCGGGATATGATACGCCGTGATCGAAACCGGCCGGGTATAATTACCTGGGAATTGTCATTAAATGAAAGCAACCAGTCAGCAGCATTCTCCACTAAAGCTACTTCAATTTTGAGGGAAGAATACCCCGGGGATCAGGCATATTCGAGTGGCTGGGATAACTATAGTAGTTATGACATAGCAATAGAATCTACTCAGGCGGGGGCGAGAAGCTATACAGGGACGAAACCATTTATAATAAGTGAATATGGC